>Ga0315903_10003566_pt1 | contig 21484 bp, 13 predicted proteins | sample LakEriMetagenome_7_FD_203524 | JGI IMG/M metagenome (GOLD analysis project Ga0315903, IMG submission 203524) | Freshwater fungal communities from buoy surface, Lake Erie, Ohio, United States - Buoy 2 MA119 | ecosystem: Environmental > Aquatic > Freshwater > Lake | place: USA: Lake Erie, Ohio... | reverse complement strand
ATTACTTGGACAGTTACAGCAATGGACTGCTACACGCAAGAAGGCGGCAACAACAATGTCGTCTTCACGGTGCACTGGACTTGCTCTGGTGTTTTTGCTGACACGTACGGCAGTGTGTACTCGACCTGCTCAGTGCCTGCGCCATCTGGCTCTTTTACACCCTACGCCAATCTGACTCAAGACCAAGTTTTTGGCTGGATTTATGCCAATGGTGTTGATAAAGCGGCAACTGAAGCGGCTGTTGAGCAACAGATTCAACAACAAATTGCGCCTACAGTTCAAACACCGCCACTGCCTTGGAGCGCCTGATGGAAATTAACTTGAAGCTTTCTTTGGAAGAAGTCTCTGCCATATTGCAAGTGCTTGGCGACCTGCCAACTAAGAGCAACGCATACCCCCTCTTGATAAACATCAAGGGTCAGGCAGAAGCACAACTTCCAAAAGAGCCTGCACCGGAGTAACCATGCGTGACTGGGCTGAAGCGTTTATCGTTGCGGCCTTTATCGCCATCTTAGTTGTGTGGGGAACGTTTACCCTTGTGTGGATTTGGGGATGAAATGGAACTTGAGTATTACACCAAGATTATTGGCGCAGTAACTGCCTCAACTGCCATGATTGGTGGGGGCTATACGCTTGCCGACAAGTTTGGTGTGTTCCATAAAGACATTCTCAAGTGGGCACCAGAGCACTTCCAAATATCTGATGCGCCTGCAAACGGCGAGTTTAAAGCTGTAGTGGCTCGGCAAAAGATCAGGGACGATTGCGAAGTTATCTCGTTTAAACTAGAAGTGCGGGATTCTGAGTTGGTCGTACACCCAGCCAAGCCTAGCATTGCTACGTTTTCAGGCCCAGCCAGCGACACAGTGGATAAGTTTGGGTATAAGTTCAAATTAGACACGACTTCACAAGTGACGCCCGGCGTTGCTACTTTGATGGCGCACATTAAATACAAGTGCCCAGAAGGTGAAGTCATTGTGAACTACCCGTCACATAAGAATCTAATGTTTACGATTAAGGAATCAAATGTTTGAAGTTCTAGGCGGTGGTATTTTGGGCGGGGTCTTTGGCGGTATCTTCCGTCTGGCCCCTGAAGTCTTGAAGTTTTTTGACAAGAAGAACGAGCGCTTGCATGAGATGGCAATGTTTAGCCGTCAGTGCGAGTTGGAGCAAATCCGTGGTCAGCAGAAGTTAGCCGAGATTGGCGCTCAAAGAGAAGCTGCAATTGACGTTGGTGTCATGGATGCCTTTAATGCTGCAATCAATCAGCAAGCTGAGATGGTCAAAGCGGCGGGTGGCTGGGCGGCTAGTCTGTCTGCATCCGTGCGTCCAGTCGTTACATATTGGATATTGTTTGTCTGGTCTTTTGTGCACGTTTGGTTTGCATGGAATGCATGGCTTGCCGGTGCGCCAGCAGTAGAGGTGTTTAAAACCATGATGTCGCCTGACTTTTCAGCCCTGCTGTCTGGAACAATTAACTATTGGTTCCTCGATAGAACTCTGAAACAGCGCGGAATATGAACCTAGACTTAGCCGCTGAACTGTGCCGCCGGTTTGAAGGCTATCGGGCCAAGCCGTACCTGTGTCCAGCTAACGTAGCCACAATCGGGTATGGTTCCACCTACTACGCCGATGGGCGCAAGGTAACATTAGAAGACCCGCCGATGGATGAGCCAACAGCCAGAGCGCTGTTGATGGCAGAACTCCTACACACCTACGCACCCGGTGCAGTAAGGCATTGTCCAAACCTGCTGGTGATTGCCGCTCAAGGTGATCCAAGGAAGCTAAACGCCATCGTAGATTTCTGTTACAACTTGGGCATTGGGCGCTTGCAAACAAGCACGTTAAAGAGGAAAATCAACGCCAATGATTGGGAAGGGGCCAAGGAACAACTGATGCTCTGGACTAAAGGTGGCGGCAAGGTTTTGCCGGGCTTGTTAAAACGCCGCACGGCTGAGTGCGCCTTACTGGATTGACCGATGCCATTACAAAAAATACTGTTCAAGCCGGGCGTCAATAAAGAGAACACCCGCTACACCACCGAGGGTGGATGGTATGACTGCGACAAAATTCGCTTCCGTCAAGGCAACCCCGAAATTTTAGGTGGCTGGCAACGCATCTCCTCAAATACATTTAACGGCACTTGCCGTTCACTTTGGAACTGGACAACGCTTGGCAACCTCAACCTAGTAGGCGTTGGAACTAATACAAAGTTCTACATTCAAAACGGTGGTGCGTACTATGACATTACGCCTATCCGCGTAACTACTACGCTTGGCACAGACCCTTTTACAGGTAACGGCACAACCACAGTCACGGTGACGGCTACGGCGCATGGTGCAACTGACGGCTCTTTTGTTACTTTCAGTGGCGTTACGGGTACGTACGCATCTGTTCTAAATGCCGAGTTCCAGATTACGCTTGTTAACGCCAACTCCTACACAATTACAACATCATCTGTGGTTGCGGCAGGGGCAACGGGTGGCTCGGCTGTTGCTGCAGCTTACCAACTTAATGCTGGCCCTGCGTATGCTGTTCCGCTTGTAGGTTGGGGCGCTGGTGCTTGGGGCGCTGGTGCTTGGGGTGTAGGTACAACGTCTGTTACCGGCTTACAGCTTTGGAGCCAGATTAACTACGGTGAAGATTTGGTCTTTGGCCCTCGTGGTGGTGGCTTGTATTACTGGGATGCAACGGGCGGGTTGACAACTCGCGGTGTACTGCTCAACTCCCTTGGTGGCACAGTTTCGTTTACCAACGCATCTCCTACTGTCGTAACATCAACAGTTCTCTATACCGAAGGCGCGGCGCTTAAATTCTCTGGCGGCTCGTTACCAACGGGTATTACTGCGGGCACTACTTACTATGTGTTTGAAGTAAATGGCTTGACGTTTAAGTTACTAGATGGCTCAGGTGCGGTTGTTAACACAACTTCTTCAGGCACGGGCTCTGTGTCCACTATTGTTGACGTGCCAACTGTTCAGAACAGCATAGTTGTGTCGGACTCTTCTCGTTTTATTATTGTGTTTGGTTGCAACGACTACGGCAGTGCAACTCTTGACCCCATGCTGATTCGCTGGTCAGCGCAGGATGACCCGTACAACTGGACGCCTGACCCGACTAACCAAGCAGGTTTTGTACGGGTGTCCCACGGCTCTGAAATTGTGGCCACAGTTCAGACCCGTCAAGAGGTGTTGATGTTTACCGACTCGGCTGTGTATTCACTGCAATACCTCGGGCCCCCTTACGTCTGGGCACCCCAATTGATGAGTGACAACATCTCTATCGAAGGCCCCAACGCCGCTGTGATTGCCTCTGGTATTGTGTACTGGATGGGCGTGGACAAGTTCTACTCCTACGATGGCCGTGTGCAAACGCTTAACTGCGACCTGCGTCGCCACATATTTGGAGACTTTAATCAATCCCAAGCCGCGCAGGTGTTTGCTGGTACGAACGAAGGCTTTAACGAAGTTTGGTGGTTCTATTGCTCTGCCAACTCATTCACCATTGACCGTTACGTAATTTACAACTACCTAGAAAAAATCTGGTACTTTGGCACGATGGCACGGACAGCGTGGTTAGATTCTGGCTTGCTTGATTACCCCTTAGCGGCTACGTACAGCAACAACTTGGTGTTCCACGAGAATGGGCTAAACAACAATGAAACAGGAACAACTACCGCTATTGATGCCTACATTTCATCCTCAGAGTTTGACATTGGTGATGGACATAATTTTGGTTTTGTGTGGCGCGTCCTTCCTGATCTGACCTTTGAGAACGCTGAGAACTCACCCACGGGAGCCGTGCCTTCTGTGGACATGACGCTGTACGGCTTGGCTAATTCTGGGTCTGGGGTTACAAGTTCTGCCTCACAACCTGTGGCCAAGAGCAGTACGTACGTGATTACTGAGCAGTTTACCGGCATGATCTTCACGCGCATGCGCGGTCGCCAGATGATCTTTAAGATTAGCTCTAATCAGATCAACACAGTCTGGCAGTTGGGTGCGCCGCGTATAGATATTCGTCCTGACGGCAGGCGCTGATGACATCCAAGAACAGGATCATTACCCCCGCACCACCCAACTTACCACTGGGCACGGATCAGTACGAGCGCAGGTATCAGGATCAGTTTACGAACGTTTTACGTCTGTACTTTAACCAATTACAGAATGCGTTTGGTGAGTTGTTTGGCCCAGATGGTGGCAAGTACATTGCGTTCCCTCACATAGCGGCATCTGATGCGGCACTTCAATACGCAACGGCTGCAAACACCCCCACCATAATTCAGTGGACTTCGTTGGATGCTGGCACTGGGTTTACGCTAAATGCAAACAATACAGCTACGGCGCAGATTCCGGGCATCTACAAAATAACTTACAGCCTCCAGTTTGCAAATAACGACAACGCCGCGCATGACGCTATTGTTTGGTTACGTGTAGACGGCTCCACATCTGCTGCCGACGTGCCAAATTCAACAACTGTTTTTACTATTCAGGCGCGAAAAAGCGCAGGTATTCCAAGCTATGTTTGCGGCTACTCCGAAGTCGTATTTACTTTAAAAGCGGGGCATTCTGTTGGTTTGTGGTGGGGCACCGATCAAGCGGCTACGTCTGGTGGTGCAACGGGTATCTACATTGACTATCAAACCGCCCAAACAACCCCCATGCCGTACCCAGCAGTTCCGTCAGCAATCGGATCAATAACATTTGTCTCCGCGCTACCAACATGATAAACTTAATCAACCCCCATTTTGAGAGGCAACCATGAGCCTTGCTGTACTAGCCGACCACATGGCATCCAAGGGTCGCGGCCCTGACTCGATGCTTATCCACATGTCCCCACGTGAAGTGCAGGGGCTACAAGCTTTGGCCGAGAACCACGGCGGCTCCCTTACGATTAATCCTGAGACGGGTCTACCCGAAGCGGGCATCTTAGATAAGTTGCTTCCAGCAATTATTGGCTTTGCTTTAGCCCCAATGACTGCGGGCACGTCTTTGGCTTTCCTAGGCGCAACTCCTATGGCGTCGGCTTTGACTGTAGGCGGTCTTCAAGCCTTACGTACGGGCGATATTGGTAAGGGTATCCAAGCAGGTCTTGGCGCTTATGGTGGTGCTGGGTTGCAGGCAGGTTTGGCTACTGCTGGGGCGGGAGCTATTGGTAGTGAGGCTGCTAAAGCTGGGGCCGGACTTACTGGTGACATGGCGTTTAACTTAGCGGATGCTGGCGTAACGGATGCTGGTATTCAGAGTTTAGGAAATGTAGAAGCAGCTAATCAGGCGCTACAACAACAGGTGGCAGAACGTGTAGCCGCAGCCTCCCCAATGGATAAATTATCTGCTGGATTTGATGCGGCTAAGAATAACCCCTCAAGTCTGCTCACCAAAGATAACTTTAAATACGCAGCGGCAGCCGCTGCACCTATCCTCGCCGACCAAGCAGTTACGTCTAAATTGCCCGTTACGGCAACTAAACCCGGATACATTCGCCCCTATTCTTACGACCCCTATGGCGGTACATACACTGCAGGTACTTCATACGAAGCTATGCCTACTAAAGCAGCAGGTGGTGGCCTGATGGGTCTAGCCGCTGGTGGTATAGCGGGTTACGGTGATGGTGACGATGTTCCCAGACAAAACGGCATGGCGCAAGGCGGCATGTATGATTTTGCCCAACGCAGTGAGCCCGTTGTGCGTATGGCGCGTGGCGGTATTGCTGGGTACGCTGGTAACGAGGGTAGTTTAGTTGGTGGCGATGCAGCTCTTGAAGCGTATCAACAAGGAAGATACAAAGATGCTAGCGACCTACTTGCTAAAGCGGGCATGAATGCACAAGATGTTGTAAGCAAATATGGTTTAAGTCAAGCAGATGCTGCAACTGTGGCAAAGAACTTAGGTTACGCAGGTGACATGAGCAACATTCAATATGCTGCTCCCCCAGCAACCCAAGCGCAAACCGCAGTAACAACCCCTACATACACTTATTACACCGAAGACCAAATGGGCAGTTTCTTATCAGACCCCGTTAACAAAGACATAGATCTTGGCAAAGCAATCAAAGACACAAATGCTGATCCTGCGGCTGTCAATCGTTATATTGCTAGTATGGCAAGTCCATTTGTTGGTTCTACATGGGACAAAGGTGGTTCAGGCACGATTGGTATTTATAACCAATTTGTTGAAAAAGGTATTAGCCCTGATGAGTACTACGCCGCAGCCTTGGCAAACGACCCTAAATATGGCGGTTGGACTAAGGACATGATTAACAGAGGGTACTCGTTGACTGGTGGCGCGTTGGATCTTTCTAAACAAATTGAAAGAGACAAAGTAGTTGCAGACCCCGTGTTTGGTTATGACAAGCAGTGGGTTAAGTTTATGGACGACAACGACTACGATGCCAATGACATGGCGCAAGCTCTTGGTTTGTCTATTAAAGACGTTACAGACCGCTACAACAGAGTTAAAGCCGCTGAAAAGAAAACAGAGACTAAGTACGTCAATATTGGCGGCACAAATACTGGCGGTGGCGGCACTAATACTCAAGTTGGTTACGGCACAGGTGGTTCGGGTTACACAGGCCGTCTTGAAGATGTATTGGGAACAGCATTGCCCCCCGGCGTAAGTGGTGCGGGTATTACAACTGTTAATCCTAACGGCACAATCACAACTCGTCCCAACATCCCCGGTATCCCCGAAGGTGGTTTTACGGGTATGACTGACTTGCGCAATGCGTATACAAAGGGCGGTGGCAGTTTGGGTTACATCCCTTACACACCAAAAACAATTGATGAGTTTAATGCCAAGTACAAAACCACAGGTGGTTCTAAAGCTGCTCTTGACTACTTGATGGGCAAAACCCCTTACTCACCTACCCCATATACGCCTACTGGCGAAATTCAAAAGCCATATTGGGAGTCTGTTGGTCGATTCCCAGAGAACCGAGCTGCTAAAAAGTACGTATACGTAGATGGAAAATATCAGCTTAACCCTGATTATGTAAAACCTTCTTACGTACTTGCTGGCGAAAAGGCTGCGGCTCTGTCTAACCAAGACAAAGAACCCGTTGATAACCCCGGTGCTGGTAAGAAATGGGTATGGAACTCTGTAGATAAGAAGTGGGAAGCCCAAGATATTGGTGGTAGCAGTAGTAATAACACCGAAGTAATTGCGGGTGGTGGTGGTGATGCCAACGGTGGTTTGATGGCCGGTGGCGGCTTAGCTGCTTTGACTATGGCTGGTGGTGGTCAGTTTGATCTTGGCGGTTACTCCGACGGCGGTAGATTGCTTCGTGGCCCCGGTGATGGTGTGTCTGACTCCATCCCTGCAACGATTGGTGGCAAGCGCCCTGCTCGTTTGGCCGACGGTGAATTTGTAGTCCCTGCACGCATCGTGTCTGAGTTGGGTAATGGCTCAACTGAAGCTGGTGCACGTAAACTCTACGCAATGATGGATCGTGTACAAAAAGCCCGCCGAGGCACTGTCGGCAAAGGCAAAGTGGCAAAGAATAGCCGCTCCGACAAATATCTTCCCGCATAAGGAATAGACATGGCTACAAGCTCGACCCCAACACAAATTACGCAAACAAACTACGGCTTTGCGCCGGAAGTTGCACCCTATGCAGAAAGCTTACTAGGTCAAGCGCAAGCGCTGACTGACGTTGAATACAACCCGTACATGCAGTATCAGGGTGAGCGTGTTGCACAGTTCTCCCCACTGCAGCAAATGTCGTATGAAAATGCGGCTTTAATGCAGACTCAACCCCAGTTGCAAGATGCAACTGCTATGGCGGGTTTGGCTGGCCTTGGTGCGATGAACACCAGCTTTACTTATAACCCACTAGACCCACAGTCTTTTACTGGCGGCACGCAAGGGTCGTACGATCAAGCTACTGGTAAATTTGTACCCGGTACAGGCACCTCTAGTCAGTACATGTCTCCCTATATGGGTGAAGTTGTTGCAAGACAACAAGCCGACGCTCAGCGTCAGGCTGACATTGCTCGTCAAACTCAAGGCGCTCAAGCTGCTCGTGCTGGTGCTTTTGGTGGTAGCGGTGACTATTTAATGCGTAGCCAGATGGCGGGTAATTTAGCCCGTCAAAAAGGCGATATTGCGGCTACTGGACTACAGAATGCTTATACGCAAGCACAGCAACAGTTCAACCAAGAGCAAGCTCAAAAGCAAGCGGCGGCTCAGTTGAACGCTCAACAAGGTCAGTTTGGTGCGGGTCTTGGCCTTCAAGGTTTACAGACTGGCCTTCAAGCTGCTCAGAACCTTGGTACTTTGGGTGGTATGCAGTACCAACAAAACATGGGTATCAATGCGTTGCAAAACCAATACGGCCTGCAACAACAAGCACAGATGCAAAAAGATATTGACACCAAGTACGGTGACTTTATGTCTGCGCAAAACTATCCATACAAGCAACTTAGCTTTATGTCGGACATTATTCGTGGTGTACCATTGAGTGCTACAGGTTCTACTGTGTACCAAGCCCCTCCTTCCACTGCACAAAATATTGCTTCGTTAGGTCTTGGCGCGGCGGGTGTCAGTAAACTATGGGGTGGCGCTAACGGTGGCGTGGCTATGTCTAACGGCGGCGGTCTCGGCGCACTTGCTCTGAACAACTTGGTCTAAGGAAAATATCATGGCAATTGATATGGCATCTGTCTATGCCGCACGGTATAGAAAACAACCCGACATGCTCCGTGCTGCGGTAATGGGCCAAAGTCCTGACCCCAAGTTAGACTCTTATACTGCATTGAACGCATTGCGTTTGGTTAAAGAAGCCGACATGATGGACATGGCGGGTCAAGCACAACAGCCAACTTCGTCCCCCTCTATCGTTGCGCAAAACTTAGCCCCTAATCCTATGATGCAAGGTCTAGGCGCAATGGTGCCCGGTGCAATGGGTGGTCAAGGTATGCCACAAGGCCAAGCTCCACAACAACGAGCTCCAATGCCACAGCCCACTATGCAAGCCGCTTCTGGCGGTTTGGCTGGTATGTACACCCCCGAAGAAGACTATGCTGAAGGCGGCATTATTGCGTTTAGCGGAGCCTCTGGTAATCAGCAAGTAGAAGACCCCACACAAAGAATTCTTGACGCAATTGCGGATGACAAGCGACGTGCGGATTACGGCACTGAACAAGAACCCGGATGGGGTGGCGCAGCGGACTCAACGGCAATAGGCAGAGCAGATGAAGCGCTTAATAAGTACATGAGCTTTGTACCTAAAGAAATGACTGCTGCGGAACAAGAAGCGTTCTTAGACAGATACATGGCGCGTGTAAAAAAAGCTGGAGGAGAAGACATATATGCTCCAGAAATTGCTCGCGGTGCGCAGGATGAAGCCGACAGAGCCAAAGCAAGACGAGTTGGTGAGGCCGGTGCGTATTTCACTGCCGCTGGAAAAATTCTTAAAGGTCGTAATCTAGCAGAAGGTGCTAGTGAGGCGTTGCCAGCATATGGCAGTGCAATAAATGAGGTTGAGAAACTTGACCAAGCCGCAAAAACTGCTAACGCAAGGGCGCAGTTTTTGCTTAAGGATGCTCAGCGTAAAGAACGTATGGGGGATGCTCGTGGCGCTCAAGCTGCTTTGGCAGAGGCTCGTAAATTCCAACAAGATGCAAATAGAGCCGAGGGTGATAAGCTTCGCTATGCTGCGGATATCTCAGCACGTACTATTGGCTATAACCGACAGGCTAATAAAGGCGCGGGTTCTGGCCCTAAATGGCAAGAGCAAGTGCTTCAAAGCAACATAGACTACTTAAAGACAACGCTGAAGCCAAAAGAAGGTGAGAGCCCTGAAGCGTTTGATGCGCGGGTACGCAAGCAGGCTAGTGACATAACAGCAGCTCAGTTAAAGACTTCGTTCTCTACAAGTGAGAATGCGCCTAACAAACAAGCTGCAACTTTGGCACCTGTACAAGAACGTATTGACGCCAAGGTTGCTGACGCTATGAAGAACTTCCCAATTATGAACAGAGCATATTCAGCGGCGGAGCGTAAAGGCGACAAGACCGAAATGAAACGGCTTTGGGATGCTGAAGAGAAAAAACAGCGCGAAATCTTCACAAGATCAGAAGCTGCCGCAGGCGGCGGGGGTAGCACAAAACCCCGAAATACTGGCACAATGCCAGCACCACCCGCTGGGTTCCTACCTGATAATGGCTAAGAAATATGGCAATTCAAACAGCTACCAATCCCCAGACGGGGGAGCGTGTCGCCTTGGTCGGCGGCGAATGGCAACCAATTGCCCGAACAGCTACAAATAAAGCTGGCGCTAAAGCGTACTTGGTAGGTAGCGAATGGCTAGTAGATGACACCCCGGTAGCTAAACCTGCGCCTGTGGCACAGAAACCTGCGCCATCTGCGTTGTCTAGTGAGTTTAACGTTGGTCTGCCAATGGGAACTGGTGCAGAAGAAACCAAACCTGCACCCATAGTAGCAAAAGAACCTGAGCCACCTAAACGCGCTCCATATAAAAATCGGTTGGAGATGCTTGACGATGCCGTCAACCTCCTTGAAGAAGGTGCTAACCAAGAGAAATTAAAACAATCTCTTCAAAGCATGGGCGTTAAGTTTGAAGACGTAATTAAGCACGGGCAGCAGCGAGGTAGTCCTTACTTCAAACAGCAAGCACCAATGGCTACACCTGCGCCACCCCGCGCTAGGGCCGAACCCGCTGGCGAAATTAAAGCTACGCCCGAAACTAAATTTACTGAGTCTCCTTACCAGTACACCACCGAAGCAACCGGCAATATGTTTAAGCGCGTAGACGCAAGCCTAGGGGACATAGCCACAAGTTATTTATTTCAGACAGGCGTAACCGACGCAGATGCTGCCGGACGTGTATTGGCACGCAACGCAAAACAAAGATCCGCCGCAGCCCCATCACAAGCTATCCGTGCGGGTATGGAAGAAATTGGTAACTCCGAAACATACGGTGAAGCTATTACTGCTCTGGCTTCTAACCCACGCGCAACATTTACGATGCTGGTGGAATCTTTGGCTGTATCTTTGCCCGGCATGGTTCCTTCCCTAGTGCTCGGCCCCGCTGGGGTTGTGGCGCGTTCAACTGCGGCTGGTCTTAGTTCTGGCGGTATTGAATACGGCTCGGTCATGGCTGATGTCTTGCAAGACAAAGGCGTCAACATGCTGGACGCAAACGCAATATCCAGAGCCTTGTCTAACCCCAAGATCATGGACGAGATCAAAGAAAAAGGTGCTAAGCGTGGTTTGATTATTGGTGCGTTTGATGCTCTGTCTATGGGCATGGCTGGTAGATTCTTGAAGCCCGCACAGGCTCTTATTGCCGAAGGCAAACTTGCTGGTACTGCGGCTAAAAAAGCTACGATGGCGGCGTGGGGTAAAGAGCTTGCCTTACAAATGGGTGGCGGTGCGGGTGGTGAACTTGCCGCACAAACAGCTACGGGCGAAAACAAACCCGCCGACGTGTTACTTGAAGCCATAGCAGAAGGCGTAACTGCCCCTATTGAAGCACGCTCTAACTTGCGTGACGCTCGGATGGCTGAGCAAGAAGCTACTATTAACGCCGAGCTTGCGGCTGAGAAAAAAGGTGAGCTACCTGCTGGAACTCCTGAACAAGTCCGTGCCGAGCGGATTGATGCGCTTACCAAAGTTTATATCCAACAAGGTATACCCGCAGAAAACGCTGGAAATATTGCCGCACGCAAAGTCGATGCAGAGTTAAAGGCCGAAGCTAAGACTGCTGCTATTAAGATACCTGCAGGTCGTGTTGAACAGATTACGCAAGAACTGATTGCGGTTGGAGTTCCACCACAACAGGCAAAGATTGACGCCCAAAACTTAGCCCGAGAGGAGGCACAAGCAGATGAGCTTGCGCAGACAGAAACAGGAGGAACAGCAAATGTTGCTGAACCTATCAGTACTCCAAGTGGAGAAAGCGTTAGCGTGGCTGGACAGCCCAGTGCAGAACCCCCCGCCGGAGGAACTGCTGGAGTTGACACAAGTGGAGTGGTTTCTACTGGACAGGATGCTACAGGAGCTACTGCTGGAGAAAGAACACAGCAGGCTGCATTAGCGGCGGAAGAAGAGCTAGATAAGAAAAGCGCAGCAGAAACACAAAGTCTTCCCTTTGAAGAATTACGCGCCAAAACAAAAGAAGGCGCTAGTGCCCCCGGTAAAATATACACAGTCACCTATGACGAAACCGATACAGACCTAGAAGGTAATAGATTATTTACAAGGGCAAGCGCGCAATATAAAGTAGTGCGTATGGATGGCGGCTGGACAGTTGTGTCTAGTGTAGAAGGTAACGACCCCGTTTTACTTCCGCCTTCTAGAGCGGCTGCAAACACTGATGAGCAATTGGTGGCGCAACGAAATAATAAATCGTCATTTGCAAGCAACACAATAGTTACCCCTGCAAAATCTACCCCACCAAAAACAGATACTACGTCTGAAGCCGCATACGCCGAGCGTATCAAAGACGACCCAACAGCCCCTGCATACAACGACACTGACGCTCGTATCAAACGTGTTGCTGACCGTTACGAACAAGCGGGTGATACAGATTTTGCTAACGCTATCCGCGATATACCTAACCAACGACGCCCCTCCTACGAAGAAACGGCAAAGTTAGAAAAAGCACAAGACCAAGAATTTGCGGATAAAGCTAGAGCAGAAACCTTTCAAACTAATAAAACAAAAGTTGAAGGTATTGCCCGAACTAATGCACGTGCTGCTTTTGACCAAGCAAATGATCCTGATTACGGTGGCGATATTAATTTGGCAGTTGATGACTACCGCCAAAATGTTGTAGATACGTTATTAGAGCAAGGGCTAAAAGATGACCCAGACTTTGAAGCTTTACGTGATGCAGCAGATCGTGCATTTGATGATGAAGTTAATAAACTAAAAGGAACTACTAGTGGCTCTCAAACCTCTGAAACCATCGAAACAACGCAAGAAGGACAAGAAGCACCACCAGCCGGAGCATTAAGCAAAGGTAAACGTGGTCGGCCACCTGTTCAGCAACGCCACGTAGTTACAGAAAACTCCGAAGGTGGGTTTGACCACGTTACAGATGGTGAAGTAACTGCAACGTACGCAAATAAAAAGCAAGCTATTGCGGCTGTTAATCTGGCAAGGTCTAAAGATAAAGGCGATGCTGCACTAATTGCTAAGAATCAAGAAAAACTAGATGCAGCACTTAAGTCTACGGGGCGAGGCCGACCACCTAAAGCTCCGTCAAAAGACGGTGTTGAAGAACTGAGCCGAGAAGACAAAGTAGAGCTTGACGCTTTGGAGTCGGCGCTTGAAACGTACAACTCACCCGTAGGAAAAGACAGTGTAGCTAATGCAGCAATGTATATTAGCGAAGTTGCAAATGATCCTACCGCGCCAAAGGTGGTACGTGAACGTGCCAAGCAGATGCTTGAGGAAGATATTGACCCCAAGGACATCCCTAAAAAGCTACGTTCTTCTGAAGCAAAAGTAGCTAAAGCCGACAAAGGATTCAGCGGGCTAACTAACGGCTCACAAGCGATTGCGCACATTATTAAGACTGGTAATTTGTTCCAGCGTTTTGTGGCTCAACGCATCCGTAACTTTGTAGTCAACGTTAAGTTTGTGGTTGTTGAGAAGGGCGATCCAGTACCGGCTCAGCTAAGCGGTGCGCGTGGTTTGTTTGTTTATACACCCGGATCTAAAGAACGTACCATATACGTGCGTGGTAGTAGCTTCGGAGACCAACAAGGTATAAACGTTATAACAGTGTTGCACGAATTGCTGCACGCAGCGACGGCTAGTCGTATTGACGCAGGTCTATTCAAAGGGTTTAAGAACGCTAGCTTGCAGAAGTTTATGCGTGAGATGGAAAGCCTGATGAAGCGTACGCAAGAAGCGTATGAAGAAGGCGTGCTGTTTGGCGAGCTATCTCCAGAAGTGCAAGAAATGATTGAAGGCACTACTGACCGCGACAGAACGGGCAAAGTATCTATTGGTGTGTTCTCCGACCCCCATGAGTTCTTAGCTTATGGCATGTCTAGCCCTCAGTTCCAGAAGTTCTTGATGAGCGTGCAGGGTAAGCGCGGCACAGGTTTCTCTGGATTTGTTGACAGTATCCGTGATCTGTTTGGTGTTAAACAAGGTGACGCTACTGCGTTTACCGATCTGGTCGACATTACCGACAAGATGCTTGGCACAAGGTTAACCCCAGTTGATACAAAAGGTGGCGCACTCCAACAGAAGGGTAAGTTCACTCCCCCTGAGTTTGACGAAGAAGCCGACCTCAAAGCAAAACGTACTGCGCTTCAGTTGGCTAGAGAAGTAAGGATCGCAAAAGAAAAAGTGCGTCTGTCTCGTGAAGGCGAAGAAGCTAAGAACGTTGGGTTCATGCAGAATTTGCGTGACCCTAAAGCAGTGCGCCAAATTTTAGCTAACGTAACTAGTGATCTAGGGTACGCCAAACTGCAGGCTACAGTACGCCTACCTACGTTTGACTTCTTGGCTAAGTGGGCCGCTGATGCTGGCATCCCTGCATTGAATCAAGCAAACACACAACTGCAACGTATGCTGGGTATGTCTCAGCAGTTCTTAGCTGGTGCCGAGCAAGTTATTGGTTCACTTAATCGTGGTTTTAAAGAAGACCCTAATCTTAGCCGCGAGAAGTTTTCAGACTTTGTGTACGCTACTACGTTGGCAGAGGTTGACCCTTCCGATCCAAATGCACGTGAAGTAGAGGTGGAGCGCAAAGAGAAAAAAACTAAAAAGGGTGCTAAGCCTGCACCAAAAACAACTACCCTTGCCGCCGACTACAAAGCGCTTGGCCCTGTCGGTCAGCGTATGTACAAGCAGTTGCGGGACTACTACGAGTCAATCATTGAGTTGTACTCTGACCTGTTAGATGAGCAGATCAATAGCATCCCGGGCATGGCTCCGGAAGAGAAGAAAACTCTGATGGCTGTCTTGCGTAAGACTTTTGAAGCCGATGCACGGATCAAGCCCTTCTTCCCATTGGTGCGCCGTGGCGACTACTGGCTGGCAATTGGCAAAGACGACCAACGTATATTCTATTTGTTTGAAACACGTGCAGAGCGTAATGCAAAGGCCAAAGAGTTGGCTGAAAAACGTGGAGAAGACTACGAAGATGTATTGTTCCGTCAAGAGTTTGTGCAGGGTAATGACTTAAAAACATTACGCGCCGCATCACAGAACTCAAGTGAGATGCTTAAGAAAGTCTTTGAAGCAATTGACGCCAAAGACTTGGGCTCTCCCTCGGCTAAAGAAGGTTTGAAGGACGCAATCTATCAAATCTATCTGACCACAATGCCAGAGCAATCATTCCGCAGGCAGTTCACGCACCGTAAAGGTCGGGCTGGTTTTAGCACAGACCTGCAGCGTAACATTGCAACTACTGCTTCTAAGCAGTCCATTCAGTTGGCACGTTTGAAGTACGCGCCTAAGCTTCGCCTTTCATTGTCAGCCGCACGTGATTCAATCAACGAACGTGAAGAGTTATCACCGTTTGTGCAGGAAGCTGAGAAGCGTATTGACATGGCGTTGTCTGGCGATCATGGCTCGTTAAGTGAGTCCGTTGCTGGGATTGCAAACAAGGCATCCTATTTCTGGTACTTGTCTTCTGCTGCGTCGGCTTTGATTCAGCCTTCTAGCGTATTCATTTCTGGCTTGCCCGTGCTTGCTGGTAACTACAACAACGCTACAGGCGCGGCTACTGAGCTCGCAAAGATGACCACCTTGGTCAATCAATACAGTGTGTTCCGCACTAACGTGGACGGCACAACTTCTATCACTGCGCCAAGTATTGCTAACAGCAAATCTATTCCTGAAGATGAGCGCAAGGCCGTCAGTGAAATGACAGCCCGTGGTGTGTCTGAGTCTACCTATGCCTCTTTGGTGTGGGGCTACAAGAGCATGTCCACCGAACAGTTTGAAGGTGTTGCAGGTAAAGGTAAGCGTCTTGCAAACTTGATGGTCGGCGCTCTGATGCACAACACAGAACGCTTAAGCCGTGAGGCGGTGTACCTAGCTGCGTATCGCTTGGGTAAGAAACAAGGGCTTAGCTACGACGACGCTGTTCAAAAAGCAGTTGACTCTACTAACGAAGCGCTTGGTAACTACGACATTACTAATCGCCCACGCTTTATGCAACAGGGCATCGGCAAAATTGCGTTCCAGTTTAAGACGTACCCATTGCAGATGTCTCTGCTGTTGTTAACTAACTTTAAGAAGATGCTCCCCTTCCTTAATAAAGAGGGCAAAAAAGAAGCAGCTACTAAGTTCTTTGGTATGGCAGGCACTTCTTTCCTTCTTGCTGGTGCGGCAAACATGGCTTTGTTCAGCCCTATCATGGGGCTAATGGGTTGGGCTTGGGGTCAGTTAGGGCTTGACGATGATTGGCCTGAAGAACTTAAAGGCCTTGATTTTGAGACTTGGTTCCGCACTGTGTTCTTGCCTGAGAAGTTGGGTGACGTCACGATCGGCGGCGTACCTGTAAGCGACATTGTTGACCGTGGCCCACTGAACGCAATCACTGGCTACGACATTGGTTCCCGTATTGGTTTGAATGATCTGTGGGGCCGCGATAGCAAAGAGACTAAGACTTCTCGTGAAAGCGCAATTGCATTTATGCTGGATCACTTTGGTGGCCCAACTGCAAGTTTACTGCTTGGTTTTGCCGACGCCTATGATGCTTACGCACTTGGCGATTACCAGAAGATGTTGGAGAAAATGCTCCCCGCTGCCGTACGAAATCTTGTGGTTGCTAACAAATACGCAGATGAAGGTATGAAGACCGGTCGTGGTATCGAGCTAGTCGGTAAAGATGATGTGAAGACGGGCGAGCTAATTGGTCAAGCAATCGGTTTCCGTCCTGACATTCTTGCGGCTACCCAAGGGCCAAGTTTTAAATTGACTGGTATTGAACAAAGAATTATCAACCAACGCGCTCTGTTGTTAAATAAGCTCGACTTTCAGCGCCGTCAAAACACTGATAAAGGTGACGAAAAGTTTTTTGATGTTTTGGAAAACGAAGTTACCAAGTTCAACGCTAAGTACCCATCCTACGCACTCGACGGCGACGCTATTGTTAATTCAATTGTGACGAAAGCGGAGCAGCGTTCTAGCGCACGTGCGGGTGTACCCGTTACTGTAAAAAATCTTCCAATTATTGGTGAGGCTACAGATGCTATGGAAAAACGACTGGATCTCCGAGCTGCTGAAATGAAAGCTAGGCGCGAAAAAAATCCCCAGTGATTAGCTGGGGATAAGAGGAGAGTAGCAATCAACTCAAGGATCCCATGTCAGCAACTGCAGTGGCTAACAAATTTAGTGTAGCCTAAACTCGCCACACTCGCAAACCTTTTACACCGTCTTCTATAACTACTTTCGTAACCACAGATATTTTTAACCGCCTACAGATTGTTGTGATTGTTTCCCGGGCGGCTTTCTCGTCAATGCAGAGTACAAAGAAAGAATAACCGCGCCGGAACTTAGACCAGTCAATCTGATACGTCACCGTCTCGATTTTCATCTTTAGCTACGAAGGCGTCCATCTGTAAGAACTCGGCGGAGGATGCGTCAAACTTCAGCACCCGTACTGCGGGGGATACAACCTTCATGCCCTTGGACATTCGCTTGTTCACACCCTCTACGTAAATCTTGGCGTTACCTAATTCTTTCAAGGTGGTTTTGTAGTTAATCTGCTGTTTGACGCAGAAGTCTTTAAATTGTTTGGCCGCAATGAAGAGTTCTTTGGTATCTGGCTCGTAGCGTATGAGCAGCTCCCCACGGGGCTCGAGCATGGGCATGGACTGCAGGTTGCTACGAGCATCGACTTCCCCATTTACTACTAAAGCATTATTAATGTGGGCGTTAACAAACTCACCAAGGATTGTTACGGGCGTTGAGTTCGGTGCTTGGATTTCATGTCTCATGTCACCAAGCATGCCTTTGAGCCACTCGTATACGGCCTTCATGTCGTAGTTGTGCAGTTCTAACTGAGACGCAATCAAACCACCAGCTATGTTGCAAGCCGACACGCCTGACCAGAAACGCTCCTTCTGATTAAACTGTACTTCCCTATCAAGCCGAGCCTGAATCTTACGTACCAAAGCTATTGCTTCTTCCAAGTTATTGACAAGCCATTGAATGTAAATATCACCGGCATGCCCAAAGTTCTCCCGAAGCTGATGGTCAAACATCTGCTTACCCTCTTGCACCTCAATGATGCCGTTGGGTTCAATCTTGTACTCAAGCAGACGCATGGACTCACCATCGGGCGTATTCTTTGCCACACCTAACTTCTCGTAGAAGCTGGCGTTTGCCGAGCACAAAGTCATACCCTGCCAGCTAGTGTTGTTAACACGCAACGTGTTAGTCTGCCCATTCATTTTGTTTTTGCCTCGGCCTTGGCTGATGCTGTACGCCAAGTCAGAGAACTCCATACCACTCAGGTTGGTAATTTCGTCAATCGTATTAGGCAGGTTGTTCATTACGCCAAGCTGGTGCATCTTTGCATTGAACGTATCCTTGTACATGGAGGTCAACCCTTTGGGTTCACCATACACACTGTTGCACATAAACAACGCAGTCGACTTACCTGAACCGGACTCAGGGTGAATCACGTTAATGATCGCACCTTCAAGACCTGTAAATTTCAACAGTGGTGAGCCGAATGCCGTGAGTGCGGCAAACGCATGGGGTTCAAGCCCCGGTCTAGCGTACATGTTGAACGCTTCTTTCCACTTCTCCATCGTGCCTTTGGTAATTAACTTTCCGGCAATATCTTTTGTAACGCTTGACGGCGGGCTATAAAACACTCCGTCTTTTGTGATTTCACGATCGCCAAGGATGAACTTGCTGTTCCCCTCTACCCAACCAAACTGAGTTCTCATGGTCTCTGCCTTTTTAATGTATTGCAAATTTTTTATAAAGAAAACAACATACCTTGCAAGCAATTCGTACTGTGCTTTGTGGGCTACAACGCCGTTGTGTGCCAACTGTTTGCGCAACTCATCGGGTGACGAGATACCCATCGTAGGGATACTGAACTCTCGAACACCGTCATGCGGTAGGTGCAAACGAAACAAAGCTATCTCGCCAAGCTCAGGGTCACGCATGCGCTTGACCACGTACAAGTCATGCTCGTACACAAGTTTTGGCTCGGCTTCGTCATCCTCGCTCTCAGGGCGAATGTAGACACCACCCTTCTTCCCACGAAAGAACGGAAATGGGTACTCTGGTATGTGCTGTATCTCAACCTCACCGTCTTCATCTTCAACGGCATATTCGTTATCTTCTGCTTCGGCTTGTTCAATCTCAACACCGAGCATGATGGGCGATTTAATTTTGCCTCTATGGATGCAACCCTCGCAACCTTGCGGATTGAGTTTTGCAAATGTCGCACAGTGATGTGGGCCACCTTTGCTACGTAGGTTGTTAACTTTATTGTCAACTTCTACGGCATCGTAACCCTCATGCTGATTCGACAGTTTATGTGCGGCCTTGTCTCCATCTACGCAGAAAGCTGCAATAGAAAGAGCGGAGCGCCACAGTGGTTCTTCAATGTCGTTTTGGTTTTCAAAGCAGTGGTTAAGTTGGGCGCACCCACCTTCACCCTTCATCATGATCGTCTTAAACCGTTTGACCTTGTTACCCATGAGTGCTTCCATCATCGGGCTCATTGAGCGCGGAATGAAATCAGGTACATCGTCCTTTGGTTCAGGCGCACCAAGCAAGTCTTTAACTTCTTGGTATGTCATGCGAGGCGTCAGTTCATTTAAGACTGTTACCTCTTTGGGCTCTTCCTGTTTGAAATTGAATGTGCCGGGGATGCGCAGAATACGTGAAGCCTCAAAAACTGAGGAGTCCACAATCAACCCTTGCTCAACGCACAACTCACGAAGCCGATTGGCTAGTGGCTCCCACTCTCGGCGAGTCACTGTTTCTTCTAGTAGCCAGTACGCATGTATGCCGTAACCAGAACTTACTAGTATTGGCTTTGGTAAGCCGACCGCAATGCAGAACTTCTTGAACTCGTCGAGTCCCGTTTGCTGATCGAGATAGCCTTTGATAATGCCTTTTTTGTCGGGTACACCTTTGGTTGGGCCACAGTCAATGTCCATCCACAGAGCACGGAAGTATTTAGCATTTTCATGGGTGCGGTTGTTTAACGATCCGTACTTGGCGCATCCAAAGAATACGTCAATTTTGCGTTTAACAAACTGCTGCGCTAGCTCTTCAACCTCTTCCTTAGTATCTACAAAATTTTGGTCAGGATACTTACCAATCCCCATCACACAGTAGCGCCCTTCCGGTGGCAATACCGTATTTAGTAGATCGAAAGATGACATGTTTTACTTTATTTGGATGGTGGCTTGGGTATGGTTTATGTAATCGCTAATGGCTTCATCGTAGCTATGGTAGGGGACAGAATCCCCCTTGAACCAATTGTAGATAGTCATCCGAGTCACCCCGAAGAACCCTGCAACTTCGCTAACGCTGATGTTTGCGCGGATACAAACACGACCCAAGGCCACACCCAAAGACTTAATGCTTGCCTTTTTATTTGCGTACACCAAGCTTTGGCTGTAACCATAGGGCATATTAATCCTCGTCACTCCAAGCCTTCACCACAGAGTCAAGGTCTTTCTTAACTGTGGGTTTAGGGTCAGCTTTCTTTTCGCGCTTAGTCGGCTCCTCGATTGGGGATTCAACTTTAGGCGCGGCGGCTTTAGGGGCTGGTGCTTCTAGCTTAGCTTGCTTGCCCGCCATGTCAGCTTGGTATGGTGTCATAACTACCATCTTCAGCACGTCAGGCTTCTTAGCTACTTCGCTAGTCACAGCGTACTCACCTTTATTGATGAAGCGCGTAGGCGTAAACAACACTGATTGATTGTCGTTCTCTTCATTGAAGCTGATCTGCGTAAGAACGTAGTCCAAGCTCTTGCCGTTGTTGGCTAAGTACTTAGAGTAGTTTTCAAATGTGTGCGCATTCTCACCATGTCCGTCGCCGAACAAAGACTTGGATGCCAAGTTCATTTGATACACTTCGCCCTCAAGTGAAGTACCAAAGTCTTCTTCCAACACGAGCGCAATGCGACGTGAGTAGCGGCAAGCTTTGGAGTTGCCCATACCTGAACCCTTGGTGTTTTGGGTGCAGTTATCGCAACGCTCAGCTTGTTTGTTCGATGAACCTTCATCAGGCGTACGACCATCATTAGAGAAGCAGTCGGGCGCAGTCGGCTCGGCATCGGGGCTCCATGCTTTTGCATAGAAGATACGACCTACGGCAGGGGAAGCGTTAACAATGATGGCGTTCAAGTTACCCTTGACCTTGCCCATCTCTTCACCGCCGACCGTCTTACGGAAGATTCCGTTTTTAGGCACGATGCGTTTAACGCCGGACTTGCCAGCAAGTTGTTTTGTAAGCTCGCTAACACCTGCGGTTTGCAGGAAGTCGGGGAGGTCTTGGTTGAGAATAGTGAGAT
>Ga0315903_10003558_pt1 | contig 21542 bp, 19 predicted proteins | sample LakEriMetagenome_7_FD_203524 | JGI IMG/M metagenome (GOLD analysis project Ga0315903, IMG submission 203524) | Freshwater fungal communities from buoy surface, Lake Erie, Ohio, United States - Buoy 2 MA119 | ecosystem: Environmental > Aquatic > Freshwater > Lake | place: USA: Lake Erie, Ohio... | reverse complement strand
CCGACCCAGCGCTTTGTCACCCCGACCCAGCGCTTTGTCACCCCGACCCAGCGCTTTGTCACCCCGACCCAGCGCTTTGTCACCCCGACCCAGCGCTTTGTCACCCCGACCAAGCGCTTTGTCACCTCAGCCTCAGTATTTGTCACCCCCGAACCAGCATTTGTCACCCCCGACCTGATCGGGGGTCCATGCCTTCGGCGGCGATAGATACCCGGTCGTGGCCGGGTATGACAGAGAGGCGGGTTAAAGAGGGGCCGGGTATGTCAGAGGGTGCCGGGTATGTCAGAGGGTACCGGGTATGACAGAGGGTACCGGGTATGACAGAGGGTACCGAGTATGACGAATGGGGCTGGGCCATCTGGGCTTACAGCGTGTCCAGTTTGATGCCTTGCTGGCGCACCACTTTTTGCCATGCCTGCAGGTCGGTTCGGATGAACTTGTCCATGTGGGCTGCGCCGGGCGGTGAGGGCTCGAGTGCATCAGACTTCAGACGGGCTTGCACATCGCCCAAGGTCATGACGCGGGCCAAGGCTTGGTTCAGGCGCTCCACCACTTCAACTGGCGTGCCTTTCGGGGCCACCAGGCCGAAATAGTTCAGCGCCGTCAAATCGGCCAAGCCTTGCTCGGCCAAGCCGGGCACTTGCGGCAAAGTCGGGTGGCGCTGCGCGGTGGTCACGGCCAGGGGCTTGACGCGGCCATCGCGCACAAAAGGTGCCAGTGCCGGAATGGTTCCGGTGATCACCTGAATTTGCCCCGCCATCATGTCCAAGGTAGCGGGGGCCACGCCCCGGTAAGGAATGTGCACGATGGACACGCCCGTTTGGGCCTTCAATTGCTCTAGCACCAAATGGTTGATGCCGCCCGCCCCAGCCGAACCGTAGTTGAGTTGCCCGGGCCGGGTTTTGGCATAGGCCACCAGTTCGGCCAAGTTGTTGACGAGTAAATCTTTGTTGCAAGCCCACATCAAGGGGCCTTCGGCCACCATGCTGATGGGCGTGAAACTGCCCACGGGGTCGTAGCCTGCGGTGGGCAACACGGCGGGCACGGTGGTAAAGGGGGCGGCCACCAACAACAAGGTGTAGCCATCGGCTGGGCTTTGCGCCACAAATTGCGCCCCAATGGCTCCCGAGGCGCCTGTGCGGTTCTCCACCACCGCCGAAGTGTTGAACACCTCGGCCAGTTTTTGCGCCAACAAACGCCCCATGGCGTCGGTCCCAGCGCCAGCCGCAAAAGGCACGATGATTTTGATGGCTTTGTCGGGGTACGTGGCCGCTTGTGCGCCCTGCGTAAAAGCCAGCGGCGCACAGGCCAAACCAGCAAGCCATTGGCGACGAGACAGCGGGTGTGAATTCATGATGCGATGGTTCTAAATGGGATCAGAAAAGTCATTTTCCACAGAACGGATGACGGTTTTGTGACGCAAGTGACACCGGCGCAATACCGGCGCAATACCAACGCATTACCAACGCATTACCAGCGCCTAGGCAAATTTGAATCACAAAAAAACCCACCGTGTTGCCACGGTGGGTTTTTCAAGTCCTTTAAACCTCAACTGGCTTACGCCAGCAGGGGATTAGAAGGAGTGAGCAACGCCCAAGTCGAACAATTGCACGTTGGTGTTGTCACGACCAGCAGCAGCAGTACCTGTGAGGTTCTTACGGGTCTGTGTGGCCACGTCGGTGTAGATGAATGTGCGCTTGCTCAGGTCATACTTGACGCCCAAACCAAACTTGGTGTCGTCTAACTGGCCAGCAGCACCACTGCCGTTCCAGCCGCTGTAACCCACGCGAATGGTGGCAGCGCCCATAGGAATTGTGGCACCCACGGTCCAGTTTTCGATCTTGCCACCAGCGGCAACTTGACGGTTGGCTGTAGTGCCAGTGTTCACAACAGATGCAGCTGCGGCAAAGGTACCAGCAGCAGCTTGCTCAGCAGTGCTACCGCCTTTGATGGTGGCAGAAGATGCGAACACCTTGGCCACGCCCAGGTTGTAGTTGCCATAAACTTGCGTGATGGTGTCGTTGGCACGGTTACGCTCGTTGCCCACACCAATGACCAGAGGACCGTTGGCGTACACCAAGTTGATCGACTGGCTAGTCTTGGAGGCAGTGGCGGCTTTTGCAGCGACAGCGGCAGAACCAACAACGATTGGGTTTGAAGTAGCGTCAGCTGCAACCGCTGCGACTGCTGCAGTAGCAGCAGTCGTTATTTTACGTGGCGACATGCTGGCAGACAAAGTCAAGCCACCAAAGCTAGGCGATGTGTAAAACACAGCTTGGTCGATACGGCCTTCGCCACCCGCAGCGTAATCGGTCGCGAAACCAGCAGCGTACACGCTACCAGCGGCTGTGGTCACACCCCATGGGTCAGAGTTGCCACCGTTGGCCAACTGCAAAGCGGTCAGGCCACGGCCCAACATGACGGTACCGAAACCAGCAGACAAGCCAACGCGAGTCTCACCTTGGAACAAAGGACGTGCGTTACCAGCTTCAGCCGTACCAGTGGTAGGGTCAAAACGCATTTGAGCGTTGGCCAGAGCCTTCATGCCGCCACCCAGGTCTTCGGCCACGCCGAAAACCAAACGGGCGTTGTTACCCGCAGTCACGCCCAACTTGGCAGCGCCCTCAGCGACTTTGCTGGTGTTGCGAACACCTACGTCCAAAACACCTGAAAGTGTCACTGTGGATTGTGCGAAAGAGGCGCTAGAAACTGTCAGAACAGCCAGAGCAATCAGAGTTTTTTTCATTGCAAGTTTCTCCAAAGTTTTAAAAAGAGCTTGGGGTCCGTGAGGTGATGATCACCTGCCTAAACACTAAGCCAACCTCCAAATTCGGAAGGTTGGTTGTATTGCACCAGAGCAAAGCGGCTTTTCCAAGACTTTCAATGAATAAAGGGCTTTTTCGTTGCATCGTTGCAACAAAACCCGCTTGCCACACTTTTAAATCCATTGATTTCAGAATTTTTATCAATGTTTTCAATGACTTCCGTCAATTTTCGAATCCATCAGATCAAACACGCCACGCCCAACCCCGTACTAATAGACTGACGCCGGTGTTTTTTGATCTTTTTATTTATAGTGACGCTTGTTGACAGAAAGTAGCTTGCAAATGACTTTTAACGCTCTTATTTTGGCCGCCGACAGTGCCTTGCGTACTTTATTGGCTGAGCCGCGCGCCAGCCGCCCTGCCCCTGCTGCCTCCATTTTCAATTCGAATGCGCAAGGTGAGCTGGAATTGACCGAATCTGAACGCCGCGAGTCGGGCGCGTTGATGCGCGTGAACCATGTGGGCGAGGTGTGCGCCCAAGCGCTCTACACCGGCCAGGCCTTGGCATGCAAAGACCCCGCTTTGCGAGCCCAACTGGCAGAAGCCAGCCGCGAAGAGACCGACCACTTGGCCTGGACTCAGCAACGCCTGAGCGAGCTTAAGGACCGACCCTCTTTGTTGAACCCTCTTTGGTATGCGGGCGCCTTTGTCATTGGTTACGCCGCAGGCAAGCTGGGCGGTGACAAAGTGAGTTTGGGGTTTGTGGTGGAAACCGAACGCCAAGTCGAGGCCCACCTGCAAAGCCACATGGACCGGCTACCTGCCGCAGACACAGCGTCGCGGGCCATCGTGGCCCAAATGAAGACCGACGAAATCGCCCATGCCCAAATGGCACAAGCTGCTGGGGCCGTGGAACTGCCGGGCATGGTCAAGTCGGTCATGCAGGTAGCCGCCAAGCTCATGACCACCGTGGCGCACCGGGTTTAAAACCCGTGTCGATGGGCTTGCTCATCTTGCCCTGCCCCTAAAAGACAAGCACTGACCACAGGAATTGGCTCAGCAAGTCTTGTCTGTGCTTGTCAGCCTTGGTCAGGCGCTGACTTCAATCACCTCAAAACTGGTGGTGATCTCGGCGGTTTTGCCCAACATGATGCTGGCCGAGCAATATTTGTCGTGGCTCATGGCGATGGCCCGCTCTACAGCCAGCGCGGGCACGCCCTTGCCCGTCACAGTGAAGTGCATATTGATCTTGGTGAAGACTTTGGGGTCGACCTCGGCACGTTCGCTGGTCAGCTTGACGCTGCAACCGCGCACATCGTGGCGGCCACGCTTGAGGATCAGCACCACGTCGTAAGCGGTGCACCCGCCGGTGCCTGCCAACACGGTTTCCATGGGACGAGGGGCCAAATTTTGGCCGCCGTTTTCGGGTTTGGCAGCGTCAGGCGCTCCGTCCATGGCAATCACATGGCCAGAGCCTGTTTCGGCCAAAAAGCCCATTCCTGAGCGGGTACCCGCAGCGCCGGTCCATGTCACTGTGCATTCCATTTTTTAGGTCCTTTGATTTTGTTGAGCCAAGGGGTGGCTTTATACATATATGTATGTGCAGATGTTAACGAAGGCGCGGCCATAGGCGTTGCACAAACATGCGAGGGGGTATCCGTGTCGGTTTTGTGCACCGAGCCCGTTGCTGGGCGATAGGAAAAATTGGCCCTTGCCTTGAGCTTTGCCCGGGGACCCCACACCTTGGATGTCGAACAACCCACAGCCCAAGAACAGCAGGTTTTTTTGGCAAGATTTTGCATTTTGATACACATGACTTGCTGCAACGCAACAAAACATCCGTACAATTGCGAACAAGCGTGCTTTTTTGTACGCACCCTTTGTCTCCTCCACCCTCTTAAAAGGTGGATTTGCCCCAAGCCGCAAGGCTTGGGGCATTTTTTTTGGGTCAACGGCCGGGTCGTTATCATCGTGCTCATCCTTTTGATGCCGAGTTGGAACGACACTCGCCCAGCCAATGACCACCAAAAACCTCAAACCTGCCGATTACCTGATCAAAATCCTGAATGCCAAGGTCTATGACGTGGCGAGGGAGTCGGCGATGGAAACCGCCCAAATTCTTTCGCGCCGCTTGGGCAACAAAGTGCTTTTAAAGCGCGAAGACCAGCAACCCGTCTTCAGTTTCAAGCTGCGTGGGGCCTACAACAAGATGGCGCAATTGACGCCAGCACAGCTCAAAACGGGCGTGATCTGTGCCTCGGCAGGCAACCATGCCCAAGGTGTCGCGCTGAGCGCCAGCAAGTTGGGCACCCGGGCGATCATCGTCATGCCCACCACCACGCCGCAGGTCAAGATCGACGCCGTGCGGGGTCTGGGGGGGGATGTGGTGTTGTTTGGCGACAGTTATTCCGACGCCTTCAACCACGCCATGAGCTTGCAAAAGAAACAAGGCATGACCTTTGTTCACCCGTTTGACGACCCCGATGTGATCGCGGGCCAGGGCACCATTGCCATGGAGATGTTGCGCCAGCACCAAGGCCCGCTGGATGCGGTCTTTGTGGCCATTGGCGGCGGTGGCTTGATCAGTGGCGTGGCCAATTACATCAAGGCCGTGCGCCCCGATATCAAGGTGATTGGTGTGCAGATGAACGACTCCAACGCCATGATCCAGTCGGTGGCGGCTAAAAAGCGTGTCAATTTGGCTGATGTGGGCCTGTTTTCGGATGGCACGGCCGTGAAACTGGTGGGTGAAGAAACCTTCCGGGTCGCGCGCAATTTGGTGGACGAATACATGACCGTGGACACCGATTCGGTGTGCGCCGCCATCAAGGATGTATTTGTGGACACACGGTCCATCGTGGAGCCCGCAGGGGCATTGGCAGTGGCCGCCATCAAACAGTATGTGGCCAAGCACAAGACTAAGGGGCAGACCTACGCGGCCATCTTGTGCGGTGCCAACATGAACTTTGACCGCTTGCGTTTTGTGGCCGAACGGGCCGATGTGGGCGAAGAAAAAGAGGCCTTATTTGCCGTCACCATTCCCGAAGAACGCGGCAGTTTCAAGCGTTTTCTGGAGTTGATTGGCAGCCTGCCCGGTGGCCCGCGCAATGTGACCGAGTTCAACTACCGCATGAGCGATTCGGACCAGGCCCATGTGTTTTTGGGTTTGAGCACGCACGGCAAGGGCGAAAGCAGCAAAATCACGGCGCAATTTAACAAGCACAAGTTCACGGCCCTCGACCTGACGCACGACGAACTGGCAAAAGAACACATTCGTCACATGGTGGGCGGTCATTCAGCGCTGTCGCAAGACGAGCGGTTGTTGCGCTTCGAGTTTCCGGAGCGGCCAGGGGCTTTGCTGAAGTTCTTGAGCCTGATGCGGCCCGGCTGGAACATCAGCCTGTTCCACTACCGCAACCAAGGCGCCGATTACGGCCGCATTTTGGTGGGCCTGCAAGTGCCCCCCAAAGACGACAAAGCTTTTGCCAAGTTCCTGCAAGCGCTGGGCTATCCGTATGCAGAGGAAACGAACAATCCGGTGTATCGGCTGTTTTTGCGGGGTTGAAGCCTAAAGCAGTGGGGTCATTGACCCCAAAAATCAGTGCTACTGGATCTTTTACACAGAGCCGCCGAGGATTGGCGAGTGAATTTCTTAGCTTATTGATTGTCAATAGCAGGCAACTCCAACAACATTTCCTTGCTGGACGACTTCAAACTGGCTTTTCTGGCCGTCAGGGACGACAAAACCCAATCATCTTGAACGGTTTGTCCAACTCTGAAAGGTTTGGGGGGCTGCCCATCTACGGCGATCAGGGCGCTGCCTTGGCCTGAAGCGCTGGCAATCACGCCCAACAACTGGTAACGACTGGATTGGACAATGCTCACTTCAGGTCCTGCGGCGATGCCCCCCAATCCACGCAACAATTGAGCAGAAACATCGGCAGTCGCCTCAGGGTTAACGGATGGGTTGTTTTGCGCAATGTTGTAGGACTGAAGAGACTTGGCCTGCGGAAATTGCAAGACCCAATACACGACACTGGCAACCGAAATCAACCAAATCAGAGCAGTGACTGTGTTTGGCAACCGGGATTTAGCTGCAGAGTGGAATGGGCTGGATAAGGACATGTGCGCATTATAATTTACGCCATGAATACCAAAGTCATCAATCAATTCAAGCGTCAACGTGGCTTCACCTTGATCGAACTCATGGTCGTTTTGGCCATTATTGGCGTACTCGCAGCGCTGATTGTTCCTAACGTTTTGGGTCGTGCAGATGATGCCCGCATCACCGCTGCGCGAACCGATGTAGGGAACCTGATGCAAGCCCTGAAGTTGTACAAACTGGACAACCAGCGCTACCCCTCTGGCGAGCAAGGACTGAACGCGCTGTCTCTGAAACCCACCACAGAACCTGTGCCCGGCAACTGGAAACCATATCTGGACAAACTGCCCAACGATCCCTGGGGTCGCCCCTACCAGTACATCAACCCCGGCATCAAGGGTGAGGTCGATGTGCTGTCCTTTGGCGCTGACGGTCAAGCCGGCGGTGAGGGCAACAATGCAGACATCGGCAGTTGGCAATAAATGTAGCTCGGCGCAAGCCCGTGGCTTCACATTGCTCGAACTGCTGGTGGTGGTCGCCTTGATTGCCATTGCAACCGCTGGCGTCAGTTTTTCTCTGCGGGACAGTGCTGAAAGCGCCCTAGAACGTGACGCTGATCGGCTCGCCGCACTTCTTGAAACCGGTAGAGCAAAAGCCCGTGCCAACGGTATGGCTGTGGTCTGGAGAGCACAGGCTCAGGGCTTCGTTTTTGAAGGTTTGCCGCCCCCCGGTTTGCCGCAAAACTGGTTGACAGCAAGCACACGGGTGGCCCCGGGTACAGCCATGACACTGGGACCAGAGCCTTTAATCGAACCTCAAGCCTTGGCCTTGTCAAACGGTCAATCGCCGGGCAAGACTTTGTGGGTGGTCACCGATGGCCTTAAACCCTTCAAGGTGCAGCGTTCGCCAGAACCCGGTGCGCCATGAACAAGCCAAGCTGCGGCAGCCCCCATTCGATGCCCAAAACGCAATTCGGTTTCACCTTGATCGAGGTGCTGGTGGCTTTGGGCATTGTGGCCGTGGCCTTGTTGGCAGGCTTGAAAGCCACAGGCTCCCTGAGTCGCAATGCCGAACGCCAGACACTGAGTATGTTGGGCCAAATTTGCGCAGAAAACGAGCTCATCGCTTTGCGTTTGCGCAGGCAATTGCCCGACACCGGCAACAACAGCATCGAATGCACCCAAGTTGGCAAAGTGCTGCTGGTGGAGCTTTCTGTCAGGCCCACGCCCAACCCTAATTTCAGACGGGTGGATGCGCGGGTCATGAATGAAGGCGAGTATGTGCTGCAGTTGTCCACCGTGATGGGGCGTTACTGATATGCAGATTCGCCGTCAAGGTCCTGTGCGGGGCTTTACCCTGATCGAGGTATTGGTTGCCATCAGCGTGATGGCGTTGATGGCGCTCATGGCCTGGCGTGGTCTGGACGGCATGCTGCGAACCCAAACCAGTTTGCAACTTCGCTCAGACGAAATCCGCACCTTGCAGGCCGGATTGGCACAATGGCAATCTGACCACGACCAATTGGTCGACATCCCCGGCACCCCCAGCTGGACCTGGGATGGCAAGGTACTGCTTTTGACCCGCAAGTCTGCCGATGCGCCCCCCAACACAGGCAGCCCGGTCCCGCCCAGCTTGCGGGTAGTGGCCTGGACTTGGCGCGGCGATCCCGGACGTCCTGGCGGAGGCGACTGGCAGCGCTGGCAATCCGCCCCCTTAACTCAGCTCAATGACTGGCAAAAAGCCTGGGAGCTTGCCCGTCAATGGAGTCAAACACCTAATGACACCACCCGAGCAGGTCAGGTACAGATTCATGCACTGGCGGGTTGGCAATTGTTTGTTCACCGTGGCGGCAGTTGGGCCAACCCCTTGTCGAGCGATGTGGTGACACCCGGAAGCAACAACCCTGCAGCCGCCAACGCGACCACCAACGGCAGCACGCCCGATGGCATCCGCTTGGTGCTGACCTTGCCACCGGGCCCCATGGGCACGGGCACACTGAGCCTGGACTGGATACATCCCGCTTTGTCAGGAGCGCGATCATGAGCCAGCGCGCATTTGTGGCGCATGCCCCTCGCCAACAAGGCGCGGCTTTGATAACGGCCATGCTGACGGTGGCCCTGGTGACCACACTGGCCAGTGCCGCACTGTGGCAGCAGTGGCGACAGGTCGAAATCGAGAGCGCCGAACGGGGTCGCAGCCAGACCGCCTGGATGATGACGGGGGCTTTGGACTGGACGCGCTTGATCTTGCGCGAGGACGCCATTTCTGCACAAGGTGCTGCCATGGACCACTTGGGTGAGCCTTGGGCCTTGCCCGTGCAAGAGTCCAAGTTGTCGACCTTTTTATCGCAAGACCAGCAATGGCGCGAGGGCGATGCCGAGGTCTTTTTGTCGGGGTATATCACCGATGTGCAATCGCGCATGAACGTGATGAACCTGCTCAAGGATGGGCGTGTCTCTCCCAGGGCGCTGGCGCAATTTTCTGCTTTGTTTGAACGGCTTGATGTTCCCCAGGAAGAGTTGCAAAACCTGGCGCAGCAACTCGAAGCCTCGGTCTTTGCCATTGCCAACGGCGGCAGCAATGCGCCTGGCGGCTTACGTTCTAACCCTGCCCTGCTGCCCCAAAGAACCGAACAACTTGTCTGGTTGGGTTTGAGCCCAAAAAGCTTAGCTGTTTTGCAGGACTTCATCACCATCTTGCCGGAAACCACAACCCTCAATCTAAACACAGCATCTGCTGAAGTTTTGTCGGCCAGTTTGCCTGGCTTGGACATGGTCTCAGCGCGCCAGGCTATAGACAATCGCCAACGCAGTCCCTGGAGCAGTCTGGACGCTGCCAAAAAATCATTGGGCAATCCGGGCCGCCAACTGAATGACAGTGAACACAGCATCAAGAGCCGCTACTTTGAAGTGAACGGGCGGATGCGGATTGACAATGTGGTGCAACAGGAGCGAACCCTCGTGCAGCGCGATGGCAGTCAGGTTCGCATGTTGTGGCGTGTCAAAAATCCGCCCCAGCTCTTAAACACAACTCTAAAATGAACCGCTCATGCGCACCCTGATCATTCAATTGCCACTGGGCTTGCCCGGTCCCACCATGACGTATTCGCATGTGGTGGTTCAGGCTGCCCCGGGCTCCAAACCCACGCCCGTGCAATGGTCAACTGCCAACCTGCTTCCCCCATCGAACCGACAGACTGAAACCGTGGCGCTGTTGCCTGCAGCAGCGCTGTCATGGCACCAAATTGATCTTCCCCCTGGACTGCACAAGCAACCAGCCCGGCTTCAAGCCGCTTTGCAAGGTTTGCTGGAAGACCGTTTATTGGACGATCCTGCTCAATTGCACATGGCGCTCCAGCCCGATTGGAAAACCAAGTCAAAACCTTGGGTGGCAGTGTGTGACCGACCCTGGCTCATTGCCCATCTACAGGCCCTGGAAAAAGCCGGCGTAACGGTACATCGCATCGTGCCGGAATTCACGCTGACCGAGGGGCCATTGAAATTGACGGCCTTGGGGGATGCCGATACCGGTTGGTTGTGGATGAACCACCCTGAGCGCGGTATTTGGGGTCAACCGCTGCACGGCTTGCATTCTCAGAGCTTGAGCCTGGGTCTTTCTACTGACGAACTGAGTCAGGCAGACATTCAGGCCGAGCCAGGCTTGGTGGCAAAAACCTCCGAATTTCTGGGCCAAACAGCGCAACTCATGACGCCGGGCCAACACTGGCAGTCAGCCATTGCCTCCGACTGGGATTTGGCGCAATTTGACTTGCGGGCCAACAACAGAACACGTCAATTCAAAACCTGGCAACGTGGTGCCAACACCCTGTGGCACAGCCCAGCCTGGCGCCCTGCTCGCTGGGGCTTGTACCTGTTGGTGATCAGTCACTTGGTGGGGTTCAATGTTTGGGCCTGGAAAACGCGGGCCGACTGGCAGGCCCAGCAACAAAGTTGGAACCTCATGTTGCGTGAGAACTTCCCTCAAATTCAGGTTGTGGTGGATGCGCCCGTCCAGATGGCGCGGGAGCTGGAACGCTTGAGCCAGGCCTCGGGTCAACTCACACCCGGCGATCTCGAGTCAATGATGGCCCAGTTGGGCCGGGCCATGCCTGCCGGTTTAAATGCGCCAAGACAATGGAGCTACCAACCGGGGCAACTGCGGCTGCAAGATTTCAAGCCAGGCGCCGAGGAACAACAGCGCATGCAACAAACATTGGCAACCCATGGCTACCTGCTGAGGGCCGAGGGAGACGCATGGCTCATGTCAATCGCCACAAAACCAGGAGGGCAACCATGAGCGAAACCTCTAAATGGCAACAGGCCCTGGCCGGCTTGAGCCTCGCTTGGGAACAACGCAACCCGCGAGAAAAACTGCTCTTGATCACAGGCTCAGCACTTGTGGTTTTAGCAGCTTTATGGGGCGTGGGATTGTCACCGGCCATTCAAACCTGGCGTGAAGCCCCCGTTCGCCAAGCCCAGTTGGATGCCCAAAGCCAAAAAATGCTTCAGCTGACAGCGCAAGTTCAAGGCCTGAAAAATACCAAAACCATTACGCGAAGTGACGCCGTCCAATGGTTGGAAAAAAGTTTGGCCGAACTGGGGCCGGATGCCAAGATCAGTGTCGAAGGAGATCGTGCAACTTTGCGCCTCGTCGCTGCAACGCCACAAGCCTTGTCCAACTGGATCGGCATGGCGCGTGAACTGGCGATGAGCTTGCCCGTGCAGGCCCAACTCAAGCAAACCGCTTCGCCACCTGACACTCCCTCGGGTTCAGCAACTTCCTCACGGCAGGCCCAAGCCAGACCCGCCATCGGGCAGCCGCAAAACCCGATGAATCAACCTGGCCCCATGGGCCAACCCGGCACCATGGGCCAACCTGATCCCTCTGGCCAACTCGGTCCCAAGGGCCAACCCAACGTCATGGTTCAACCCGGCGCGATAGGTCAACTCAATCAATACAACGCGCCCCCAGCCTCTGTTCAGGGCAGGGGAACAAGTAAAAACGACACTTTTTGGAGCGGCACGCTGGTGCTGCGCCTGCCATGATGGAAAAAACCGCCATCTCGGCGCGTCCAACGCCAATCCAGATAAAAAACTCTCGCTTGCGTTCAGGACATGCCGAGGTGCGTCCGACATGGTCGCATGCCGTTTGGGGCGGCTTGCTTGGGCTGTGCCTGACCTTGTTGATCTGGGCGCCGGCCCAATGGATGGCTTGGGGGGTTTCAAAAGTCAGCCAAGGCCAGGTGCAATGGCTCAACCCACGGGGCACCTTGTGGTCAGGTTCTGCCCAAATGGTGCTCAGTGGCGGCGCGGGCAGTCTTCAGCCTCAAGGACTTCCTGGGCGTTTGCAATGGACTCTCTTTCCCAATGGGGCAGGCTTAAGGCTGGGTTTGATGGCCGACTGCTGCATGAAAGAACGCATCGATTTGGACTTGCAACTGGGCATTGCGACCTTCAAGGTTCAGAGCACAGACCATGTTTCTCAATGGCCCGCTGCGCTCTTGACCGGCCTGGGAGCCCCATGGAACACCTTGAAACCTGAGGGGCAGCTGCAATTGCGCACCGAAGCACTGCAATTACAGTGGGTGCAAGGGCGCATGCAAATGCGCGGTCTGGCAGAACTGCAAATCAAGAACATCTCTTCAGCACTGAGCACCACCAAACCCATTGGCAGCTATCAGGTCGCGTTGCGTGCCCCGCCAGAAGGCACCGCGCCACCCAAGCTCGAATTGACCACCTTGCAAGGACCCTTGCTTTTAAGCGGCAATGGCCAGTGGGTTGGCTCACGTTTGCGCTTTACAGGTGAAGCCAGCGCCGAAGAGGGGCACGAACGATCCCTGAACAATTTACTGAACATCCTGGGGCGCAGGCAAGGCTCACGCAGCCTGCTCACCCTGGGTTAAAAATGACCCCCAAGTTAATGACGTCTACACCATGAACTACCCTACTTTATTCCCGGTTTTACCTGCTGCCAAATCACACGTACCGCGTTGGCAACTTGTTGCTGTGGCCTTGGCCTGTCTGACCCTTTCAAACACTCAAACCTGGGCGCAAAACAATCCGATTGCCAATCCACCCGCACTCAGTGCGCGAAATAAGGAGCCTGTGACGCTCAATTTTGTGAACGCAGAAATTGAAGCCGTAGCCCGGACTTTGGCCACCTTGTCCGGTTTCAACGTAGTGGTGGATCCCAGGGTCAAGGGGTCGATTTCACTGACCAGCAACCAACCTGTGTCGCCAGCCCAAGCAGTGCGCATGTTTGCGGTTCAACTGCGGACTCAGGGGTTTGCCGTGATCGAGTCTTCCGGGCTTTTCACTGTACTGCCCGAAGCCGAAGCCAAAATACAAAGCACCACCGTCTCTGCGGGGGCTGTGCCCGCCAGCAGCGGCCAAATCGTGACGCAAATTTTCCGGTTGAACCATGAGAATGCGAACAACCTGGTGCCGGTTTTGCGTCCGCTCATCACACCCAACAACACCATCACCGTCAACCCGGGAACCAACACGCTGGTGATCACCGATTACACGGACAACCTGCAGCGCTTGGGGCGCATCATTTCAGCACTCGATGTGTCCAATGCCACCGGCGTGGAGGTCATTCGCCTCAAGCATGGCATTGCAGGCGACCTGGCCGTGATGGTGCAGCGCCTCATCGACTCGGGGGCGTCAGCCGGTGCACCCACACCTCAAGGCTCGCTTGACTCTTCTTTCAAAACCACGGTTGTGCCTGAAGTCCGCACCAATTCCCTGATCGTTCGCGCGGCCAACCCGGCCCGCATGGCTCTGACGCGCACCCTGATTGAGCAACTCGACCAACCCAATGCCACGGGGGCCAATGCGGCCAGTGGCAACATCCATGTGGTGTACCTGAAAAATGCAGATGCAGCCAAACTCGCCGTCACCTTGCGTGCCGCTATTTCGTCGCAGGGCAGCCAGGCATCCGCAGGATCGTTCAGTTCATCCGGCCCCGGGGGTAACCCTGCCGGTTCGGGGGGCCCAGGTGGCGCATCAGGTGCAAGCAGTGCGGGCTCACAACCCTCCACCGGAGGGCAAATTCAAGCCGACCCTTCCACCAATGCACTGATCATTACCGCCCCAGAGCCGCAATACCGACAACTGCTTTCGGTCATCAACATGTTGGACCAACGCCGTGCGCAGGTCTTTGTGGAAAGCCTGATCGCCGAAGTCAGTGCTGACAAAGCCGCCGAGTTTGGTGTGCAGTGGATGAGCGGTACCGGCACCAATGGCAGCACCGTGGGAATTTTGGGCACCAACTTCAAGGTAGGTGGCACCAATTTATTAGATTTAGCGGCCGGTGCTGCCACCGGCAAAGTCGTTGCCTCCACAGGCCTAAACCTGGCACTGGGACAACAGCGTAATGGGGCGCTGGCCTTGGGTGCGTTGGCGCGTTTTCTGCAATCCAATGGTGATGCCAACGTGCTGTCGACACCCAACTTACTGACGCTGGACAACGAAGAGGCCAAAATCGTGATTGGCCAAAACGTGCCCTTTGTGACAGGTCAATACACCGCTAACAACAGCAACAGCGGTGCGGTCAACCCCTTCCAGACCATTGAACGCAAAGATGTGGGCTTGACGCTGAAGGTCAAACCCCAGATCAGCGAAAACGGCACGGTGAAAATGCAAATTTTTCAAGAAGTCAGCAGCATTGACAGCAAAAGTTCATCCTCGGCAGGTCTGATCACTAACAAGCGTTCCATAGAAACCAATGTGTTGGTCGAAGACGGCTCCATCGTGGTGTTAGGCGGTCTGCTGCAAGACGACACCACCAACAGCCAAGAAAAGGTGCCAGGTTTGGGTGATTTGCCCCTTTTTGGCAACCTCTTCAAATCTGAAGCACGCAGCCGCAAAAAAACCAACCTGATGGTGTTTTTGAGGCCAGTGGTGGTGCGCGATGGTGCAGCCACAGATGCCTTGTCGTTAGACCGCTACGAACAAATGCGACAAAACCAGCAAGGATTTCAGCCCGCGGCCACATCGACTTTGCCCTTGGGTGGTTCTGCTGTCATTCCGGCATTACCCGCTGGCCGTGGTGCGGTCTCAACACCCATCAAAAACGGCAAGCCCTGATTCAGACTGGCCTGACCCATGCGTTACCCCCTGCCCTACCCCTTTGCCCGAACCCACCGCTTGCTGCTGGAAGACGATGGTCAAAGCCTGAATCTGAGCTGGTGCAAAGAAAGTGACCGCTCGGCCCTGTCTGAAGTCACGCGCAAATTTGCGCAGCAAAATCTCCAGCTGCACCTCAGCCTCGACACGGATTTGGCACACCGCATCAACCAGGCCTATTCGGGGGGGCAAGCTCACAGCTCATCCACCGCCGCGGCGGTGGTCAACGAGGTGGAGTCCGAGGCAGATTTGTCCCGCATGATGCAGGAACTGCCCGCCGTAGAAGACTTGCTGGAAGCCAGCGACGATGCGCCCATCATTCGCATGCTCAACGCTTTGTTGACCCAAGCTGCCCGCGATGGTGCCAGCGACATCCACATTGAGCCCTATGAACGCCATTCAAGTGTGCGTTTCCGCATTGATGGCACGCTGCGCGAAGTGGTACAACCCAACCGGGCGCTGCATGCCGCATTGATTTCGCGCCTGAAAATCATGGCCGAACTCGACATTGCCGAAAAACGACTGCCACAAGATGGCCGCATCAGCCTGCGCTTGGGCACGCGTGCAGTGGATGTGCGGGTCTCGACCCTGCCCAGCGCCCATGGTGAGCGCGCCGTGCTGCGTTTGCTTGACAAAAGCGAAGCCCGCCTGACCTTGGAAGCCGTCGGGATGCAAGGCCGTGTTTTGCAGCAAGTGGATCAGTTGATCAGCCAACCCCACGGGATATTGCTGGTCACCGGGCCAACCGGTTCCGGTAAAACCACCAGCCTTTATGCGGCACTGCAACGACTGGACGCCACTCGCAACAACATCATGACGGTCGAAGACCCGATTGAATACGAGTTGCCCGGCGTCGGACAAACCCAGGTCAATGCCAAGATTGACCTGAGCTTCGCCAAAGCCCTTCGGGCCATCTTGCGACAAGACCCTGATGTCATCATGATTGGTGAAATTCGCGATTTTGAAACGGCACAAATCGCCATTCAAGCCTCGCTGACGGGTCACTTGGTGCTGGCTACGCTGCACACCAATGATGCGGTGAGTGCCGTCACCCGCCTGACCGACATGGGCGTTGAGCCATTTTTATTGAGCTCTTCTTTGCTCGGCGTTCTGGCACAGCGTCTGGTGCGCAAGAGTTGCACGGCCTGCCAAGGCGTGGGCTGCGATGCTTGTGGGCACACCGGTTATTCAGGTCGGACCGGTATTTTTGAATTGCTGGTAGCCAGCGATGAAATTCGGGGTCAGATTCACAATCACGCTGCCGAATCCGAGCTCCGTGCCACCGCCCTGCAACAAGGCATGGTGATGATGCGTGAGGACGGACAGCGCCTTGTGGATTCAGGCGTCACCCGTTCCGAAGAGCTGCTGCGGGTCACGCGGGATTAAGCCCCCACAGTGGCATCGCCGCATCATCACAGAACGAAGCCATGACCTTGCGTGCAAACCCACTCAACACGCTGGCTTCACCGATGCTGAAGGGGTCTTCCGATCATGTTCGTCACCCATTCAAATCGCCCCTCTTCGGCCGGATGGTTCAGAGCAGCCGGGCGTTCGATTGCACTGCAGGCCTAGGCAGCTGGAGCGTACAGATCACCTACCGTCAACGCTGGTCCCCACAATGGGCATTTTTTATCCAACTCAGCACCAGCCGCCTGCTTGAGCCTTCCCAATCTGTGAGCTCATCGCCCAGCGGGGGTGGACAGCTGGGTCTTATTTACTTCAGTCACTGAAACCACCCATGCCCGCATACCGTTTTGAAGCCCTCCAAACCGATGGTGTCAGTCGCAAAGGCGTGCTCGAGGCCGATAGCCTGAAGTCCGCACGAACCCAATTGCGATCACAGTCTCTGGTGCCCTTGCTGGTAGAGGCCATCGCCTCTGGCTCAGCAGAAGGCTCTGACAAGTTGCTGCCCTGGTGGCAGCGCCCCATAGGCAATACCCGCGCCTTCAGCACCAGCGAGCGCGCCGTCTGGACCCGCCAATTGGCTGGTCTGGTGGGCAGTGGCTTGCCCATAGAGCGCGCACTGACGGCCTTGGCTGAGGAATCCGAGCACGAAAAACAACGTCACCTCATGGCGGCTATTCGGTCAGAGGTCAACTCAGGCAGCAGTTTGGGGCGCGCGCTGGCCTTGCACCCCAGAGAGTTTCCCGCCATTGACCGCGCGGTCATCGCTGCAGGTGAAGAAAGCGGTCACCTGGGGGCCGTTTTGGGGCAACTGGCCAATGATTTGGAAGACCAGCAGGTGCTGCGTTCCAAACTGTTGTCGGCCTCGCTTTACCCCGCCATCGTGAGCCTGGTGGCGCTGGCCATTGTGATTTTTCTGGTCACCTCGGTGGTGCCGCAGGTGGCAGGTGTATTTGCCGGGACCAAACGCCAATTGCCCATGCTCACAGTTGCTATGCTGGGTATCAGTGATTTTGTGCGTCACTGGGGTTGGTTGATACTTTTGCTGGGCGCAGGGGGCTTGGTCGCCTTCAGGCTTGCCTTGCGGCAAAACGCATTCCGGTTGCGTTTTGATGCGGCCTGGCTCCGGCTGCCCATGATCGGCCGTTTGGCCCGGGGCTATAACAGCGCACGTTTTGCGTCCACACTGGCCATGCTCACAGCGGCGGGTGTGCCCATTCTTAAGGCTTTGCAAGCCGCAGCCGACACCCTGTCCAACCAAGCCTTGCGGGCCGATGCCCTAGAGGCCTTGGTGCGGGTTCGGGAAGGTGCGCCGCTGGGCAGTGCATTGGCTCAAAACGCCCGATTTCCGGGTTTGTTGTCCATGTTTGCCCGCCTAGGCGAGCAAACCGGTCAACTGCCTGTCATGCTGCAACGCGCAGCCCAACAGCTTTCCTCTGAAGTACAAAGACGCGCCATGGCCCTGGCCACCGTCCTGGAACCCTTGCTGATTGTGGGCATGGGCGGTATGGTCATGTTGATTGTGCTGGCGGTACTGATGCCCATCATGGAATTGAACCAATGGATCAAATAAGTCACCGGACAGGGTCGGTTAACCGTCACTCAGCGTCAGCAAGACGCCTATAGTTACTGAAACAGAAAGCAGCTCAACCATGCCAGTCACTCTAGAAGGCCAATTGGTGGTGGCCATTTCATCTCGGGCCTTGTTTGATTTTGAAGAAGAAAACCGGCTGTTCGAGCAAGGCGACGATCGGGCTTACATGAAGCTCCAACTCGAACGTCTCGAAGAACCCGCCAAACCCGGTGTGGCCTTTTCCTTGGTGCGCAAGTTGCTGGCGTTTAACGACGCCGATGCTCAACGGGTGGAGGTGGTCATCCTGTCGCGCAACGACCCGGTCTCGGGCATGCGGGTGTTTCGCTCGGCCCAGCATTACGGTTTGCCTATCCAGCGGGGCAGTTTCACCCGGGGGCAACCCCCGTGGCGTTACCTGAAGCCCCTGAATGCCAACCTCTTTTTATCCACCCATTTGTCCGATGTTCGGGCGGCACTGGGGGCAGGCGTGCCCGCCGCGCAGGTGTATCCGCATTCGGCTCTGGCCTCTGAGGCACATCCTCACGAGGTCCGTATTGCTTTTGACGGCGATGCGGTGCTGTTTTCGGACGAAGCCGAACGCGTTTTTCAGGCAGAAGGTTTGTCGGCTTTTCAGGCACACGAACGTGATAAAGCCACACAACCTTTGCTGGCTGGCCCATTCAAGCCCTTGCTGTCTGCCTTGCAACGCCTGCAACAAGAAGGCACGCCAGCCATGCGCATACGCACCGCCTTGGTCACCGCCCGCAGCGCGCCCGCGCACGAGCGGGCCATTCGCACCCTGATGGACTGGAACATCGAGGTGGATGAAGCCATGTTTTTGGGTGGCTTGCCCAAAGGTGAATTCTTGCGTGAATTCGAGCCCGACTTTTTCTTTGACGACCAAACCGGCCACATCGAATCGGCCTCGCGCCATGTGCCCTCCGGACATGTGGCCTCAGGGGTATCGAACCCGGATTGAATGATCTGACTGCAGATGGCTTAGCGGTTGTGCGGCTTACCGGGCCAAAGTCAGGGCCAGCGCCGCCTCTCCAATGCACATGGTTTACCTTTTCTCAGAGTAAGGCATCACCTCTTTGGCGTCTATCCGGTAACTGGCCACGCCCATGTGCGAGTCCGTTTTGGTGGCACTTAAAGCACCCGAAACCCACACCGTGTCCATGAGTCGAAAACGCTTGACGGGTTTGTTCAAAAGCACATGCACGATCTGGTTGGCCGGGGGCGGTGGCGTATGCACACAGGCCCCAAAGTAAGGCACCAACAAAAATTCTTTCACCCCAGCAGGCAATTCTTCAAGAGGTACCAAATAACCGGGTAGCCGAACGGACTGGCCCAGAATCAAGGGGTTGATGGGTGCGTTGTCCCACATTTTGCGCATTTTTTTCAACGCTTCATCGGCTTTGGGATCGTTGTCTTTCAAGTTCTCCAAATTAAGGGCCTTGAGGTCCTTATAAGGGTCCCAACCCGCTGGAATTAACTGATCCCAACCGATGGTTCGCACAGGACCAGGTACTACGGCACCTTCAGATGTCGGGCCAGAAGAAAGCGAGGGCTGCACCTGCGGGACCGATTCCCTTAAGGTATCGCGCACACTTTGCGCCATCGACTGCGCCATGGGTAGCAGGAGCAAAAGTCCGCAAACTCCTCCTACCAAACCCTGAAATTTCCCTGTTTTTTTCATCTTCTCTCCCTTTTCTTCTGCCCATCAAAGGCGTGGCGACAAACCATCGGCCAAGGACAAGCGATAAGCCCGCCAGGCAGGCCCCAGACTGGCCAACAAGCCCGCCAACCACACCGCCACCAACAAGGCCCATTGCGTGGGCAGGGGCATCTCCAATTGCAAACGAATGCCCAAGGCACTTTGTAGCCAGGGTGTCGCCAGCCACATCCCCGCTTGCGCCAGCACCACACCCAAGCCGATTCCGGCCGTTGTGACCCACAAGCCCTCCAGAGTCAACAGGGTCAGGACATGGCGGGGTGCAGCCCCGACCGCTCTCAATACCGCCAATTCGCGGCGTCGCTCGTTCAAACCCGCCAACACCACCGCCATGAGCGAGACCACGCTCACCAAAGCCACCAGCGCCGATACCGCCAGCAAAGCGCTTTCGCCAATCCCCAACACCGACCAAAGCTCCCCCAAGGCCACACCAGGCAGCACCCCCATCAAGGCCTCGGCTTCGTAAAGATTGACAAAACGCTGCACATTGAACACCGCCGCACGGCTTTTGAGGCCCACCAACGCGGCGGTCACTTCATCGGGTTCTAAATTGAATTTGCGCGCCTGATCGGCCGGAATCTGCCCCCCCGGCAAGGGCGTGCCACCCGTCCAATCGAGGTGCAATGCCTCTAATGCTTGCAGGCTCACATGCACCGTGCGGTCAACTGGCGTGCCTGTTGGAGCCAAAATGCCGACCACCTTGAACGGCTTGTCAGAGTGTTCGTCCTGGGCTTCGCTCAACTCACCCGAATGATCGTGATCATGGTCATGCAACCCATGGGCCAACGTGATGCTTTGTCCTATGCCGTAACCCAACTTTCGGGCCACCTCGGAGCCAATCACTGTCTCGAACAAACCATCCAGGGTGCCTGCAAAAGAGCTGCCTTGCTGCAACACCAGCGCCTGTTTGTCGCCATAGGCAAAGTGCTGAAAATACGCGGTCGTGGTGCCCAACACCGGAAAGCCCCGGTGCGAGTCCCCCAGACTCAAGGGCACCACCCAAGCCACCGAGCGGTGTTGGGCTACAGCGCGCACACTGTCCATCGACAGGGTTTGAGGTTGATTTCCGATATGGAAAACCGAAAAAAGCATCAGCTGCACCGAACTGCTGCGGGCCCCCACAATCAAGTCGACGCCACTGACCGATTGCGAAAAACTGCTGCGAATATCGCTCCGCAAACGCTCCAGGGTCCACAGCAAGGCCGTGGCCAGCGCCAGCGAAACCACCACCCAAACCAAGGTACTGCGTCGGTTCCAAGCACTTGACCTGGCCATGCCCAGCAAGCTGTTCATGCGGTCATCCCCAGCTTTTGTAATTCGGGCAATGACCATTGCAAATCAAACCGCTCCGCCTGAGTTGCATCATGGCTGACGCATACCAAGGTGCTGCCTGCGTCGCGCGTGGCCTGCAGCAAAAGGTCCATGAAATCGTGGCGCAGGGCGGCATCCAGTGCCGAAGTCGGCTCATCAGCCAAAATCAATTCTGGCTGGCCAATCAAGGCACGGGCAGCCGCCACGCGCTGCTGTTGTCCCACCGAAAGCGCATCGGCCCTGCGCCCCCACAACTCGGCGGACAAACCCATGCGCTGAAGCCAGCTTTGGGCCGACTGCTCAGGTCCGGCAAATGGGCCTTGGCTAGAACGCCGGCGGCGCAATGCTGAAAACCGGCACGGCAGGGTCACGTTGTCCAGCACACTTAAGTAAGGAAGCAAGTTGAACTGCTGAAAAATCACCCCCACATGGTCGGCTCTGAAGGCATCACGTTGCCCCGCGCCAAGCGCAGCCCAGTCTTGGCCCAGCAATGAAACACGCCCTTCGCGTGGAGACAAGACAC
>Ga0315903_10003557_pt1 | contig 21543 bp, 11 predicted proteins | sample LakEriMetagenome_7_FD_203524 | JGI IMG/M metagenome (GOLD analysis project Ga0315903, IMG submission 203524) | Freshwater fungal communities from buoy surface, Lake Erie, Ohio, United States - Buoy 2 MA119 | ecosystem: Environmental > Aquatic > Freshwater > Lake | place: USA: Lake Erie, Ohio... | reverse complement strand
ATATATCTCAATCTAATTTTGGACAAAAATCATTTATAAGATTTGAAGATTGTGAACAATATGATTTTCAAATGTTGATTAATGAAATTCAAAGCATATTAAGAAAAACTATTGAATATCATACTAAAACATTAAAAAGAAGAGATATTGCTATTAAAGTACTTCCAAAAGAATTTGAAATTACCGAACTTAAAAAAGAAATTAAAGATTTAGTTGGTGATATACAAATTGCCGAAAATAAAGTAAGAAATGTTTATAACCCGGAAAAAGTAGAATTGAATATTAAAGGTACTAGAACATTCGAAATAAAAACAGAGCAACCAATAAAAATAGAACCAGAACCTAAACCAATTCTTCCAATATTTGATTTACCTCCAAACCCACCGGTTAAGGAAGAGCCAATTAAAATAGAACCTATAAAGGAAGAACCGATTAAGATAATAAAGCCAGACCCTATTATTAAAATAGAACCTGTAAAAGAAATAATTCCAACTCCATCTGAAGGTGGCGGGGGTGGTGGTCCTCGTGGCGGAGGCGGTGGCGGTGGATACTATTCTGGTGGTAGAGATTTTGGAACTGGCGGAGGTAGAGAAAATGTATATGTAGATGATGTTAGACAAAGAGAAAATATACAATAGGATATTTATAATAAAGAATAAAGAGTGGTAAAAGCATTAGAAAATATATTTGGAGGAGAACCAACTCTAAACTCATACGAAGGTACTGGTCAATACTCTGCTTTCATTGATGGTGTAGGCGGCGGAGGAGGTGGTGGTGGATATGTACCACCCGTAGAACCAAACCCACTATTTATTCCACCATCATATTCAAATGAAATAATAGGTAAATCTATTAAAGTAAATTTGATTTCAAATTCAGGCGAAGTAGAATTTTTAGAAAATGGAGCATCGAAGGGATATGGTGTAAGTACCATCATCAATTACTCACCATCATCTACATTTAATGGCCCTAAAAAATATGAAGTAGTTAAAAACGGACAAAAAGCTACTAAATATTATGAAGTTTCTATTAAGAAAAGTTATCAAACCGATAATCAATCTAATCCTATACAAGAAACTGAAATCACACCACTAACACCGAAAAGACGTGGATTTTTTGGCAGATTAAGAGATGGATTGGATGTTAGAGTAACAAATGAATCATTCGGTATCCGTAACCTATTTAAAGGTTCTAAAAAATTTAAAGTTAAAAGACCATTAAACGTAAAGCCGGTTGTCAACGCAATAGAATATAACTATTCCGAAACACTTTCTGTGCAAGAGTTTGATTTACAATCAGATGGTACATATGTAGCAAATGATATAAAAACATTCGATTTAGGTTCTGTAACTTTAAATTTTGAATTAAAATCAGTTAAAGCATCCGATGATATTATTAATACGATTACAACCGTAGAATACGAAGTAGCATTTTCATCTAACTTCAAACAAGAGTTAGGAAATAATGTAGTATTGAATTATACAATATTTCAAAACGATGGTACAATATCGGATAGTGGAAAAGTATCTCTTTCCGATAGTAATATTATCAGACAACTAAATTCAGATGCCTTAAAAGGAAGAGTAGATTTTAGAATAGAATATGTAGATAAACCATCCGAATATATTTTAACTAATATATACCAAACTACAAACACTTCTAAATTAGAAACTGCATATAAAACTGAGTTTGATTTTAGTAAGTGGAATACACAAAATTCATCATTTAGCTTACCAGCCGAACAACTTAAATCAGGTATATCGGTGGTTGTTATGTTTGAAAAAGAAATAAAAGCAGATAGGCCTATTATTTCTTTAGATACCACTCAATATGGAGTGTACGTTAAAGATTCTGATTTAGAAAAAGAAGTACAAATTCCATTCAAAACATCGAATACTGATAACGTAAGAGTGTATATTGATGGTAGAGCAGATACTATGTTAGTTCCTGCTATCGATGGAGTTGTTAAATTATATTTCCAAAAAGATTTTTCTGAAGTATATGGTACTAAAAAAATAGTTTTAGTAGCAGAGAGTAAACAATATGGAACTGGTGATTCGGTAACGGCTTTAGTTACATTTACGGCTGTAAACGATTTTCCATCAATTACACAAATAACATATACCGATTCGATTGATATACCATCTTTTTCAGATTTTAGTATAGATTTAAAATATGAATATGCATCATTTGCTTGTTCTACAATAGATGTGGATTTAAAAGCAAAAGATGGTAGTAGAATTACTTTATTTAAAAATTTAACACCAAATGGAAACATTTCTTTAAATTTAAAAGATTTAAGAGATAAGTTTTCTAACTGGGCAGGAAGTGATAATGTTACATTAATATTTAAACCATTTAATAGAAGCGGTGCTGAAGAGTTGGTTGGTAATGAATATGAAGTAAAAACATTTTTATCAATACCAACAATACAATTAGATGAGAATATCTTTTCATCTGCTATTTTTGATGCATTTTCTAATATATTAAAAGTAATTGAACCTGATAAAGAAAGTAAGTATCTAACACATCTTGCTAACTTTGATAATAATGAACAAATATTAATTTCTACTTGGGAAAATGATAATTGGACTTTATCCGATAAAACAACGGATAATTTAGGAAATATTCAATTAGGTAGTAATGTAGTTGATTCTATTATATTAAAATTATATTCACCACTACCAGCTAACGTTTCAACAAATTCAACTTTTTGGATTACTAAGTTAATGGCAAACCCATTAATTGAAACCATTGTATTAAGTGAACAATCTGAAATTAGTTGCCCACCAATAAAAGGACCTAATTTCAGTTTAGATATTGATTATGTAAAAGGGCAATCTACTAATTTTGAATCATTAGATAATTTAATATTGAGTGGTTCAACATCATCTACACAATTAGTTACAACCTATTTAAGTTCATCTTTAATCAATATGGATGAGTTAAATATTGATTATGTAAGTGGTTCAACTTATTTGTGGGAAAATTTTACACATTTCAGTTCAGCAAAAGAACGAGTAGATAATTTTGTATATAAAGTACAATTAATAGAAGCATATGAAAATAGTATAAGTGGTTCAAACGCATCGCCATCAGCATCTTTATTAAGCGAAATACAAGAAAGAGAAAGACAATTAATAAAGAAAAACGAATTGTTATCTGGATTTGATGGATTTGAAAATTTCTTATATACATCATCATCTTTATATACAACAAATGGTAGTAACTCGATAACTTGGCCATATAACGCTGGTCAAAGAATATTATCTACAAACTCAACTGTTGTAAATTGGTATTCAAATTTAATAACTTTAGCAGAAGATTTTGATATTGAAAATCCTAATTGGGTTCAAAATAATATACCACAATTTATTGTAACAAATACTGAAAATGAAAGTTTACTATTGTTTTTATCAATGATTGGACATCATTTTGATAATATATACTTTCATACAAAAGCAATAGAGAAGAGTAGAGGATTGGGGTACAATAGAAAGGATATATCGGATAAATTATTATTTGATATTTTAAAATCCTTTAATTGGGATGCTAAAAATTTATCTGCTGATACAAAATTATGGGAATATACATTTGGTAAAGATTCAGAGGGTAATATAAAAAATACCAAAACAGGCAAAGCTAGAACATACGAAGTTTGGAGAAGAATAGCAAATAATTTACCTTATTTATTAAAACACAAAGGAACTCGTAGAGGAATTTATGCATTACTATCTTGCTATGGTATTCCTTCATCAAACCTTTCAATTTTAGAATTTGGTGGTCCAGAAGTAACCAACACAACTAAGAGTAAATTAGTATATGATAATGTTACCACTGCTCTTAAATTTAATAATGGAGCAGCAATAGAATTTGAATGGAAAAACACAAATAAAAACAGAAAGCCAAATACTATTGAATTATTTGTAAAACCTTCTCAAAACACAAATTATACTGTAATTAGTGGTAGCGGATGGAATGTTGGATTACAAGCATCTACAACATCATCATATGGAAATGTTGTATTTAACTATAATACTACAAATGCAATATCATCATCATTATTACCAATATACAATGGTAAATTCTTTGGTATTTCAGTAAGTAGTGGTTCTGATGGATTAAAATTAGATGTAAGACAATCTGAAAAGGAAAGAACTATATTTGCAGAATCTATTTCATCTTCAGCAGCAACTGATTGGAATAATGGTTCTAAAATTAAATTAGGTGGTTCTTATGTAGGAAGCGTTGATGAGTTTCGTTTGTGGTCTGAAGTATTAAATACTGATAGATTTTACGAACACGTTTCATTCCCAGAAATGATTAATGGTAATCATATTTCATCTTCAACCGATGATTTATATTTCCGTTTAGATTTTGAATATCCTAAAAATTTATCAGTATCATCATCTTTAATTAATGTTGATACTAACATATATTACAGTTCTTCTGTAACTAGAAATAAATTAGAAGATGGCTTAGTAGGAATTACGGGAAGTGTAACAATATTATCAGAAAATGTATCGGCATCGTTTTCAGCATCTGCTAGCGGATTTACACCTATAACAACATATCCATATCAATTTGAAGCAATAGATAGAAGTGTTGTATTGGAGGTTCCTGATATGGGAATATCTCGTTATTCTACAAATAAAGTTAGATTTGAATCGCAAGAATTAGTATCAGATTTATCTTCAAAAAGTAGAGCAACTAAAAAAGCATACGACCAATCTCCAACCGATTCAAACAGAGTTGGTTTATTCTTCTCTCCTACAAAAGAGTTGAACATTGATATCGCTAAATCATTTGGTGGAATTAATTTGGATAATTATATAGGAGACCCATCAGATGATTACAAATCAAACTACTCTCAATTAGATAATTTAAGAAATTATTACTTTAAAAGATTTGATGGTAGAGATATTTATTCATACATAAACTTAATCAAACTATATGAGAAATCAATGTTTGAAGATATTAAGAATATGTTGCCGGCTAGAGTTAAAGCTACTACTGGTTTATTAATAGAACCACACATCTTAGAAAGAAGTAAAATTGCTCAAAAGAAACCAACGGGCGATGAATATCAACAAGATGTAAACATAAAATATTCAGATACAACATTATTAAATGCTAGTAGTAATCAATACGATGTTGTTGTTGACGCAAATTTAACAGATAATCTAATAGGTGAAAATTCTCAATATTATGCTACAATTTATACAGCATCTTTAGAAAATACGATAGCTGAAAGTTATCAAAAGGAAGCGGAATATAACTATTATAACGATACAAATTTTATATCAGAGTATTATCAAAAAGAAGTTGTAATAGATGCTGATTTAGGAAACGCTAGTATATTATCTGAAATAGATATAAACAATACAAATACAATAGTTGGACAAACCGAATTAGAAACTATTGGATTTGGTATTTATGCACAAAGTGGTTCAGCAATCAGAACATATTTTGATGTTGATGGTAGACGAGTTAAAGAAAGAGTTAGAGTACAATTAGTTACCGAACAAAAAGAAAGAGTTGTAACTAAATTTGCTATAACCGCTTCGGCAAATGGATTGGGTGACCCTCGTGGTGGATACGTTTCAGATATACAAACTTATACTGAAACCAAATTAAATATTCAACCATTTAGTGGCTCATTTGTTCCTACTGTTGGTGGTAATATAATAAGTGTTAAAAATGTGAGCGGATACTTACCAACGCATTATAGAAATACAAACGATTTAACGAGAGGATTACAAAATTCTTTCTATAAAGGTTCAAAAAATACTGCAGCAACTACATTAGATGGAACATCCCCAATAGAAACATTTACATCTAATCCTAATACATTAAGAGTTAATAAGGCAGGTAGAGATGCAAGTGAACCAATATTGGAAGTAGAATAACGGAATTTTAAAATATTTATATTTATAAACAAAGATAATTAAAAAACTATGGGATATTTAAGTAATACTGAATTGACAGTTGATGCAATTCTTACTAAAAAAGGTAGAGAAAAATTAGCAGCTGGACAAGGATTAAACATCACTCAATTTGCTTTAGCAGATGATGAGATTGATTACACACTTTATGAACCAGCACATCCACTTGGAAGCGCTTACTACGATGCGGCAATTAGAAATATGCCTGTATTGGAAGCAAACCCAGATGAGACTCAAGTAATGAAGTATAAGTTAGTAACTCTTCCTAAGAATACAACTCGTATTCCGGTGGTTGAATTTGGTGTTCCTAACATTTCAGTAAACCAAAGAAGTGGTGAAGTATCACTTTCTCCAACAACATCTCCAGCAGGAAATAGAAGAATGGGCTATACTATTATATTAGCTAACAAAAATGCAGGTGATATTGTAGGTGAAGGAGTAACTGCTGATGTAGGCTCAGTACCTGTATTTATTGGTGATGATGTATCAGCAACCGCAGCAGTATCGAAAGGTTTAACTTTCAAATTTATTCCAAACCCATCATTAACTTCGACTATCAGAACAACTATAACTGTTTATGGTAACGAAACGGGTGGTTCACAAACAATTCCAGTAACCGTAACATACGTTCAATAATATAAACTATGGCATTAATTAGAGATAATAGAGGACAGCTTTTAGCAAGTAACTTATCCCAGTACTTAGCAGGCGCAGCAAATACCGCAGGAACTCCTGTTGATACCAATGAATTGGTTAGAATTGTAAACCAATTTTTAGGAGAAGGTGAGCAGATTAGTTCCGATTTAACAACAGTAACAAATGGTATTTATAAAAAATTTGGTGCTATCGATAAAGTAACTAATAGAACCGAAATCGTAACTTCAGGAATTTGGAGTGGTGATACGGGTTCATTAACTACTTTTTATACATCATCTTTACAACACAATAGTTCTACTGGTAAATATTATTTAGATGTTTACAACGCAGTAACATCATCCGACACCGCAGAGGTTCAGTTTTCAATTGCATATGGCGATGTAAACGGATATGGTGCACCTACGTTAACACAAGATGATTCATCTACATTATCTACTAAAGCTGTATATAATCAATTTAAAAATATATTATTAGAATCATCCGATGCATACTTTAGTGTGTATAGTGGTTCTACCGCTGCGGCACATGATTTGACATCATTCTACGCAATCAACGTAAATAGAGCAAGATACAAAGAAAGATTAGACCCAGGTAACGTTTCAATCAACCTTTCTGGTTCGGTTGGATTAGTAACTCTTATTGATGATAGTGGTGGAACTGATGAAAATGTAACAACCGCAGGTAGAGTTTATAACTTAGTTAGTGGTTCATTGAATATTGGTTCTGCATTAACTGCATCAATCAATACTTATACTGCATCAAACGGACAAGGATTTGGATTATTCTACCCTGATATGGGTATCATCTTATTGAATCCAAACGCATTATCAGCATCAGTAGGTGGTAATTTAATGGCAGCAGCTGGTTCAACAACAAATCAGTATCACCAATCGGGTTCAGTATCAGGTTCATTAAAATTATTTGATGCATTGAAAAAGGGCGCCGACTTCCAAGCTCGTAGAACTGAAAACGTTTCTACTTCACATTATTTTGTGAGAGCAAACAATAGAGAATTTAACTTTTCAAATAACCCAACATTCGTAAGTGGTTCGGTTGGAGCATTCGCAAATTCATCTTTCGAAAGAGACCCTAAAGTATATATTACTTCAGTAGGTCTTTATGATGATGCAAATGAATTATTAGCAGTTGCAAAAACTTCTCAACCGATTGCAAAATCATTTGATAAGGAAATCGCTATTAAAGTTAAATTAGATTTCTAATCAGAGAGTAACTTATATCGAACTATTTAACCCAACCATAAAAAGTTGGGTTTTTAGTTTATAAGATATTTATAGATGATATGTTAAAAAGGATACCAAAATCAGATATTAATATTCGCCCATTTAAGGCGTATAAGGAGTGGAGTTTTAATGATACTTCTACCGATATATCATTATATGAGGCTAATATAAGCTCTAGTGAATTATCAAATGGAATTCCAAAAAATTCAATATATGGACAATTAAGAGCTCAATTTTATAATGGAAATGAAGATAATCCATTTTTAAGATATGGTTCTAAATCTAATGAATATAATATACAAGCATCTACCAGAGATAGATTTTTAAGTGGTAGTGCAAAAGTAATATCTATTCCACAAATATATGTTGGAGAGGGTATAAAAAAAGGTTCTATTTTATTAACTGATAAAAATGGAAACGATACATCTTTTATAGATGATGGATACGGAAATTTAATAGGTGCAGATGGTGATAGTGTTATTGTTGGTAAAATTGATTCAAATAATAATAGTTGGGATTTTGAAGATGTAGCTACTAATCCATATTCCGGTTCTTTTCAAATAATTGGTATTGATGTTACTTTAAATGAATTAAATTTAGTTTATAATGGTGTTAGTTATGATTTAAAGATAGTTAGTTTCAATGCGAACACTGGAGTAATGATTGTTGAAAATATTCCATTCTTAGAAGGAGCGGCTGGTAGTGATAGAATTGGTAATGTGTTCTATGCAAATGGATTATTAGTTTTAACTAGAGAAGCTGATTCTTTATTAAATGCGGATTGGGAATTATCATATAAATCTACTAAAACAATTTACGAACACGAATATTTACTAATTGTGAATGAAGATGAATTCAATGTATCACAAAACCCATCAGCAATAGTTGAGGTTGGTAGAGTAGATGAATACATAACAGGTTCAGATGGTAAGATATATAAAACAACAACAAAACCTGGTGTAAAATATATTCGTAAAAAATCTATTTTAGAAAATGGAAATACTTTGGATTATCGTTATACATCATCCGTAAGTTCTTCTACCCATTTTGCCGGATTTGAACATTACGATTTAAGTGGTTCTATGGATTCAACAGGCTCTTTCTTAGCACCATTTATCACAACAATTGGTTTATATGATGATAATTGTGATTTAGTGGCGGTAGCAAAATTACCACAACCAATTAAATCTGAATCAGAAATGCCTGTAAACTTTATTATTCGTTTTGATACTTAATTTATATTTATATTAAACAATAAACATTATGTCAAAGATTTTAGATTTATACGATGGGCAAAAAGCAGCATTGGGAGTTGATAAAATTTCATTTGAAGCTGGAGTAAATGCAAAAACGCCATACACTACAAACGATTTGAAAAAAGCAGATGAGCAAGTTTTAACTGCAGCTAAATTCAAAACAGGTAGAGGTGGTGAAATTTCTGCAACTAAGTACTCCGATATGAAGAAAAAATAAATTTAATGGCCAAAAAAGTTACAAAAAAGAAAGTAAACTCTAAATGGGTTGCTAGAAAATATGGATTTAAATCCGGTCTTGAAGAAAATATTTCACAACAAATTGAAGGTAAAGGGATTGTTGTACAATATGAGTCTGAAAAGATTCCTTACATTGTACCTGCTTCTCAACATACTTACAATCCTGATTTTCGTTTACCTAATGGAATCATAGTAGAAACAAAAGGTAGATTTGTTGCAGCAGACCGTAGAAAGCATCAATTAGTAAAACAGCAGCATCCAAATTTGGATATTCGCTTTGTATTTTCAAACTCAAAAAACAAAATCAGTAAGAATTCTAAGACCACATATGGTATGTGGTGTGAAAAGAATGGTTACAAATACGCAGATAAGGAAATACCAGAAGAGTGGTTTTTAGAACCATAAAAATTTGGTAATTTCAAATATTTGTTGTATATTTGGTTTGTGTTAAGTAGCAATGATAAAAATAAGGTAATTACTGCCCTTACTAATGTATTGGGTAGCGGTGTATCCCTAAAAGGGAACGAATTAGCATTTTACTGCCCATTTTGTAATCACCATAAACCAAAACTACAAGTTAATACCGAAACCCAAAAGTGGCATTGTTGGACTTGTAATAGTGGTGGTAAAAAATTGACATCCCTACTTCGTAAATTAGATGTAGATAGAAAAACAATATCTTTAATTAGAGAGATATATGGGGATAGTAATTGGACTCCACAACAAGAAGATGCCGAAACAAAGGTATTCATTTCACTTCCAAAAGAATTTATTAGTTTAGCAGAAGAACCAAAAGGATTTAATCCTGAATATAAACATGCGATACATTACCTTACACAAAGAGGTATTGGTATAAAAGATATTATTAAGCATAATATTGGATATTGTAAAGAAGGATTATATGCTCGTAGAGTGATAATTCCATCATACAATTCTGATGGTTCACTTAATTATTTTGTTTCTCGTTCTTATTATTCGGAAGAGAAGATGAAATACAAAAACCCACCAATCAGTAAGAATATAATTTGTTTTGAATCACAGGTAAATTGGAATGAACCAATTATACTTTGTGAGGGGGTATTTGATGCTATAACAATTAAAAGAAATGCAATTCCACTTTTAGGTAAGTTTCCTTCCAAGCAATTGGTTGAAAAAATCTTTATGAGTGGAGTAAACAATATCATTATTTCATTAGATAACGATGCAATCAACGAAGCTCTTAAAGCAGCTGATTATTTCAGAAAAAATGGAATCAATGTAAAGATGATGTATCTAAAAGATAAAGATGCATCTGATATGGGCTATGAAAAATTTTATGAAGAATTAAGTAAAACTAAAGAATTCTCTTCTGAAGATTTACTGTTAAACAAAATAAATTCATTATGAGTTTAAAAAGAATTTACCATATTGCGGATATTCATATTCGTAATGTACAAAGACACAAAGAGTATAGAGCGGTTTTTGAAAAAATGTTTGAAGAAATCCGTAATAGAGGAACGGAGGATTCAATCATTTATTTAGCAGGTGATATTGCACATGCTAAATTGGAAATGTCACCTGAATTGGTGAAAGAGATTAGTTGGTTATTTACCGAATGTTCTAAACATTGTGAAACAATCCTAATCGCAGGTAATCACGATTGTAATATGAACAATTCGGATAGGTTAGATGTATTATCACCTATTGTAGAGGCTTTAAACCTACCAAATTTTCATTATCTTAGAGATACACAAGTGTATTCAGTTGGTGGTGTAGATTTCGCTGTATTTTCAATCTTTGATAAGAAAGATAATTGGCCTAAAGCAGAAACACTATTTGGAAACAAAAAGATTGCACTATTCCACGGACCTGTTGATAATTCACAAACCGATGTGGGGTATGTAGTAAGTAGTAGACATTTCACAACCGACATGTTTGATGGATATGATTTAGCCTTATTGGGTGATATCCACAAAAGGCAAACTATGATTTCACCAAGCGGTTGTAAAGTAGTTTATGCCGGTTCATTAGTACAACAAAACTTTGGTGAGAGTTTAAATGGACACGGATTCTTAGTTTGGGATGTTGCATCTTTAAAATACGAAGCAATTGATATTCCAAATGAGTATGGATATTATACATTGGATGTAGATAATGGCGTAGTGCCGGTTGTAACCGATATGCCAAAAAATCCACGTTTGAGAGTTCGCTTATCTAATACCGATACCGCTGATACAAAGAAAGTAATCACCGAAATTAAAATGAGATATGGTGTTGATGATTTCACAATTATTAGAACCGATTCATTCAATAAACAAAAAACAGGTAATAGATTAAACAAATTAGATTTTGAAGATATATCCGATATCAACTATCAAAACACATTGATAAAAGATTATGTTCAAAGAATGATGCCATTTACAACTACTGCGGATTTAGATGGTTTAGAAGCAATTAATAGAGATATCAATAGTAGAATAACGCAAGAAGAAGTACATAGAAATATACATTGGAAGCCCATAAAGTTTACATTCAGTAATATGTTCTCTTATGGTGAAAACAACAAAATCGATTTCGCCAAAGTAGGAGGATTGATGGGATTATTCGCACCAAACGCTAGTGGTAAATCATCCCTATTTGATGCAATCTCCTTTTGTTTGTTTGATAAATGTAGTAGAGCATTTAAGGCTACTCACATTATGAACAATCGTAAAAAGGATTTCGAATGCCACCTACATTTCCAAGTTAATGGAATGGATTTCCATATTAGTAGAACTGCTAAAACAATCAACAAAGGAAAGAACGTTAAAGTGGATGTACAATTTTGGAAAGATGAGGGAGGTACAATCACATCTTTAAATGGAACGGAGAGAAGGGATACAAATGTAGTAATTGAACAATACGTTGGTAAGTACGAAGATTTCGTCCTAACTGCTTTATCTCTACAAGGTAACAATGCTTTATTCATTGATAAATCACAATCGGAGAGAAAGGATTTGTTAGCACAATTTATGGGATTGGATATATTCGATAAATTGTATGAAACGGCAAGTGAAGATATAAAGGAAGTTGCAGTACTTATCAAAAATTTTAAGAAAACCGACTTTACGACAGAGTTGGCTGAAAAAGGTTTAGAAAAGCAAACAAAGAAATCGGAACTAAGAGCAAAGGAAAAGGAATTAGGAACAAAAACAAATGATGTAGAAGATTTATCTAATAGAATATTGGGATTAACAAAAGAGTTAGTGCCAGTAGATGCAAATTTAGATTTAGAGAAGCTAGAAAAGAAAAAGAATCAAATTGGATTTGATATTCTACACGTTCTTTCTGAAGAAAAAAGTAAGAAAGCAAAATTAGATGAATATACTCAAAGTATTTCTGAAATATCACAATCGATTGAAGAACACAAAACTATTAATGGTAAACCAATCGAAGATGCTAAGAAGGAATGGGATGAATATAAAAGTGAGATAAATGAAACCGAACATCAAATTCAGTTATTAGAACAATCCTTAGAATCTAATAGAGAAAAACTTTCACATTTGGAACAACACGAATATGACCCAAATTGTAAGTTTTGTATGAACAACGTATTCGTAAAAGATGCGTTAGAAACAAAATCTAAAGTTGAAGAGCAAGAAGATAAGTTAACCGAATTAGGTAACAAACATCAATCTTTAATTCAACAGGCATCTTATATTGCAGATGTGGAAGAACAATGGGATTCTTTAGTTGAGTTAAAATCTAAGTATCAAAAAGCAATTGTAATTAAAGAAAAAACAATCGCAGAATTGAATGGATTTGAAACCCAAAAACAATTATACGATACTCAGTTGGAGCAAGTAAACGCAGATATTCAAAGATACCACGATAATGAAGATACTATTAAACGTAATAAACAAATAGAATCGGTTATCGATGGACTAAATAGAACAAAGAGCGAAATAGAATCGGAAGTAAAAACGCTTAACAAACAAATATCTGATTTGAATAGCTCTATTACTCAAATACAATCGTTTATAGACAATGTAAAGGATAAGATGGATGAAGTTAAGGACTTAGAAGAAAAGAGTCGCCTATACACCTATTATATCGATTCTGTAAAGAGAGATGGTGTACCATACGAACTTATTTCGAAAGCAATGCCTGTTATTGAAAATGAAATCAATAATATACTTGCGCAGGTTGTAGATTTTAGTATCGTAATGGATATCGATGGTAAATCTATTAATGCAAAGATTGTTTATGAGGACCAAGAATGGCCATTAGAAATGTGTAGTGGTATGGAGAAGTTCGTAAGTGGTTTGGCTATTAGAGTAGCTCTGATTAATATTTGTAATCTACCACGTCCTAATTTCTTAGTTATTGATGAAGGATTTGGTACATTAGATGCTAATAACTTATCATCATTATTTATGATGATGCAATATTTAAAAACTCAATTCGATTTCATTTGGATGATTTCTCACTTAGAACAAATGAGAGATATCGTAGATGGATTGATAGAGATAAAAAAGATAGATGGGTTTAGTAAGATTGATTTTTAACCTTATCAGCTCTTAACACACCCGCTTGAGGTTTAGTAACACCAACGTGTTTCTTAATTAAATTTTCAACTAAACTTCCCATCTTAAACCCATGTTCTTCACAATATTGTTTGAGAAGTTCGTGGGTTTCTTTTTTTATTTGCAACATAGCGTATTTCATAACTTTAGTTTTCTTTAGTTTTATATAGAATCTTATAGTTTTCTTTATATAAATATGAACATAATATTTTTTTGTGAATATTTATAGAAAAGATATTTTAAATAATGGCTGTAATCCAAAAAACTCTATTCGCTGAAAATTTAGAAAGGTATAACACATTTGTTAGAGATACAAATCCTACAAGTACCTATTTTAATATTACAGAATTACCCGATACATTTACCGGCGGTAAAAACGCATTTTTAATAGCAGGCTCTGGTGAATTGATGCCGGATACTTTGATTAAAATAGAAATAAAAGATGCAGCGGGGAATGTTATATATCACGAACCAGGTGAAGGTAATTTAGTAACTACAATCAATGGTGAACAATTTACAAACGAATATTTTGAGGGTGTTTCCAAAGTTGTAGCAGTTTATGTGTATCCAGATGATACTGCTTATGGTCCATGTACAATAACAATATTAGGTGAATTAAGTTCATATTATGATGATAATGGATTATTAACTCCTATACCAATTGATTGGCAAGGAACTTATAATGTAAAGTGGCAAAAAACAATAAATGTAAACCCAACATTAGCCAATACAACAAAAATTCGTTTTTATCGTAGACCTACCGCTACAATAACCGAATTAATTTCTCCAATTTATAGAATAGATTCTAATACAGGTTTAAAAATAAATAGTGGTATAAATCAATCTTTTGCAAATATAAAAATTTCAAATTTAGAAACATTTGCAGGAGATGTAAAAAGAATAAAAGTATTTAGAACATCTTTGGGCGATATATCCGATTATGATATGATTCAGGATATATTGGTGGAATCAAAAGAATTACTTACTACATATAATTTATCGGGTAGTGTTGTTGGAAATACAGGTATTTTCACATCAGAAACTTTAAAAAATTATTGGATATCCGGTTCTTTAGGAACTGAATTAACATCAAGTAGAGTTGAAAGTGGATTGAAATTAAGTGGTAGTGGTTATTTTAGATATAGTTCATCATTAGAATTAAATTCAGCAAATACATACGAACTTAATTTAGATGCTTTTTATTCAGCATCAACCGATAGCAATTTGGGAATATATGTTAGTGGTTCTGATGGTGGTGATATTTTAATTGGTACATTAAGTGGTATTTCCCCAACAAAAAATTTATTAGATACAACTATTCCATTTAAATTAGATTCCAATTTTGCAAGCGCATCTTTATATTTTTCACAATCACGAGGTGAATGGCACGTTGGTAATATAAGTTTAAAATTATCAGAAGATACAGCGTTTTCGCCAGATGAAGTTTCGTTTGTAACAACAATGCCAACTGTTGTAGGAAATGAAGATTTTAATTTCAAATTTGAATTTTATGATGTAAATAATAACTACGTTCCTGTTTCGGTAACTGGTAGTGCAAATTTTACAGGTGGTTCAAATGCAATTACAAAGTTATTAACATTTGAATCAGATAGAACCGCATTTAGATTTTCATCAGGTTCGGTAGGTAATCCACCATCACAATTTGTTAAATTTAAAACAACAAAAACTAATTATACAGGCTCAATTACATATTCTAGTGCATCATTTGATAAAGATGGAAACTATATCGTTCCATCATCATACGCTGGAGAATATCCAGGAGCACTTACCAACGTTAGTGATTCCGGTGCATTATTGAGTATTGCTAAATTTAGTGGAAGTGTTAGTAGTGTAATAGTAGGTTCAATTACATACACCGCATCGTGTGAGGGGTTTGAAGAATATGAAACAATTTATAGATTTGAAGATGGTGATAATGCACCTGGTGTTTTTGTAACATCAAACGCAAATCAGTTTATATATAAAGCAACCGATTTGTCGCTCAATCCAACGGGACAAGTTATTACAATAGAAGCTAAACGTAAAAATTTAGCATCAGCTACAACACCATTAACTGTAAATTCGGGAAGTGGTACACCACCATTAACTTTTGTATCTACAAACGCAACAAATGGTGTGGATACATTTACATTGGCTGGTTCAACATATTCATATTCAATAGGTGAAAGAAGTTATTTTATTTCTGGCTCTGACCAATTTGGAAATGAATTTTCCGATGCAATTAAAATAACTCCTGTAAAAATATTAGATGGTTTATCTGTAACACTTACAAATGATAACGCATCACTTCCTGCTCTTTCGAATGGATTTGTAGCAAGTGGGTCATTCATATTAACATCTGGTTCGGTAAACGTAAAGGTTGGTAATGAAACAATTACATTTGATGATGATAATGATAGTAGTAGAGCAAATAATACATTCGCTATAACAAGTCTAAGTGGTACGGGGTGTACACCAAATTCATCAAACCCATCTATAAATGAGTATGGGATAACAAATTTATCAGCCGATTCTGGTTCATTGGATATAACAATAAGTTATAAGGATGGCGCCGGTGATACAACGTCTGTTACAAAAACTGCAACGTACACAAAGAATAAAAAAGCAGCTCCTGTATTAACGTTTGTAATTGGAAATAATAATCAATCTACTGATGCCAAATCAACAGGTGAGCAAGTAACATCATTTAGCGATTCTACATTAAGTGTAAAAGAGCAATATAATGGAACTAATAGTAATCTAACATTATCATCTGCCCCAACTATTAATAGTAGTTCTGCTTTTCCTGGCATAACTAAAACTACTACTAATTTATCTTATCCAACATTGGCAACTGCAACAGATTCCGTTGAATTATCTATTACGGGTTCGGTTACCGATTCGGAAGGAATAAGTAGACAAGTATTTGGTAACGTTTCTTTAACAAAAGTTAAAAAAGCAGCACCAGTATTATCCATATCGACAACAAATAAAGCACAATCAGTTTCAGCAAAATCAATTGGAACACAAATTGATGCTTTTTCAAATTCAACTGTAACTGTTTCACAAACATATAATGGTTCTACTACCAATTTAACAATAACATCATTAACCGCAACATCTTCTGATATCGCAAGTATATCAACAACAGCTGCAAGTGGTTTAGTAACATTAAATGGTAAAACTTTAGCAGATGGTACGAATTCTACAATTGTAACTATTTCTGCTACAGTTACTGATTCTGAAGGAAGTAGTAGAACTTTAACCGATACAATAACATTATCTAAAGTTAAAAAAGCACCACCTACAATCACATTTGCAATTACTCCATCTTCACAAACAGTTGCTGCAAATAGTGCTGGAACATTAACTGGTACAATTGTGGACCCGGTGTTAACTGCATTTGAAGGTTCTTCTGCTTTAACATATAATCAGGGAACACTAAGTACATCTCAATTTAAAATCACAAATGTAACGGGAGTAACGGTAGGAAGTACAACACCATCTACATCAACGATAGATGTTACCGCAATATCATCAACAGATAATACGGGCGTTGTAACAATTGCATATGTAGATTCTGAAGGTACATCGGGAACTTCAACTATTAGATTTACAATATCAAAAGCAATAGCAGGTGCACAGGGTGACCCTGGAAACTCTGGAGCAGATGGTAAACGTACCGCAACGGGAATGATTCACTATCAAGTAGCTGCAACATCTGCACCATCTGCACCAACTGCAACATCATATACATTTAGTACGGGTACATTTAGTGGATTAACAGCAAATTGGGGATTGGGCGCACCAACTTATGCTAGTGGTAACACTAACAAATATTGGTACTCAACTTATAGTGTTGTTGAAACAACCGCTGGAGGTGGTACAGGTACTCCATCTTTCGGAACTCCTACTCAGGCAATAGGATTTAGTGGATTGGTATCATTCACCGCAGCTAATAATGTTAGTGATGGTTCAAACGCTTTATCATTTGGTGTAGCAGGAACTACATTAATTAATGGTAGTAATATATCAACCGGTAAAATAACATCTACAAACTATTCAGCAGGTACACCATTTACAACGGCTGGTAGTATTATAGATTTAGATAATGGTAGAATCGCAACTAAAACGTTTTATGTAGATGCAAATGGAGATGCTGTTTTTAAAGGACAAATACAGGTTGGTGGAAGTAATTATAATACATCCGATGTATTGAATGCAAACACAACAAAAGCACAAGTTGGATTAGGAAGTGTATCGAACTTAGGACCACAAGCTCAAGCCGAAACTGGTCTTATTGCGGGTACTACTATAACAGGTGGTGGTATAACTTTAAGTGGCGGTGGTAATATTAAAGGTGGACAAACCGATTATAATACAGGTACTGGTTTCTTTTTAGGATATCATGATAGTAAATATAAATTTTCAATAGGCAACGCAGCATCTAAAGGAATAACTTGGGATGGTAATACTTTATCGATTGGCGGTGATGTTAATATTGGTGCCAATTTGGCATCTTCATTGACAACATCTACCGCATTAAGTGATGGATTAGCAACTAAAATAACAACAGGAAATGCGGCATCTGATGTGAATTCAAATTCCACAACAATTAGTGGTAATAAAATTAGAACAGGTGTAATACAATCAACGAACCATACGGGTACTGCAGATGGTAGTGGATTTTCTGATACAGGAATGTCAATAGATTTAGCTGTTGGTGGAATATCTGCTAAAAATTTTAGAATAACACAAAATGGTGATGCATATTTTAAAGGAGATATAAGCGGTGCTAGTGGTACATTTAGCGGTAATCTTAGTGGTGCCACAATTAGCGGTGGAACTATTTCGATTGGTAGTGGAACTACTAGTATTTTTATAGCTAATTCAAGCGGAATTTCTTTAGGAAATATAACATTTGCTAACGCACCATTTAGTGTAACTCCAACGGGTGTTTTAAAATCAACATCGGGAACTATTGGTGGTTGGACGATTGGTTCTTCAACACTTACATCAACTAATGGAGCAACTATACTTAATACGAATGGTAATATCACATTAAATAACGCTGGAGTTGAGAAAATTAAAATTACACAAGATAGTTTAGCAACAAATAGTACATCTACAACTATTACAATTCCAAGCACATCGAATACAACCGCGAATCCCATATTTTCTACGTTTAACTATTCGCAAACGGTAAGTAACACAGCGAGCACAACCCCAGCAATATCTGCAAATTTTACAGCAGGAGGAAGTGCAATTATATTAAATATACCATTTAATGGTGGATTTGGGGGTACATCGCAATGGAATCAAACTTTACCAAATTTTAATAGTATTCAAAACTTAACACAACAATCAATTACGGTTGAAATATATACATCGGGTGGTAGTTTGGTTCAATCAAAAACAGTTATTACTTTTTCTCAACGTGACTATTCATATAACGCAACAGCACTTTATCAACACGCAGTTATTCCATCCGGAACAACCTCAGTTCCATTTTCTGGATTAACAACAGGTGGAACTTACTATGCTAGAATATATATATCGAGAACAATATCATCTCAATATACTGCCTTCACATTTGGTCCAGTAACACTTTCCGGTACGTTCACAACTAGTGGTATCACCGGTGGAAGTCCTACAATCGATATAACATCCGCCGAAGAAAAAACTTCGATTGGTGTAAATGGTATGATTGTATCTTCTGCGGGGGGATTTGCACAAATCGGACCAGTTGCTACCATTGGTGGAACTAATTATAGTGCTGCATTTTTAGGAGATGTTAGAATAAATGGTGCTTTATACGCTTCAGCGGTTTTATCAACTTCGGATGAAAGATTAAAAACTAATATAGCAAATTTAGAATCTCCATTAGTAAAAATTGAAAGATTAAATCCAAAATCATTTTTATGGAACGATATTACAGCTCCTTTATCGGAAAAAAAGGATTCTTATGGATTTATAGCACAAGAAGTTCAAAATGAGTTTCCATTTTTAATAAAAAACATAGGAAATGTAAATAATTTAGATAATATCTTATCATTAGATTATAACTCAATAATAGCATTAAATACAGCTGCTATAAAAGAATTACTTATAAAAATAGAACAATTAGAGGAAAGAATTTTAGAATTAGAAAATCAATAATATGATTACAACACCGCAAAATACGAGAGATATTAAATTTGTTAGAGCAGTTTGGGGAAATATGGATTTATCATTAATTCCAAATACACCACAATATGATGAAATTGTATATGTATGGGGTATTGAAAATAAATTACAATTAGATTCAATGGGATATACTACTATTCTATGTGATAGAAATAAATTAAATTTTAAATACACATCAATTCTGTATCAATTTATTCATAAATTAATTGCAATAGAAAAAGCATCTAAAAACTTTTCAAAAATACTTTTTTTAGATTGGGATTATAATTTATATAAAAATTTAGATGATGATTTTTTTGATTACATCAATACAAAAACATTTTTAGCACCCATATATGAGTATAATGTAGATGATTTTAATAATTCTTATAATGATTCGGAATCATTTGAATATAATAAATCCGAATCAATAAAAAAATATTCTTGGTCAAAAGATGAAAATTACATAATACCAAATGCTGGATTTATCTATATATCAGATTCGGTTATAGCTACTGAAATATTACAAATTGCAAAAAATCAAAATTTAAAAACTTTAATTGAAGAATTTGCAATACAAATTTGGTCAAATTGTAACTTAGAAAGTTATATAGAAAATTTCCATCCAAAAGTTTGTTTTGGCAGAAATGACTCAAATATAAATGAATATGTAAGTTCATTGATACAAACAAATATTTACTTTAGAACTTTATGATAGTATTCATAACAACAGGTTACGGAAAAAACATAGTAGGAGGTTCGGATATATGGTGTAATAGCTTCGTAGAGAACGTTTTACCATTGGTTACTGAAGATTACAAAATTGTAATTGATGGTAGACCTTTGTTGCCAGAAGAAGGAGCAATTTACACTTACCAAAATGATGATGAAATAGATAGGATATTAAATGAATGTGATAAGATTGTATTCTTACATCATTCTTACAAACCAAATCCTATAATCAAAAAATATCTACATAAAACTCACACAACCTTTGTTCATGCTTTCATTCCTGATATGTTGGGATTGAACGATGAGTATGAAAACCTAATGACTAAAATTGATTGGGAATGGCAAAAGGAAATATTGGATAATTCGGATAATATAATTTGGATTGGATATGAAAACGATACTATACATAAAAGTTATCCACACGTTATTAACATTACAAATTATTATGAATGGAAAGAAAGTAAACCATTTTTAGGAATTATTTCAAATAAGATTGGATATGCTGCGAGATGCGAAACTCGTAAAAATGCACATTACTTAGATAATATTCCTTCTATTATATTTTCTAACAAATATGATTATAAGAGAATGTTAGAAGGTAGTAAAATAAATTCCGATTACCATAGATTTATTGAATTCGATTACCGATTTCATCAGAAATTTTTTGATGGTAATTTTCAAATATTTCACGGATGTTATACAAAAGAACCTTTTGGGTATTCAATATTTGATGCGGTAGATAATGGTAAAATTCCAATTATACATA
>Ga0315903_10003556_pt1 | contig 21550 bp, 19 predicted proteins | sample LakEriMetagenome_7_FD_203524 | JGI IMG/M metagenome (GOLD analysis project Ga0315903, IMG submission 203524) | Freshwater fungal communities from buoy surface, Lake Erie, Ohio, United States - Buoy 2 MA119 | ecosystem: Environmental > Aquatic > Freshwater > Lake | place: USA: Lake Erie, Ohio... | reverse complement strand
GCGCATAAATGGCACCGTCGTTGACAACACGCGCAAAGTGCGACTTTTGATGCACACGGTGCAAAGCACGCTGCTCGGGAGTCATGTCTAAATCTTCAGACAACAAACCGCTCCACATCATGGTGCATACATGCATGTTGAAGGTGAGCGCCGTGGCGCCACACCAACGGCCAATCTCTGCGGACACCATGGCATAGGTGGCGTAATCTGCGCCTTGGCCGCCATGTGCTTCGGGTACGCAAAGTGCCAACAGTCCTGCAGCCTTCATGTCTTTGTAGTTTTCAAATGGAAACTGTGCGTCTCGGTCCAATTGGGCAGCACGAGGTGCAAATTTGTTTTTTCCCAAATCATGCGCCATTGCCATGAGGTGTTTTTGTTTTTCTGTGAGCGGATAGTCATCGCCACAAATAGGTATATAAGGCTTTGAAGCCACACTGGTCGTCATAAAAACATCCTCAACTCAAAAATGTCGGCTTAAAAAATTCAAAACAGCGGTATGAAATGGGGCTTCTTGCTCAAAGCTCATGAGGTGCCCCACGCCTTCTATGCATTCGTATTCAGCATCCTTGATTTTTTGCGCCATGCGCCGCAAAACTTCGGGCGGTGCCGTTTTGTCATGCTCGCCCGCCAAACACAAAGTGGGTACGTTGATGGTAGGCAGTGCGGCACGTTGTTCAAACTTCACCAGCGCATTTAAAGATGCGCGATAGGTACTGGGCGGCACAGCCGACATGCAGGCATGCGCCAATGCCAGACCTGCTGGGTATTGAGCAAGCACTGCACCTTGGGGCAATGCAAGCGGGGCCACCATGCTGGGAATTAAACGATTGGCCACATCCGCCATGGTTTGGCCAGCGTCCAAAGGTGCCAACCTTTGAGCAACAAATTGCTTTTGAAAATCGCCGTCTTGTTGACCAAACGCTGGGCTGCTTGCAGCAATGACCAGACCTGCAATGCGCGATGGGCAGCGGGTGAAGGCTTGCAAAGCCACCATGCCGCCCATGCTATGACCCACTAAGACTGCTTTTTCAAGCTTAGCGGCATCCAACATGTCTTCCAGGGATGCCGCCAAACTTTCAAAACTGAGCGAGCCGTCCAGTTGGCTATCGCCATAACCCGGCATGTCCCAGGCTAAAGCTCTGAAGCCCTGCTTTCCAAAAAAATCAACTGACGATTGAAAGCCTTTTTTGCCGCCGCCAATGCCATGCAAAAAAACCAAGGCGGTTTTGGCATTGTGGGGGCCAGCTTCAATCCAAACTGGCGTGAGTGAACTCATGACGCTGCACTTTCAAACACGCCCTTCACCAACTCACCCTCTTGCACCACAAACTGATCATCCAAGGCAATGCTGCAATGGCGCATGGGCAAATCAAAGTGTCCTAAAGTGTGGCGACCCGCCACTTCATTGGCGCCCGTGGAATATAAAAAGTTTCCAGCAAATGCTCGCAACTCAGTGCCATTGCAATCGCGCTTGTCATAAAAGGTCATGGCATCCCAGCGCGCCGCGGGGTTTAAACCAAAACCCACGTGCGACACAGCGCAGGCATCGCGATGGCCTTCTTTGTCAATCCATGCTTGGTAATAAGAGCGCATCATGTCCACGTCCACGCCCTGGCCTTCAATGCGCACAATGGTGTCGTTTTCGATGGTGAGGTGAATGGTTTCGCGCAGATAGCGTTTGAAGGTCAGATTCACATCGCCTGGCGCCATCACCAAAGTGCCATTGACACTGCCAGCAGCAGGAAACGCCAAAGCCAAACCACCCGGCCAATGCGACACCATGCCTGGCTTGGCACAAAAGCCCCAAACGCCCCCCACCACAGCCGACTTCATTTGAATGTTCAAATCAGTGCCGGCTTTAGAAGTGACATGCATGTGCTGTGCACCGCGAAGTTTTTTCATGGCATTGCGCACCACAGCCTCAAGTGCCGGATCGGGTACGGTGCGTTCCAAAATTTCTGGGTGCTCATTGGAAATCATGAACAAGCGCGGCACCACACCATCGGCGCCTTTCAAAATTGCGGGCAGTTCAGGTGCGTGCAGCATGCCCTCTACCGTGCAATCAACGATCAAATGAGCGCGCTGCAATGCGGCGACAACGGGTGCCAAGTTTTGAATCACATCGGTTGCGCCCGTCGATCTGACGGGTGCCGGGGCGCTCAATGCCGGTGTGGGCAAACACACTTCGAATACTTTGGCGCCCATTTGTTGCAAGGCAAGCCTGGCCAAATCAACATTGACGCGCCTCGACTGGCTTTCAGTCAACAAGGCGACTACTTCGTTTGGCTGAACTTTGCACAATGCAAAAGTACGCTCAAAAGCAGCCAACCAACGGTGTTCAATTTGCTCAATTAGCATCTCTACTCCTTGCGATACCAGCCCTGTGAGAAGATGGGCTCCAAATTCTTCAAGCAAGTTTATATGAAATTTCATACAATTACCTCATGAATTCCCCTAGTACACCCCTCGATACACAGCACTTCAAGCAAGCTCTTTCGCGCTTTCCCACAGGAGTCTCTATCATTACCACCCATCAATTGGGCGATGCCAATCCAGCAGATTGGGGGCATCAGTTTGTAGGGCTGACGGCCAGTTCATTCAACAGCGTTTCGCTCACGCCACCGCTTATCGTTTGGAGTTTGGGTTTGAAATCCCGAACCTTGCCTTCTTTTCAAAAGGCTTCGCACTATGTGATCAATGTTTTAAGTGATCAGCAAATGCCGCTTTGTCAGCAATTTGCATTTGGCCAAGGCGACCGCTTTAATGGCGTAGCGTTTGAAACAGGCGCTGCAGGCTTGCCTATTTTGAAAGGTGCTTTGTCTTGGTTCGAATGTCGCAACCGCAGCCAATATCCCGAAGGCGATCACATCATTTTCATTGGTGAAGTTGAGGCCTGTGGCTTTGCACAAGGCACACCCTTGGTTCATCAACAAGGTGGGTTTTTTGAAGTTGGCCAAGTCAAAGCTTAAGCACCATGGCAGAGAAAGAGTTTGTCGACAGTTACTTGCCTTACCTTTTGGCAAGAGCCAGCTTCAGCATCTCCAGTGAATTTCATGCGCAAGTAGAAGCGGCTGGCTTTACGGTATCTGAGTGGCGTATTTTGGCGTCTCTGTCAGGTGTGAAGCAGCGCACCGTAGGGGAATTGGCCGATATCGTTTTGGCCAAGCAACCCACCGTCACTAAAATGGTTTTGCGAATGGCAGGCCAAGGTTTGGTGCTGCGCACGGCCTGCACCCAAGACAAGCGACAAGCTTGGGTGAGCCTCACTCTTAAAGGAAAAAAACGAGTTACGCCCCTTTTAAAGAAAGCTGCACTTCATGAAAATCAAGTCATGAAGTTATTGGGTAACGCAGACAGTGCCTTGCTCAAAAGTATTCTGCAAAAATTAATTGTCAAGGCTTAACAGCCGTGACCTCAATTTCCACCAAAGCACGGTCTTCTACCAAATCCGCCACTTGAACCAAGGTCATGGCTGGGTAGTTTTTACCCATCACCTCTTGGTACACCTTGCCTAGTTCGCGCCCTCTAGCCAGGTATTCTTTTTTGTCTTTGACATACCAAGTCATGCGCGCCATGTGCTCAGGGCCAGCACCTGCGCATGCCAACGTTGCCACAATGTTTTCAAGGGCTTGCTTGCACTGCGCCACAAAATCATCGGTCTCAAACTGACACTGCCCGTTCCAGCCAATCATGCCTGCAACAAATACCATTTCGCCGCTGGCTGCAATGCCATTGGCATAGCCTTTGGCCAGTGCCCATCCTTCAGGTTGAAGAACTTTCAATATTTCTTGTGACATTTAAGGTCCTTATTTTTCTGAATTGAAAGCAGGCGCTTGCTGCCGTAATTTAAAGCGCTGTAATTTACCTGTTTCGGTACGAGGTAAGCTATCGCAAAACACCACACGCCTTGGGTATTTAAAGGGGGCAATGATTTGCTTCACAAATTCTTGAATCTCTTTTCCTAAAGCAGGTGCGCCTGTGTGACCCGTTTTTAAAACCACAAACGCCATCACCACTTGTCCGCGCTCAGGATCCGCAGCGCCAACCACCCCGCACTCGGCCACTGCGGGGTGCTGCATCAATGCACCCTCTACTTCTGGTCCTGCAATGTTGTAACCTGCAGAAATGATCATGTCATCGTTGCGCGCCTGATAACTGAAATAGCCATCGGCATCCATGACAAACGTATCGCCAGGCAGGTTCCACCCGTCTTTCACATAATCTTTTTGCCGTGGGTCGTCTAGATATCGGCAGCCAGTAGGACCCCTCACTGCCAAGCGACCCACCACACCAGGCGGCACGGGCTTCATATCTTCATCCACAATCTGCGCCTGATAGCCCAGCACCACTTTGCCAATGCTGCCAGCACGGACTTCTTGGCCTGCACTGGAGATGTAAATGTGAATCACTTCTGTCCCACCAATACCATCTGTCATTTCAATACCTGTCGCCTTTTTCCACAACTGACGCGTAGCATCTGGCAAAGCCTCACCTGCCGACACCGTGTGGCGCAGTGATTTCAAATTGAACGCATACGGCTTTTCAGAAACAAGCAGGGCCATTTGTCGGTACATGGTCGGCGCTGTATAGCATTGGGTTGCACCATATTGCCCAATGGCAAGCAGCAATGATTCAGGGGTGTATTTTTCGAGCAGCACGGCACATGCACCGTATCGCAAGGGAAAGGCCAACATGCCACCCAAGCCAAACGTGAAAGCAATGGGCGGCGTACCGCACACCACATCGTCTGCGCCCATGTGAAGCACATGCTTGGGAAACAAGTCGCACATGGCCAATACATCTCTGTGGAAATGCATGGTACCTTTGGGTTGCCCCGTGGTGCCACTGGTAAATGCAATCAAACACACGTCATCGCGACTGGTCGCACAGGCCTCAAACTCTTTCGCATGTTTGGCCATTCGGGCTTCTACCCCTTCGTCTTCAGTACTTCTAAACCACAAGACCTGCTTGAGGGAAGTTGCAAAATGCGCATGTGAAGCATCCGTGCAATGCGCCAGTTCTTCTGCCAACAAGCTGTCGCACAGTGCCGCTTTGACTTGCGCCTTGTCTAAAATTTGCTTCAACTCCGCAGCCCGCAGCAAAGGCATGGTGGGCACCACCACCAAACCAGCCTTCAATGCAGCCAAGAAACATGCCGCCATCATGGGGCTGTTGCCACCGCGCAGCAGCAGTCGCTCGCCAGATTTCAAGCCCATGTCGTGCACCAACACATGGGCAATTTGATTCACCTTGGTTTGCAATTGTGCGTAAGTCCAGCCCATGGGGCCGGTTGTATCCACACCTCGCACCGCCATTCTGTCGCCTCTGCCTTGCGCCACATGCTCGTCAAGCAAAGCTTGTACACAATTGATCTGCTCAGGGTATTGAACCTCTGGGCGGTCAAACACAAACACGGGCCATTGATCTTGAGGCGGCAATCGATCGCGGGTGAATGTATCTGTGTGCGATGTAGGTGCTAATGTTTGACTCATTTGAAACCTCACTTGAGTAAATCACGACCAATGATCAGCTGCTGCACTTCCGTGGCGCCTTCATAAATGCGCAAGGCTCTGATTTCTCGGTACAAAGACTCCACAATGCAGCCCTTTTTAACGCCCATGCCACCATGCATTTGCACAGCCATGTCAATGATTTGCTGCGCATTTTCTGTCGCGGTCATTTTGGCCATGGCAGCTTCTTGTGTGATGCGCTGGCCTTGATCGCGCAGCCAAGCCGCTCTGTAGGTCAACAAGGTGGCGGCATCAAGCAGAGTGGCCATTTGCGCCAACTTGCTTTGCGTGATTTGAAAATCTGCCAAGGTGCCGCCAAACATCTTGCGCTGCTTGGCCCATGCAATGGATTCGTCCAAGGCCCTGCGCGCAAAGCCGAGTGATGCTGCAGCCACAGAGGTTCTAAAAACATCCAGTGTGGCCATGGCCACTTTGAAGCCTTCACCTGCTGCGCCAATGCGCTTGGCATCCGGCACCAACACATTGTTGAAATGCAAAGTAGCTAAAGGGTGCGGCGCCACCACATCAATGCGCTCTGCAATTTCCAAACCAGGGCTGTCGGCATCCACAATGAAAGCGCTAATGCCTCTGGCGCCAGGCGCTTCACCTGTGCGCGCAAACACCACATAAAAATCGGCAATTCCCCCATTGGAGATCCAAGTCTTCAAGCCATTCAAGCGATAGCCATCGGCAGTAGCCAGCGCACTGCATTGCATTGCGGCGACATCAGACCCTGCATCGGGCTCGCTTAAGGCAAAAGCCGCCAGTGCTTCCCCCTTGGCGACACGCGGCAAATAAGCAGCTTGTTGTTCGGGTGTTCCTTTCAAACTGATAGCACCCGAGCCCAGTCCCTGCATGGCAAACGCAAAGTCGGCCAAACCGTGATGCCATGCCAACTCTTCGCGCAACAAACAGATCGTGCGGGTGTCAATCACCTCTGCAGCTCCGCCATGTTGCTTGCCTGCAATGGCAGGCTTGAGCCAGCCGCCCTGCCCCAACGCTTTCACCAAACTCACACATTCACGGTCGATCGCGTCGCGCGATTCATCGTGCCCATGCAGATCTGCAAACTGCTTCGTGGTCCAATCTTGTAATTGAGTTTTGAAAACCCGATGCACCTCATCAAAGAAAGGCCATGCCAAGTGAAAGGCTGAGTTCATGTTCAATTTCCTTCGAAGACGGGCGTTTGCTTGGCCACAAAGGCGTGATAAGCCCTGTGAAAATCATTGGTGACCATGCAAATGGCTTGGGCTTGCGCTTCAGCCTCAATGGCTTCGTCCACCCCCATGTTCCATTCTTGCTGCAACATTTTTTTGGTCATGCCATTGGCAAAGGTGGGACCGCTGGCCAACATGTGGGCCATGGCTTGAGCCTCTGACAAAACAGTCTCAGGTGTGCACACTCGGTTGTAAAAACCCCAACGCTCTGCTTCTTCACCAGGCAAACCGCGGCCTGTGTAAAGCAGTTCTGAGGCTCGCCCCTGCCCTATCACGCGAGGCAACAAAGCACATGCACCCATATCGCATCCGGCCAAGCCTACCTTGTTGAACAGAAAATAGGTTTTGCTGCGCGCAGTGCCATAGCGCAAGTCAGAAGCCAGCGCCAGCAATGCGCCTGCACCTGCACAGATACCATCGATGGCAGACACAATGGGCTGTGGACATGCACGCATGGCCTTGACCAAATCGCCTGTCATGCGCGTGAAAGCCAGTAAGCCGGGCATGTCTAACTTGGTGAGGGGGCCAATGATTTCATGCACATCGCCACCCGAGCAAAAATTGCCACCTGCACCCGTGACGACCACGGCATGCACATCTTCTGCATAGGCCAGCGCTCTAAACAAATCGCGCATTTCGGCATAAGACTCAAATGACAAAGGATTTTTTCGCTCAGGCCGATTCAATGTCAGGGTGGCCACACCCTCCTTTACTTCAAACAGTACGTGTTCTGCTTTGTAATGGGCCATCTTGTTGTTGTGACGAGGTAATTGCTGTGGTTGGCCAGGTAAGTACTTTTGACTCATGACATCTCCTCTTGTTTCTGTAAATTCTTTTTCATGGCACCTAACAAGGTGTACAACTGACTTTGCTGGTTGTTGGACAAGCCAGCAAAAATGTCGGCCACCCACTCTTCATGCGCAACGGCCATCTCAGAAAATGCTTCACGCCCTGCTCGCGTTAATTTGACAGTGAATGACCTGCGATCACTCAAACCCACTTGGCGAGCCACCAATTTTTCTTTTTCAAGCTGGTCCACAATGGTGGTGATGTTGCCACCCGTGACCATCATGCGCCGCGACAACTCCCCCATGCTCAGGCCATCAGGGTGTCTTTCAAGCTGTGCCATCAAGTCAAAACGTGGCAAGGTGATGTCAAAAGACTCACGCAGTTTTTGTCGGATCTTGTCTTCCACGCGCGTGGTGCAAGACAACAATCGCAGCCACAATGTCAATGAGGCATGCTGATCGGCGTGCGCTCTGTATTCATGATCGGCGTTGAGAGTTTCACTCATCAGTTTTCTCCTTTGGCCGCGGCAGGCGATACGTTCATGGCGCTCATGGCGCTGGCTCGCTCAAAATTGGCTTCCATTTGCCGCTTGCCCGACACATAGGCTTTGTGCCAGTTCAAATCGGAGTAGCCAATGCGCGCGGCTTCTTGCATCGTCCATGAGGGGTTGGCCAAATGCGGCCGTGCGACCGCGCACAAGTCGGCACGTCCTGCAGCGATGATGCTGTTGACATGATCGGCTTCTGAAATAGCGCCTACGGCAATGGTTCTCACGCCGGCTTCATTTCGAATTCGATCGGCAAAGGGGGTTTGAAACATGCGGCCATACACAGGCTTCTCGCGCTTATCGACCTGGCCTGATGAGCAATCGACAAAGTCAACGCCGGCTGCTTTGAACTGCTTGGCAATTTCAATGGCATCGTCTGGCGTAATGCCTCCTTCCACCCAATCGTGCGCCGAAATGCGAACCGACATGGGTTTGTCTTGAGGCCACACTTTGCGCAGGGCGGAAAAAACTTCTAACGGAAACTTCAAACGATTCTCTAGCGAACCACCAAATTCATCCTGCCTCTGATTGGTTAAGGGGGAAATAAAGCCTGACAACAAATAGCCGTGTGCACAGTGCAACTCCAGCCAATCAAAGCCAGCTTGGGCGCCGCGCTTTGCAGCCGATACAAAAGCCGCCAACACGGACAACATCTCGGCACGCGTCATTTCATGCGGTACTTGACTCACGCCTTCCATGTAGGGCAATGCAGAGGGCGCTATCAATTTCCAATTGGCACCGTCTCTGACTGCATCGGCAAGCGGCATGTCAATGCCATCCCATGCCCGACGGGTTGAGCCTTTTCGACCCGCATGCCCCAATTGCAATGCGATTTTGGCTTCCGATTGTGCATGCACAAAATTCACAATGCGTGCCCATGCATGTTGCTGCTCGTCGTTCCACAAACCTGGGCACCCCGGTGTGATACGACCCTCTGGTGTCACACAAGTCATCTCCGTAAACACGATCGCTGCGCCTCCCACTGCACGCGCACCGTAGTGCATCAAATGAAAGTCACCCGGCACACCATCTGTGGCCGAATATGTGGCCATGGGCGACACCATCACCCGATTCTTCAAGGTGATACCACGTGCTTGCAAAGGCAAGAACATGGGCGGTATTGATTTGGCTTTCAAGCTGTGATCAAACTCATTCATTGAAGCCATGAACCGCTCATAGGTCGAAACAAATTCAGCATCTCTTAGGCGCAAGTTCTCATGCGATATCCGCTGACTTCTGGTGAGCAATGAATAAGCAAATTGCTGCGGTGGCAAGTTGACATAACGCGCCACATTCTCAAACCACTCCGTAGAATTGCGCGCGGCATTTTGAATTTTCAAAACCTCAATCGACCGTGTCGCTTGGTAGGCCGTCATCACTTCTTTCATGCCCTGCACTTCATGACCGAATCGCTCAAAGGTATCGGCCAATTCAATGGCATCTTCTAGCGCTAGCTTGGTGCCAGACCCAATGGAAAAGTGTGCTGTGTGCGCGGCATCCCCCATCAAAACATAGGGCACAGAGCGGCCATCGGAAGTGGTATCCCAGTGCACCCACTGATCGCAAATGACACGCGGAAACTTAATCCAATGGGCAGAGCCACGCAGGTGCTGGGCATTGGTCATGAGGGGATGGCCATCGAGGTATTTGGCAAATAGCTTTTCGCAAAAAACTATCGACTCTTCTTGCGTCATGCTTTCAAAACCTGACGCTTTCCACACAGGCTCGGGTGTTTCTACAATGAAGGTCGAAGTGTCACCATCGTATTGATAGGCATGTGCTTGAAACCAGCCGTGCTCTGTTTCCTCAATGGCAAAGGTGAACGCATCAAACAATTTCCGCGTGCCCAGCCACACGAACCGGCAATGGCGCTCATCAATGTCTGGCTTGTAGGTGTTTGCAAAGCGTGTGCGGACCTTGGAGTTGATGCCATCACAGGCAATCACCAAGTCGGCTTTGTATTGCGCACCGATGTCGGCATGGGCATCAACCTCCGCTTCAAACACCAACTCAACGCCCAAGGCTTCGCAGCGTTTTTGCAATATATTGAGCAAGCGCTTGCGACCAATACCGCAAAACCCGTGGCCGCCTGAGCGCATGGTTTCGCCCTTGAAGTGCACAGCAATGTCATCCCAATGGTTGAACGATCCCAATATTTCAGACGCTGTCATGGGGTCTGCCACTTGTAACCTTGACATGGTGGCATCCGAGAAAACCACGCCCCAGCCAAAAGTGTCATAGGGTTTATTGCGCTCTAGCACCGTGATGTGGTGCTCAGGGTGACGCAACTTCATGAGCAACCCAAAATACAGGCCAGCGGGCCCGCCGCCTAAGCACACGATGTTCATGATCAGATTCCTTATTTCAGACTGGCATTTAAATTGTTTCAACTTCAATAGTTGAAGCTTGAAATAATTATCATCATTCAGACTGTGTTGGTCAAGGCCAAAAAAAAAGCAGCTCGAAAAAGCTGCTTTGAAGAGGTTTACTGGTTCATCACCGTGATGCTGATCCGCCTATTGCGCGGGTCTTTCGGGTCGTTAGGGTTGTAGGGCGCCGTATCGGCCACGCCTTCAATCTTGGCAAATCGATTGCCTGGAATGCCCTTTTTCTCAATGATCTTTCGAGTTTCCTCAGCGCGCTCAGCGGACAAAGACCAGTTGTTTCTGTCATCTGTGTTGGCAAATTGCACGCTGTCGGTGTGCCCTCGAATGGCCACTTTGTTGGGCAAAGCTGCCAGTGTTTTAGACACTTCGGTAAGCAAAGCCTGCGCTCTGGGCGTCATGGTGGTGGTGCCCAAGCCAAACATGGCGAAGTCGGCTTTGTCGATGATTTCAATTCGCAAGCCATCTTTGTCGCGCGCAAACTGCACTTGATCTTTCAACTTGTCGAGCTTCGGATTTTTGGCGAGTGCTTCTTTGATCTCTTTTTCCATCTTCTCAAAGTTGGCGGAGTCTGCAGCAGCGGCAGATTTTTTACCTGGATCGCCATCCTGCCCAGACTCTTTGCTGTCTGAACCATTGGGGGACGGATCGTTTTCAGTTGGGCCGCCCTGTGAACGCGGCGTCACCATGTTCAGTGAGCTGGTCTGCTTGGCGGAAAAGGGAAAGCCATCGGGATCAATGACTGAGCGGCCGCCCAACATACCGTCTGAGCCTGCCAATTTACCCATGGTCACATTGCTGTGAGATGTGGGCTTGAAATAGTCGGCAATGCTTTTGCGTTGGTCGGCATTGGACGCACCCAACAACCACATCAACAAGAAGAAGGCCATCATGGCCGTCATCATGTCGGCTAGCGCAATTTTCCATGCACCCCCGTGAGCACCTCCGTGCCCATCGTCCATGATTTTTTTAATGGTGATGCTGGGCGCAACCACCACAGGCGCATCAACGGCAGCCTCTTCAGGAATCAGCGGCGCAGCCTCGGCCGCGTCTTCAGCGGCAGCATCAGCCACTGGCGCTTCAGCCACAAGGGCTTTAGCCTCTTCTGTCTGAGCTTCTAAAACTGCCTCAGCCATGGCGGTTAGGCTCCTCGCAAGCCATCAAACACTTCAGCAAAACTTGGCTGATTGTGATGACTGATACCCGCTCGCGCAGCCTCAATGATCAAAGGCATAGGGTGACCGTGAAGGGTTCCAATGATGATTTGTTTCACCACTTTGTAAATTTGGCCTTCATCGTCAATGATCTGCGCCAAGCGCGATGCCATGGGTTCAATGAATCCATAGGCCATGAACACGCCCAAGAAGGTACCCACCAGAGCGCCACCAATCATGGCACCGAGCACTGCAGGCGGCTGGTCAATCGCGTCCATGGTTTTCACCACACCCAACACACAAGCCACAATACCCAAAGCAGGCAGCGCGCCGGCCAAAGTAGCCAAAGCAGTTTGTGCTTTGAGCGCATCGTGGTGGTGCGTTTTGATGGACAAGTCCATCACGTCTTCCACCGCATAGGGGCTTAGAGGACTGGTGGACACCACCATCAAACGAACTGTGTTGCAAACCAAATCCAACAAGGCATGGTCATGCAAAATTTTGGGATACTCGCCAAAGATGGCACTCGATTCAGGATTTTCAATGTGCGCTTCGAGGGCCACAGGGCCCTCGGTTTTAAGCGTTTTCATGATTTTTGACACCACAAAAATGGTGCTCAAATAATCTTCTTTGTGATATGCGGGCCCTTTGAACACTTTGCCCATGCCGGCCAAAGCGCCCTTGAAAATGTCCATGCTGTTGCCGATCAGCATACCGCCAATACCAGCGCCCAAAATAATGAAGGTCTCAATCGGCGCAGATTTGATAATCGGCTTCATGCTTCCGCCGGCCATGATAAAGCCGCCGAACACGCAAACCATCAAAACAACGATACCAATAATCGCATTCATATTTCTCTCCAAAAACGAACAAACGGGCGGCTGGCTTCCCAGCTGCGCCCGTCATTGTTCCTTCAAAGCCTTGCCCTTACAGGCCAAGGCTCAATGCATTTCAGACATTGCGACGCCTGAAGCAGGCGCAGTTTTGGGTAACAGGTTAGGAACATCACGCCAAGCTTGGCGAATTTCATTCAACAGCGTGTGAACTTCTTGCAATGCATCGAGGTCATTGCGCGCGTTCACATACACCAAGCGGCGAGTGACGTAACTGTACAACTCATACAAGTTACGGGCCAAATCGCCACCCTTTTCCAAATCCAAAGCGCCTTGTAAACCCAAGACAATGCGGCCAGCGCGCACCAAACTCTTGTTTTTATCTTCAATAGAGCCGCGTTGAATATGACCCTTGGCCGTGACCAAGCTGTCAATCAAGCCGTCAAACAGCATCTGAATGAGTTCAACCTTATCGGCCACCATGGCTTGTGATGCATGGTTACCTTCGCCGTAGCTCTCCATCGCTTTGAAATGTACTCGCATGATGTCTTGTTCCTTATGATCCTGACACAGCAGGAATCGGAGGGACATCGGGAAACTTGAGTCTTCTTGGGCAAAAGAAGCCTGAAATGACATTTGGCGGGCGCCAAACACTGAAACAAGGGGGTTTGTACGCATCATGGGCCCTTTCCAGCTTTGGGTTTGGCCACGTGCGCTGGCTCCACCTTCAGGGTGCCCCGTAACTTTTTGACCACGGCAGTCAGCAACTGACTCACCCGAGACTCGGTCACCCCTAAAACTTCCCCTATTTCTTTGAGGTTCAGCTCTTCAACGTAGTACAAATTCATTAACAATTGGTCGCGCTCGGGCAAATCGGCAACGGCGTCTGTCAAGGCGCCCATGAACTGCTCATGCTCCACAATGGCCTCAGGCTGCTGCGAAGCATCGGTGGCAATGTTCATCACCTCTTCGGTGACTACTTCCATGGAATAGGTTTCAAACCGACGCGCTTGTGTGCGCTCCTTGTGGAACAACTCAATGTCCTTGCCCATGTGCTCGGCCAATTCGGCTTGCGAGGGCGTACGGCCTAACTCGGCCGCCAACTCGTGGGTGGCCGTACTGTGCGACTTGTTAATGGCCACAGCAGAGCGTGGCAAAAATGACAAGCGGCGAACTTCGTCCAGAATGGCGCCACGCACTCGGCTATGGGCAAAATTCTCAAACTCAATGCCCTTGCCTGGGTTGTAAGCTCGCGCAGCCTCAAGCAGGCCAATCATGCCCACTTGAATCAGTTCATCCAACTCCATAAAGGGCGGTAACCTGACTTTCAGGTGCAAAGCCACGCGCTTGACCATGCCCAAATGGGCCATGACCAGCGCTTCGCTGTTGTTTTGAACCTGTTCGTAAAGTTTAGTGGAGTTGGCCATCTTGTTTATGCGCTGGTTTTCACCAAACGTTCCACAAAAAATTGTAAGCCACCCGAAGCCTCTTCGATGGGCTCAAGTTGGCGAACGGCTTCCGCCAAACGCCTGAAATCGCGCGCGCCCGCACTTCCCGGGGCAAATTCAGAAACAGGCTGGTATTTTTTCAGCGCCGTCAAAATGAGTTCGTCGTTCTCGATCGAACCCAAATAGCGCACGGTTCGGTTCAGAAAACGAGCACAAACCTGGTTGATTCGCTCAAACAGTTGATACCCTTCTTGGGCACTGGCAACACCATTGGGCACCAGGTAAATTTCGTCCAAACCATGGTCTTGTATCAAAACTTTGATGGTGGCATAGGCATCGGCAATGGAGGAAGGGTCGTCGCGGACGACCACAAAACGCCTAGAGCAGGCCGCCATGAAGGCCAAAACCTCAGGAGAAATGCCTGCTGCCATGTCGACAATGAGGTAGTCAATGTCATCGTCAAGGGCGCTAAAAGCTCTGACGATGTTGGCCGCCTGAATATCACCAAGCGCGGCCATTTCTTGAATGCCAGAGGCGCCAGGCACCAGTTTGACGCCCTGACGGGTGGTCACAATGATCTCGGCTAGGGTTTTCTCGCCACTTAAAAAATGACTCAAGTTGTAAGGGCAACGGCAGCCCAATGCAATTTGGGCATTGGCCAAACTCATGTCTGCATCGAACAACATGACGCGCTGACCCATGGCTTGCAGCGCAACAGCCAAGTTCACAGAGACAGTGGTTTTACCCACCCCTCCCTTGCCACTGGCAATGCCAATGACTTGCGTCGTTTTTGCTTTATCCATGAAGCTCACTTTGAGGCATTTCAAGCGACCAATTGGGGCGACTCAGACCCATGGTGTGGGTGAGCGGCACGTTGGCAGCGTCTGCCTCGTTAACCTGAGTAACTAGTGTCGCAGGTTTTGTGGCATCTTCCATCGTGTCAGGTGCAAAAGCATCTGAAGAAGGGGTCAAATGGGTCATGGCGATGTTGATCAGTTTTTGTAAACCTGAAGATTTCAAGCCATCTGAAATTTTGTCAGAACCACCACCGGCCGAAACCACGCACTGAGCACCGTCTGCAATTAAAAATTGGATCAATGGCCAAGGTGAATTGGACTCATCGAGTTTGCTGATCATGAGTGACTGCCAATTCAGCTTTGATTTCAGCATGATGCGTGACAAAGTCACGGCGGAAGAGTCAGCGGGTAAGACAGCATGCAAACCAGCTTCTGGGCAAACTTCCAAAATTTCAGCCAAACGGTCTTCCATTTGAACGCCTGGGGTGTCAATCAGAATCAATCGTTTGGGTGACAATTCTTCTAGCAACAGCTTCAAAGTGTCGGCGCCACTTGCACGGTAGCATTCCACACCCAATTGGGCGCATAACATTTGTGTTTGACTCCATGCACCAGCGCGCATGTCGTGGTAGCTCACCACAGCCACATATTCACTGCCGTATTGCATGGCCAATTGCTGAGCGGCCTTGGCCACCATCAAAGTTTTGCCAGAGCCCGACAAGCCAGCCATCACATGGATGCCTCGGTTTGGGAAACCCTCTTGAGGGCGCTCAAGATTGTGGGTGAGTTGTCCACGAATGCTGTCCAAGGCACTGTCTAAAGTAGGCTGCTCGCGCAAACCTTCTTGCAGCAAAGCACGCAATGCTGTTGGCACGCCCACCTCTGTCATGGCTTGCACAAGCGGTTGAATGTGTTCGGGCCAATATTGATTCATTTGCCAGCTCGCGGTTTGCTGGCTCAGTCTAAATTCTTGACGCAAGGCTGCCAACTCTTCGCGAACCAAAGAAACAATTTCTTGGCTGCGAGCTTGTTCGCGGCCTTGGCTGAGCAGGTGATCGCCTGAATCATTTGCAGTTGAATCACGTGAGCCGTTTGAATCGCCCTGGCCGCCTGTCTTTAACAATTGATGCAAATGGTCACTGAATGGTTGATTGACAGAAGATGGTGTGCTGGAAAGTTTTTTGTGAACGCCAGATGGCGCTGCACCAGATGCGTGACGTATCGCTGTTGGCCCATTGTCAATTGCGCCGAGTTCTTCAGCCAGCAACTCATCTGAATAGGCTTCGGCCACATCCAGCGCTACGATCAATTCCGTTTGACCTTCCACACGATTGTTGGAAATGATCAACACATCGGGGCCAAACAAAGCCATTGCCTTTTCAGTGGCACTGCGCGTGTCGCGGGCAAGTATGCGTTTGAGTTCCATGGTCTTATCTCTTCGTCAATCTAATGGTTGTATCTGGTTTTGTACTTTGTGAATCACGTGTGCTTCAGCGGGTTCATCGGGTTTCAGCGTGCACGGTGTGAACCACTTTGACAGTCTGGTCATCTGGAATTTCGCTGTAAGACAGCAAAGTCAAGTCGTTCACGCGATACCGCACAGCCTTGGACAACCAAGGGCGAATCACGGGGGACACCACCAACACAGCGGGGTGACCCATTTCTTCGACAGCGCGTGCGCCATCGCGCAAAGCACCAAACAAACGCTCAGCCAAACCTGGCTCCATGGCAATGCTTTGGCCGGGGGCAGTTTGTTGCAAAATATTGTGAATGAGCTGCTCAAGGCTAGGATCCAAAGTCATGACCGACAGGCCATTGGTATCGTCAACCAAACTTTGAACAATCATGCGGCCCAACTTAGGACGCACCAAAGACGTCAATTGATCAGGCTCTTGCGTGCGGCTGGCCACTTCAGACAAAGTCTCGGCAATGGTGCGCATGTCGCGAATCGACACCGATTCGTTCAACAAGTTTTGCAAGGTGCGTGTGACCACGCCCAAAGACAACTTGCCAGGCACCAAGTCTTCCACCAACTTAGGCGACTTGGCAGCCAACTTGTCGAGCAATTGCTGAACTTCGTCATGGCTGAGCAAATCGGAAGCGTTGTCGCGCAAAACTTTGTTCAAGTGCGTGGCCACAGCGGTGCTGGCGTCCACCACGGTGTAACCCAAGGTGCGAGCCAAGTCGCGCTGTGAAGGATCAATCCAGACGGCATCCAAACCGAAGGCGGGCTCTTGCGTGGCTTGACCTTCCAGCGGTCCATAAACTTGACCAGGGTTGATGGCCAATTCTTTGCCCACTTTAATTTGACCCTTACCGCGAACCACGCCCTTCAACACGATGTGATAAGCATCGGGATCGATGGTCAAAGCGTCGCGAATGCGCACGGGTTGAACCAAGAAGCCCAACTCGGCAGATAATTTTTTGCGCACACCCTTTACGCGGTTCATCAACTGACCCCCTGTTTCAGGGTTCACCAAGGGAATCAAGCCGTAGCCAATTTCAAGGCCAATCAAGTCCACTTGATCGACATCGTCCCAATCCAACTCTTTGGGCTCTTCTAAAGCTGCTTGTGCAGCTTGTTCTGCTGGGGTAGCGATGGGGTTGTTTTGTTTCTGTGTAACGCGATAAGCCAAGCCTGCGGTGGCCAAAGCCAATGTCAGGAATACCAAATGAGGCATGCCGGGTACCAAGCCCATGATGGCCAAAATGGCGGCCGACAGGTACAAAGCTGTGGGGTTAGACAACTGAGAAGAAGCTTGTTCCGTCATCGACTCAGAAGTGGTCACACGAGTCACAATGATGGCGGTTGCCAAAGACAAGAACAAAGATGGAATCTGTGCCACCAAGCCATCACCGATGGTCAGCAGGGTGTAAATGCGGCCAGCTTCGGACAAGGACAAATCGTGTTGAGCCACGCCAATGGTGAGGCCACCAATCAGGTTGATCACCAAAATAAGCAGGCCCGCCACCGCGTCGCCAGACACAAATTTAGAGGCACCGTCCATGGAACCGAAGAAGTCAGATTCTTGGGAAAGTTCTTCGCGGCGTTTTTTAGCAGTTTCTTGATCAATCACGCCAGCGTTCAAGTCGGCGTCAATTGACATTTGCTTGCCTGGCATAGCGTCCAAGGTAAAGCGAGCGTTCACTTCAGAAACTCGACCTGCACCCTTGGTCACCACAATGAAGTTGATGATCATCAAAATAGCAAAGATGATGAAGCCCACCACGTAGTTGCCACCGATCACAAACTCACCGAAAGCTGCTACCACTTTGCCAGCAGCCTCGTGGCCTTCATGGCCATCAACCAAAATGACTCGGGTGGATGCCACATTCAAACCCAAGCGGAGCATGGTGGCGAATAACAAAACAGATGGAAAGGATGAAAACTCAAGCGGTTTGCGGGTGCCAATGGCAATCATGATGACCAACAAGCTGCAGCCAATGTTGAAGGTAAACAGAATGTCCAACAACAATGGCGGCAGTGGTATCACCAACATGGCCATGATCAATAACACCATGGCGGGCAAGCCCAGGCCGGCGTAATCAAATTTGGACAGGTTCTGTCGAACCGCTGACAGGGTCAAGGTGCTCATGGTTGGCCTATGTGGCTGTTGACAGGGTTAAAACATTCAAACTGCATGGTTTTCTTCCATAGTTCAGCTTGTTCAGCAAAGTCCATGCCATGTGGAATCCCGACACCAAGCTGAATTCCCCAGATTCAGCAGAAGCGGCAAGCTATGACCTGTCACGGTTTTTGCTAATACAAGGGATGCCCGGCCTATAAACCGGGGTGAAAACAGCCAACTGAAGATGGAAATACCATGGACGCCAACCTCAACTTTTTGACCGCCTCAACCACCAACCCTACGTCAGTAGGGGCTTCCAGCGGTCCTACAGGTCTTGACCCGAGCCTTGCCAAGCCCATGAATGGGCAGGAATTTGCAGGGGTGATGCGAGATCTGATGGCCAAAGGCGAACGGCAAGACGTTGCCGGAATTGAGCCTGGGGAAGCCACAGATGCCAATGCGGCAGCCCTCCAAACGCTCAATTTGGGCAATCAGTTCTCGGTCATTACAGCGGCATCCCCCTTGCCCGACCCCAACAGCTTGGCTCAATTTGCCAGAGCTCAGGGGTTGAGCGAGTCTGCAGTTCAAGCACTTTTCGGGGACTTGGCAACGCTAAATCCCTCCGCCTTGCCCATTTCGCTGGCTCCGGAAATGACTCAGATAGGCGGTCTCATGGGTTTCCCAGCCAACCCTCTATTAACCAATCCAGTCGCTGCAAACGACGTTGCCAGCACGCTGACCCTGCAAGCAAGTACGTCTACTTTGGGCTGGATTCAAGCCAATCCAAGCAGTCAGATCGACAAAACTGTTTTGACGCAAGTGCCACACCTGTCTTTAACCGGTGCAAACCCCAAGGTATCGGACGTTTCTGCCTTGATGGCCACAGCAGGCGCCACTGGCGTTCTTCAAGCCTTGGGCGGCTTGGGTGCCGTGCAATCTCAATCTATGACAGCCACAGACAATTTAGCTGAAATTGCACCAGAATTAGGGCCCTTAGACGCCATGCGCATGCGCATGATGCCGGCTTGGGAAAACATGACACGCCAGCTGGCCAAATTGAATGGCACTGACCAAGCCGCGGCTTGGGGGCAACTATGCTCCAACATTCTGAGCAGCAAGGAACAATGCTCTGATGGCAAAGAGGTCTTGCTCGACTTGGGCGTCAGTGATCCTTCCCTGATGTCTGCACTAGATGCGCTTCAAGACCAAAGCAATACGGGTTCAGTCAACTTAGATTCAGCCCGCCATTCGGCCAGCTCGGGTGCTTTGGGTGCCGCCGCCACCAGCGCCGCATTGGCCAACCCCGGAATGACCGACCGCGCAGCCCAAATTCAGGACTTGGCAGACAAGTTGGGCAAAGCCATGGGAGAGCGACTTCAAGAACAGCTCGAACGCGGGGAGTGGAAACTGCAATTGAAGCTGAATCCCGCACATTTGGGCAGAATTGATGTTGAACTTGACATGAATGCCACCGGTTTGGACGCTGTATTTAAAACTGACAACATGCTGACGCGTGAATTGATTGCACAAGGCATGAACAAACTCAGAGATAGCTTGGCACAATCGGGCATGACAGTTGCTCATGTCTGGGTGAACAGTGAAAACCAGAAAGGTTCTGGCGGAAACTCGACACCTCGACAAAACTCGGAGTCTGACAATACAGTCAACGCCCCTGTGTCAGAGGTGAAGGCCGCTGAAACTCGCATCAAAGAACTTAGATCTTCAGATGCTTGGGACACACTGGCTTAAAGAATGATGTGAAAACGCCCGGTTAAACCGGTGACAATTTGTTTATATAGAGGTGCCCCATGGCAACAGCAGCCCCAGAAGCAGCAGAAGTCGTTGAAGAAGAGCCGAAAAAGAAGAAGCCGATCGTCCTGATTATTGGGGGCGTGGTGGGTTTAATCGTGCTCATCGTGGGCATTGTGTTGGGCACGCTCTTTTTCACAGGTTACTTCAATCCCAAACCCGTCGTCGATCCTGAGCTCGCTGAAGGTGCAGCTGACGGCCATGGTGCGCCAGGTGCGCCGGGCGACAAAAAAGGCGATGGCAAACCCAGCAAAAAGACCAAAGGTTCACCTGAGCTCACACGCTTTGAGTACACCTACATGCAAATTGAACGTGAATTCTTGGTCAATGTCAGCGGCTCCAAAAAAGTGATGTCCGTTCAAATTGCTGTCATGACGCACTACGACGATCGCGTGTTTGAAAATGTGAAGAAGCACGATTTCGCCCTTCGCTCAGCGGTGATGGATGTGATGCGCCTCACAACAGATGCAGATTTGGTCAAGCCAGAGTTCCGCAAAGAGCTTGCCGTGAAGATTCGCGACAGCATGAATACTTTGCTAGAAAAATACGAAGACTTTGGCGGCATCGAAGAAATTCATTTCACGAATTTCATCGTTCAGTAATTCAATTGGCCTTCTAAAGCATTTGCGTAATTTCATTTTGATTGTTTGAGTTTCATGGCCACTTCTTTATTAACACCCGACGAACTTTCTGCCTTGGCAGAAGGCGTGATGGATGGCTCGATTCCAGTCGACACTGGTTTCAACACCACCGCTCGGGTGAAGAAACACGACCTGGCCAGCGAAGACAGCAGCTTAGGGGTGAACATCACCTCGATCGACATGATCAACGAGCGTTTTATTCGCACATTTCGCTTGGGACTGGTCGAAATGCTGCGGACCAGCCCGAAGGTCAATCCCAATCAAGTAGAAATTGTTCGCTTTGGTGATTACCTCAAAAGTTTGAAGGCGCCATTGTCTGTCAATGTGGTTCGCATGAACCCCTTGCGCGGCAATTCCATTGTGGTCATTGACCCTACCGTGGTGTTTAGTTCATTGGACAGTTTCTTTGGCGGTTTTGGCAAAGGCGTAGGAAATTTGCCCCCTGGTCGTTTGTTCACACCCACAGAATCACGCATCATCAACATGATTTTGGAGGTCTTCTTCAAGTCACTTCAAGACGCTTGGTCTGCCGTTTTGCCTATCGAATTTGAACTGGTGAGTTCTGAAATCAACCCCCAGTTTGCTCAGATCGCCGACGAGAATGATTTGGTCATTTTGACCCGTTTTGAAGCAGAAGGAAACATGGATTCGCAAGGCTTCATTGACCTTGTTTATCCCTACGCGTCGCTCAAGCCCATCCGTGAACTGCTAAGAAGCCGTGTTCAATCGGGTGATGGCAACGACGAGTCAGACAAGCAATGGCGAGAAGAGCTTGAAGAAGCCGTAGACAGTGCCAGCTTAGAAGCCCGTGTTTTGTTGGGCAGTGTAGAGTCTTCTTTTGGTGAAATTGAA
>Ga0315903_10003555_pt1 | contig 21554 bp, 43 predicted proteins | sample LakEriMetagenome_7_FD_203524 | JGI IMG/M metagenome (GOLD analysis project Ga0315903, IMG submission 203524) | Freshwater fungal communities from buoy surface, Lake Erie, Ohio, United States - Buoy 2 MA119 | ecosystem: Environmental > Aquatic > Freshwater > Lake | place: USA: Lake Erie, Ohio... | reverse complement strand
CGTGATACGATTAACATGATTGCAACGTACCGCTACAAAGGGTATGGTATTGCAACGATTGCACAACTAATGAAAATCCCTGCTGCTGATATTGCGGCCGCAGTAAAAGCCTGGAGACTGTAATGAAAGCACAATTCACTGAAGCCGATGTAGCAGAAGCAACTAAGGGTATGGGCGCTACTGTGTGCAAACCCCGTAAAGCAAAAAAGCAAGTAGCACGTGTTAAGGCCAGTAAGGGCTTTGTAAAGGGCTCTGGTGGGTTTGCTGCCGGGTACCCAGGAAAGACCTTTGTATGAGTAAAGCAAAATTCAGTGCGGCCGATGTGGCTGCAGCCGTAGAGGAATTTGAAACGTACATTGCACCACGATTCGTGCCTGCAGGTGGCCGCAACGGTGACATTAAAGTGTACGGGGAAAATCCCAACGAACGGAAAGCAAAACCGATTATATACGATGAGGATGATGAACGTGGGATATTACAAAAACTTAGTGATTCAGATTTTGGAAATGAGTGAAGCGGGATGCAGTGTGCCCTTCATTGCCAACTACCTGGGCGTAGCAGTGCTAACAGTAAACAATGTGATTGATATGTACGGTGGGCCCGAAGGGGCATAACTACAGACTATGGTATAAAAGACAGTATATTATAGTAAAAGCTACAATCAAAGGAACATGCTATTAGCAAGCAACCTATTTGAGGCAATTCTCGGATTCCTACATTGAGTCGCACCAAAATTTTTTTTGGGGTAAAAAATGGCACCTAAGTATTTTTTCGTAAATCTTGTGATTGAACAGAAATTCCCTTATACTGAAACTGAGATACCAGATTTCCTGTTCTGTGGTAAAAAGAAACTGATTGATTATGTCGAAGATGTTACATTCGATAGATTCGACGATCCCGAATACAACTCACGTGCATACTGCTTGGACATATACGGTATTGGTGCTGATGGTGAAATCTGTGCCTCATACATGGTTCTCTGTGGTGAACTGATACAGATGGAACCTACTCCGACTGTGGACAAATTGATACAAATGGGTTACTAATTCAATATTAAATTGGACTAAAAATTTTTTTGAGGTGAAAAATGTACAAAACCCGCCAAGCTACTGAGCGTGTATTACAACTGGTCGAAGATGGCCTATTGGATCGTGATACTGTGATCATGGCCTGTCTGAAGTATATGTCAGAAGATGATGTGGCTGACATGGCACAGGCCAATGAGTTCTTCTACGACGATGAGTCCGACGATGAGGATGATGACGAATGACATTCCTAATTCTTTCAGTATTGGCAATCTTTCTTGCTCTTAACCTTTTGGCAACACTGTGGCTCCGTTATCATAATGGAAACGATGGGTGGCTCCAGGTGTATCGGCGGAAGGGTGGTAAAAGTGCTTGACAAAGGTGTTGAGTGAACGTATAATGATGTTTCTTTATGTTATGGAGAAGTGAGATGGCTACAAAGAAGAAAGTAGCAAAAGAGTCGCCACCAAAATGGGAATATCAGGTCTGGACTATTCGCCAGATTCGTGATGCCATTGTGACAGAGAAAACACTGAAAATCGATCCAATCGGAAATCGCCCGTCAGGTGTAGATTCTGATGCCAATGAAAAGAATGTGGGCATTATCAATAGTATCATCGATTCGATTGGTATCAGTTCGTTGATTCTGCGGGATATCAGTAATTCGCCTGAGTTGAAAGCATTATACAAAAGTACGATTCGATTCGTGGTCACTGATGGTGGTCACCGTACACGTGCAGTGAAATGGTTTGTGTATGATGAGCGATTCCCGTTGACAATTAATGGTGAAGAAGTTTACTGGTCTGATCTGGATCCGGCGATTCGCAAGCATATATTAGACTTTCCGGTGCCGGTCAATATCGTGACTTGTAACAATCGGCAAGCAAAAGAAATCTTTATTGCACATAATAAGACAACCAAGGTAAAAGGTTACTCGATTATTATGTCTGATGAAGAGTCTGAAATCTGTAAGTATGTTCGCCAGAAAACAAAGAGTTGGGCAGAATATAAAACGAATTGTCATCCAATCTTTTTTGTAAATGATGGCGATCCTGCCTGCTGGTATGGTACTGTGCCAAACAAAGACAATCTGTGGGATACGTTTGTTTTTGTGACAATCCACAAAGTAATGGGTAAAGGCAATGTCTCGGCAAGTGAGAAAGATTCGAAGCAATTGGTCGATTCCATGCCAGTGTTGTCTGATGCTGTAAAGAAAGAAGTCGATAAGTTTTGGGATACTTTTTATGAGTATTATTGCGTAGCAGAAAAAGTCATTACTGAAAGAATGTTTGGTTGCTTTCAGGCTGTGTACTTTCAATTGTACCAAGATTCTAAAGGTAAAATGGCACTCTCGGACATGGATGCTTTTGCACATAAGTTCAATAAGGCTATGGCTACGTTGACCGATGCTAAAAATCCTCGAATGATTGAAATTGCTGATGGTGAGCAGAAAATATCAAGATATATTGATATTAACTCAATCGCTTTTAGTAAACCCGAAGAGCAAGAAAGAGTCGCTAAAATCGTATTAGAAGAAATGCAAAAGCGATGAACTATGATCCAAGTGATTTTGGCGTAACATTTCTGGCAGCTGGTCGGTCTAAGACCAAAGAGCAGAAGCTGGTGATGCTGGCTGAAACAGAGGGCAAATGCTGGGTTGATTATTATTATCCTGGTGTCTGTCCTCAGAAGGGTCGAAAGTTGACAGTCAATACCGTCATTGCCGCACACATTGTCGCCCACTCGAAAGGTGGCGATGATTGTGTGGGAATGTGCGCCCACTGTAACGCCGAGCAAGGTGTGTTGCCATTAGAAGAATATGAGTTAATATTAAAGCATCGTTACAAAAAGATTAACAAAATCACTGCTTAGGAACTGCTTGACAAAGGTGGCGACCTGGGCTATAATGTAGTCTGTTGAGTGAGAGAAGAGGTTGTTATGAAAGCAATATTTACTACACAGGTCTATGAGAACTATGCGATCCGTGAAGACGGTTCGATTGGCACCGGCGCTGATGCTTACTTTAAGGCCAAGGGTGGTGATGAGTATGTTGTACTGAATGTGAACGAGGATCAGGTGTTCGAAATCCTCGAAAGAGTCGCTGGTCAAATTGAGAAATCGAACGATTACTACCAAGAGTTTATCGTTGACGTAAAGATTGTCGAGGACGACTTTCTGACCGAGTATGAGTTGAATCAGTTGGCGTTTGATGGTGTGATTACTTACCCTGCAAAAGAACTTGAAATGGAGTTTGCATAATGAACGGTTACTGGTATTTTGATGAGTACGAAGATGACTGGGTTTATGTTCCTTCCGCTGATGAACTTTCTGGAGAATAAAATGGTAAATCCTGATCTGAATACAGCACTGATTGGTTACAAAGATAACATCGTCAAAAACTACGTGGACTGGTGCGGTTCGGCTGGTATCTCAGATATCGGTAAGTTCGGCATTGAGTTTGAGCCTGGTTCCAAATACGTGAAAGTTGTAAAAATCTCCTCCGGTGGCTCCCGCTCGGTCCACTCGTTTGTTGAAAAAGAAACGGGTAACATCTGGCGGGCTGCATCGTGGAAAGCACCAGCGAAAAACTTTGTCCGTGGTAATGTGTTTGATGTGGCATCATATCTGAATCGCCTACAATGGACAGGTATATCATAATGAGGGAATACGAGTGGGAACGGTATTCTGAGAAATACTATTACTACGACACCTCGACTGGTAAGATAGTTGGCTCGGTAAGCAAGATCGCACTCCAAGAAGTTTGGATTACTCTTGTTTATACGGGCGAATATACCTTTACACTACAGGATGAAAAACACCTGGGGCAGTACATCAACCTAGAATCTGCTAAACGGGCTGCTGAATTCTTTTGGGACCGTGAGAGTCGGACATTACTGGAGTAAGAATGTTAATGGTAATTGTTAATTTTGTATTTTCAGCATTGTTCTGGAATATGTGTACGATAGCAGCCGATGAGGGTCGACCGAATTGGGCGTTTACGTATTTGATTTTATCTGCGGCCAATGGTGCCGCTGCTTTGGCAACGATTTTTTGAGGAGAAGTAAAATGTTGAAAGAAAGTTTATTGTTTTTTTCTTTTGGTATATTTTTTATTGGCGCTTTGACATTCGTTTCAATTTATGAGGCTACACTCAGACAAGAGTGTAGGCAGACTGCTATTGAACAAAAGTATTCGCCTGTTGAAATTCAGGTACTTTGTAAACTATAAGGAGGTAGTATGCCCAATTGGTGCGACAATTCATTACGTCTTTCAAATGAAGACAAGACTAAGTTAGATGTGGTTGAGACTGAGTTATCGAAAAAAAACGAAGAAGGTCGATACGTGGCCGCTTTGTTCGAACACTTTCGCCCAAATCCATCGGGTGAATGGCAATATGATTGGTCATTGAATAATTGGGGCACCAAATGGGATGCAAGTATCATTGATTGGGAAAGACATGATGATGAAAATCTAACTGTCTTTTTTGAAACAGCATGGGGTCCTCCCATTGCATTGTATGAATATCTGACTGAACAGGGCTGGGGTGTCGAAGCATTCTATAATGAGCCAAGTATGTGCTTTGCTGGTATCTATGACAATGGTTCTGATGAGTGTTATGAGTATTCTGATTTGTCGGCTGATGAAATTGAGGATGAACTGCCACATGAACTAAACGAGATGTATGGCATTTCGGATTATAAGCGTGAGTGGGAATCAGAGAACGAAGATGAGTAATTACGGCATACATTCAAATCGTTTTCAAGGCGACTACAAAAAAGTATTGACGGTCTGTTCGGCTAATATGTTGCGGTCGCCTACGATGGCGCATATATTGTCTGCTGACCCGTATAACTTCAATACACGGTCGGCTGGCACCGCATTGTACGCATTGATTCCTGTTACCGAAGAATTGCTGATGTGGGCTGATGAGGTCGTGTGTGCTGACACCGAACATGCGTTATGGGTACGCAACAAGATGATGGAGTGGATGCTTGACAAGCCTATCATTGACTTGAATATTCCTGATAACTATGAGTACCGTAATCCTGAATTAATTGAACTAATCAAGGAGCGTTATGGCCAGCGAACAAGTGATTGACAGAATCAGCATTCTGGAAGTGTTATCAGAATTGTATCAAGTCTATCAACGAGGACAAGTCAGTGCTGAAGATGTTTATTTGGCAATAGACTTCTGGGATGACATTGTACAGCATTTCCAACTTGACAACAATGAGATTGAAATGTTGCTAAAAAGAAACAGTTGACAAAGTACCGCACCTCATCTATAATTATACCTGTTGATTGATTACATGGGAGTTTGTGATGGCATACGTATCTCAGGAATTGAAGTCTAAGTTGGCGCCTAAGATCAAGGCGATTTGTAAAAAGTATGGCGTGAAGGCTAGCCTTGCGGTTCGCAATCATTCGACCTTGGTATTGAATGTAAAATCTGGTAAAGTGGACTTTATCAATGATTTTGGTGATACACCCGAAACACGTGCCGATGCTGAGAAGTTCGGTATTCAGGTGAATCCTTATCACTACAAAAGCCACTTCATTGGCGATTCGTATCACTTTTTGTCAGAAGTGATTCCGGCGATGAATGCTGGTAACTGGGATAAGTCTGATATTCAAGTTGACTATTTCAATGTCGGCTGGTACATTGATGTAAATATCGGTAAGTGGAACAAACCTTACGCTGTGGAGGCTTAATCATGGATCAAGTAGATAAAATTATGGCGTTTGAATCTGGTGATTTAGATTTTGAAGCCGTTATTGAGTTATTTCAAGAATTGATTGATTCTGGTTTAGCATGGCAACTGCAAGGTTCGTATGGTCGAACTGCACGTGCTTTGATTGATGAGGGTTGGTGCATACAATGATGAGTGAAGCAAGAATCGTATCGAATCGTATTCGTACTCCTGATGGTACGATTCTTGAATCTAGGCATCGCCATGACTATGTAACCTACGTCGATAAGAACGGCAAAGAATACATGGTCGATGGTGGGCTAGAGTATCTGCGCCGCATTGTACATGATGATGCGCCGTATGAGGAATTGTCTGTGTATGATGATGCGCCGTATGCCCTAATTCGTGAAGCATTCAAGTGGGGTACACGTGGTAAAGGTGGTAAACAGCCTTTGACTTTTGTACCACTAAAAGACTTGACAAGCGAACACATTGAGGCTATACTTGAAACTCAAACACATATTAGTGAACGCATACGAAAACTTTTTATTGACGAATTGACCTTTAGAGGCATTGAGAAGCATATATAGAGTTATGAACAAACTTATACACATTACGAAGGAATGCCCACAGTATCGCACAATTAGCGATAATGGATCATGGGCGCTGGAGGTTTGTGTATAGATTGTAGTTTAGTTCAACTGTATACAAACCCCGAAGCCCAAAAAGTTTCGGGGTTTTTTGTTTTTATCTGAGTGTAGTTCAGCCTGGTAGAATGCCTGCTTTGGGAGCAGGAGGTCGGGAGTTCGAACCTCTCCACTCAGACCAGAAAAGTGTTGTAAAAAAACAACAGTAAAAAAGTAGTTGACAGAGTTTTGGTATTTCTGTAGAATGCTGTTTGTTGATTGATTGTTCTTTAAAAAATTTGTGAGATGCACCCATCGTCTAGTGGTCAGGACATTGCCCTTTCACGGCAGTAACACCGGTTCGAATCCGGTTGGGTGTACCAATTATATTATGGGTGTGTAACTCAGTTGGCTAGAGTATCAGACTTTTAATCTGAGAGTCGTGGGTTCGAATCCCACCGCACCTACCATATTGAAGCACATTTCGAGCGGTTAGAGCCCGCCCCGGATAGGCCTGGGTAAAGTGTGTTTCAATATGGCATGTTAGCATAGTTGGCCTAATGCGCCGCCCTGTCACGGCGGAGACCACGGGTTCGAATCCCGTACATGTCGCCAGAATTATTGCTCAGTAGATCAGTCGGTAGATCAGCGGACTGTTAATCCGTGTGTCGTTGGTTCGAGCCCAACCTGAGCAGCCAGTAAATGTTGGGAGTTCGCCAAGTTGGTAAGGCATCGGATTTTGATTCCGACATGCATAGGTTCGAGTCCTATACTCCCTGCCAGTGATATGGGTTGAAAGCATCAATGGTGATGCAGCGGACTGTAAATCCGCCGTCTTCGGACATGACTGGTTCGATCCCAGTGCAACCCACCAGCGGTCTTTAGTAAAATGGATAATTACGGCGGGCTACGGACCCGCAGGTGGGAGTTCGATTCTCTCAGGACCGGCCATATAAATTATAGGGGAATTAGTTTAATTGGGAAAACACGTGCTTTGCAAGCATGAATAAGCAGTTCGAATCTGCTATTCTCCACCAGTATCGCCCGTTTAGTTAAATGGTATAACACTTGATTTGTAATCATGGATTGGCAGTTCGATTCTGTCAACGGGCACCAGACTATCGCAGAGTATGGAAGTGGTCATCCGCTTGGTCTCATAAGCCGAGAATCGCAGGTTCGAATCCTGCCTCTGCAACCATTATAGGTGAAATGTGAAAAAAGAAATTGATGTGAACGAAGTGGCCGCATTTCTTGATACATGTGGTCCTGATACAAAAGTGTATGTTGGCGCTGATTCTGAACGATTTCAGATTGATGGTGAATGGTATGCTGATTACATTTTGGCTGTTGTTGTTCATATCGATGGTCGTCACGGTTGTAAGATATTTGGTGCTGTACAGCGTGAGCGTGACTTTGAACAAAAGAAAAGTCGACCACGTTTTAGGCTGATGAATGAAGTATACAAAGTGGCCGATTTGTATTTGAAATTGTATGAAGTTATACCGCATGACATACAAATTCATCTGGATATCAACCCAAGTGAAATGCATGGTAGTTCATGTGTGGTAAATGAAGCGATTGGTTATATACGTGGTACATGTAATGTGATACCATTGATAAAACCAAAAGCATTTGCTGCAAGTTATGCGGCAGATAGATTTAAAAGTTTAGTAGCATAATCTCGGTGTAGTATAATGGTAGTACGGCAGCCTCCAAATCTGCTTGCGGGAGTTCGATTCTCTCCACCGAGGCCAATGGTGTCTATGGTGTAGTGGTAGCATTGCTCTCTGTGAAAGAGTAGGTACGAGGTCGGTACTCGTTAGACACCCCAATTCTGTCCTGTAGTTAAATGGTATAACTGTCGATTGATAATCGACCATTACAAGTTCAATTCTTGTCGGGACAACCAATGGTAGTGTAGCATAATGGTAGTGCGCCACCTTCATACGGTGTCAGGTGTAAGTTCGAATCTTACCACTACTACCAGTATAAGTAAGCGTGTGAGGCGATGTGCATCGTTAGTTCAGTGGTAGAATCCCTGCCTTACAAGCAGGTTGTCGGTGGTTCGAATCCATCACGATGCACCAATAATGCAACGGTGGCAGAGTGGTCCAATGCAAGGGACTGCAAATCCCTAAAGCCGTCAGTTCGAATCTGACCCGTTGCTCCAGTTTAGGAAGTGTGGCCGAGTGGTTTAAGGCACTGGTCTTGAAAACCAGCGATTCAGTAATGGGTCCGTGAGTTCGAATCTCACCGCTTCCACCAAGGAAAATATGGTAACATTAAAAATTATTCTAACAATTATTTGTTACTGGGTGCTTATGGGTGTTAGTGTCGCACTCATGATGGCACTTTTTTATGGGTTGGCATTAGTTTTAGGAGAGTTGGCCGAGTGGTTAAGGCAGCGGTTTGCTAAACCGTCGTTGCGAAAGTGACGCATAGGTTCGAATCCTATACTCTCCGCCACTTGACAAGCAAATTTTTCTATAGTATACTGTTTCCTATGAGTAAAAAATCACAAAAGTTGCAAAAACCACGAAATTTTGTTGCTAAAGACTTGTTCACGCCGAAGTTTCGCATGAAAGTTGAGCATTCGGCGACAAAAATTCATAACCGAGCAGTCGAAAAACAAAACTTTAGGAAAATTTATGCCATCTTCTGATGAAAAGTTGAAAAAAATCGAAGCCGAAGCAATTTCAGGCGACGAAATGAGTAAGTTTGACGGTTTTTACTTTGTTCCTGACTATGATGACTATGAGGGCAACTACAAATTAGCGTTTTTTAACTTCAAAGAAGAGTGGACAATGGCAGAACCCATAGAAAAGTCAAATATGGGTTACAAATATCACATGGCATTCTTCAGAGAAGATGAAAACGGTATGCCAGCGTTTGATGATGCGTTTGAAGCAATACTTGCCGACCCAATTGTGTACATAAAAAATCTCGTCGGCTCAGGATTGTCTGGTTGTATCGTAAAAAAGACGGAACAATCGGAAAATTGGTGGACTGAGTATCTCGATTTTATTACTGAAGGTAAATTTAAGCAAAAAGTGAACGAAGCACTCAAATCTTTAGCGGAGTAAATTATGGAAAAAAATGTTTTTGCTGGTGATAGTAAAGATGCGAAAGAAGGTCGTAAATGGCTGATTGGTTTGCTCGAAGAACGACCTATTGAAATTGTTTTTACGAAAAAAGACGGTACCGAGCGGAAAATGAAATGTACGCTGATGGAAGACTATCTTCCAGAAACCGTAGGTTCAGAAAAAACAAAAAGTGATGAAGCACTTGCGGTTTATGATTTAGAAAAAGAAGGTTGGCGTAGTTTTCGTTGGGATTCAATCAAAGAAATTCATTTTTCATTGGAGAGTGAAAATGCCTAAGTATATTGTTGAGCAAATGTCCGTTTTTCGTAATGTTTACGTGATTGAAGCAGACACCGAAGAAGAAGCCGTCAAAATTTCCGAATATGCTGATGACAATTGGCAAGAATGGCTTGGTAACTTAAAAATTGACATAAATGAGTATAGTGATGAACGGATTGCTTACTTCAAAAACAAACAATATTATTGGGCTGGTGTAACATACAAAGACAAAGATGGATATGTTGCGTACCATCACCCAAATGGTGAAGATGTTGAACGAAAAGAGATTCTCATCAAATAGTTTTAATGCGGGATTAGTTTAATGGTAAAACGTGAGCCTTCCAAGCTCCTGTTATCAGTTCGATTCTGATATCCCGCTCCAAAGGTATATTATGTCTAAATCTTGGACCTTAGAAGTAAAACAACACGAAGATGGTGATTGCTTTATTGAGTTTCCTGATGAGGTGCTAGCCGAAGTCGGTTGGGTAGAAGGAGACACACTAAAGTGGATTGATAATGGCAATGGTTCGTGGACATTGAAAAAATTAGACAAGACCGAACCTTCAGAGTAGTGGTTTATTTTTTATTTTATAGGAGATGTTATGAGTTTAAAAGGTACAAAAACTGCTGAGTGCTTAAAAGAGGCTTTTGCAGGTGAATCAATGGCAAATCGTCGTTATCTGTATTTCGCAAACCAGTGTGACATTGCTGGTGAAAATGATTTAGCATCATTGTTCCGTTCTACTGCTGAAGGTGAAACAGGCCACGCACACGGTCACATGGAGTATTTGATTGAAGGTGGCGCAGGTGAACCTGGCACAAATATGCCAGCAAAAACTGCACGGCATATGTTAGAGGCTGCTATTGCGGGTGAAACACATGAATATTCTGACATGTACCCAGGTATGGCAAAAACAGCACGTGAAGAAGGTTTTGATGAAGTAGCTGATTGGTTTGAAACATTGGCAAAAGCCGAACGTTCACATGCGAATCGTTATGCTAAGGCACTAGAGAAACATTTGTCTGAGTAATAAAAAAAGCGGCTACCAAGCCGCTTTTCCTTTTTTGTTCATGAGGGCTAATCTAAAAGAAGAATCATCTCTCTTGTTTTTCAATGCGGCATTCACTTGAGTGGCTAACATACCATCACGTGTGACAAGAATTAGATTATTACCTACGTTGGTAAAGACGTAGTAAAAAAGTTCATTGTCTAAGAACTCAATTTTCAACATTGTCTTCATTCTTGCGAATTTCACAATCAACCCATTTTAAATTACTATACTGTTCATATGGCCATGTGCCTTTTGGTATTAGACAATCACCAAGATGAGGCTTTTCCATAATTCTTACTTGTAGCACTGCCCATACAAGTGCAAAGAAATAAAGAATGAGAACTGTTGCTATGCCAAACTTCCAAGCCTCACATCTTATTTTTTGAAGTCTCTTTGCCTTTTTGTTTGCGGCAATTCTGTCGGCTTCTCTTTTTTTTGTCCATGCGGCTGCCTGTTGCTTCTTCATCTTGTCCATCATGGCATATACACGGGTATACAAATCACCTAATTCTGGAGGACAGTTGTACACCATGAGTTCACGAAGTTCTGCTTCCATGGCGGCAAGACGGCTCTCCATGAGAACACGCTGTAATGCTCTTTTACCTAGACTTGCTTCTCCTGTATAAACTTCATCGTCGTGTTTTGCTTCTTCTTCAAAAATAGCTGAACATTTTGCATAGTTTTCAAAGTAAACGCCCAACTCTTCCCCTATCTGAGAATAGATATCGGTAGGTTGCTTCTTACTTAATTCAAGTATGCGATTTTTTTCTTCAACGTACTGATTGCGTTCAGCAACCGTAGGCGGCTTGTCTTTATGACGAGAATTGAATTGCTCTTCTAAATCTGATAAAACACTTTTTACATCGCCAGCAGCACTAGCAATTTCTTTGTATAACTCACAACCTTTTTTTACCGCTTGAACTGCACCATTTGCCAAGGCAAAAAGTGTAAACGGATCCATTTGTCTTTTTCGTAACCTTTCTTGGAAGAAACATTATTAGATTCAAAAAAGACAATCTTGACAGTCACCCATTATTTATGCTATACTATAATTTGTTGAATAAATACAGTCTGAGGACGTTATGAGCAAGTCAATTGACATAAAAGCAATCTTATCAAATAACAAAGAACCCAAGTTTTCGGGTGAATTGTCACAAACGCAACTAACTCAGGCGCTGAGTTGGTATGCTCAAAATCGTGATAATAAAGACGCAACAAAATACGCTACCGAATACTTCAAAAAGAAACTCAAAATCCCGGCTCCAGAAGCGTTAAAATCCCAGGTCAGTACATTTGGGTTCATTTGTCGAATCGTGAGTCTAGGCGGCGTTCTGAGCGATTCCAACGCTACTTGGTTTGATGACACAATCCAGAAACTACAGAAAGAAACTCCAGTTGTCAAAAAAGCAACGGCTGTCGTGCTTTCGATCCAAGACCATATTAAAAGAAAAGCAAGTGAATGTATTGGTGAACTAGAGGGTCAGATTGACGAATTGATAACATCTGAGTTTAAAGCCAATGTTTCACCTTACGCAACAATGACTGGCATGGATGTCAAAAATGTACATACAAAATTTGTAATTGATCATTTTAAAACACGCCGTGTTGAGTATGATAATGTTTTGACAACTACTGATGCTGATGTCAAAGAGGCATATTCGAACTTTACAAAAATACAACTTAAAAAATTGATAGCATACTGTGATCAAGTAATTGTTGACGGTATGAAACTAGCAGGTGAAGTGGTCAAAACACGTAAGCCAAGAAAACGTAAAGCAAAGTCTGCCGATCAGTTGATTACCAAATTAAACTATGCTAAAGACTTTGCCGAATTGAAACTTGTGTCGATTGACCCTAAGACAATTATCGGCGCATCATCATTGTGGGTGTATAATACCAAAACACGAAAACTTGGTGTTTACACTGCCCTTGATGCCGCTGGATTGAGCATCAAAGGTTCTACGATACAAAACTTTGCCGAAAGCAAATCGACACAAAAAACTTTACGTAAACCTGATGTGACAATACCTGAGGTGTTAAAGGGTGGTAAAGTTGCGTTGCGTAATGTATTAAATGACATTCGTGCCGCTGAAAAAGTATTGACGGGTCGAATCAATGCTGATACAATATTACTGAGGACTATAAAGTGATACTCATAGATTACAATCAGGTAGCCATCTCTTCATTGATGGAACAGATCGGCTCATCTAAAAAGCCGGTTGAAGAGGCATTGGTGCGTCACATGATATTGAACGTGATACGCACTTATGTCAAAAAATTCAAGGCCACACATGGGCCCGAAGTCGTGATTGCTTGTGACAATCGCAATTACTGGCGCCGTGAATTTTTTCCACAATATAAAGCAAGTCGTAAGAAAACACGTGATGCGTCTGGTCACGATTGGAATTCTATCTTTGAATGTTTACATAAAATCAAAGAAGAATTAAAAGAACATTCACCTTACAAAGTGGTTGATATTGAAACGGCTGAGGCAGATGATATTATTGCCACGCTAACGATACGTTATTCGGCGCATCAAAACGTGATGATTCTGTCTTCCGATAAAGACTTTGCACAGTTACAAAAGTTTGACAATGTTGAACAGTATTCACCCATACTGAAGAAGTTTATCAAAGAACCTCTGCCAGCGGTGCAACTAAAGCAAATGATTATTCGTGGTGATAAGGGTGATGGCATACCGAATATCTTATCTGCTGATGATAGCATCGTGAATGGTGTGCGTCAAAGACCTATTACTGAAGCAAAGATAATCAACTGGCTGAATCAAGCACCCGAAGACTTTTGTGAAGGTGAAATGCTGCGTAACTACAAACGCAATGAACTACTCATTGATTTGACTAAGGTACCAGAACCGCTTCAGAAAAGTATTATAGATACATATGAAAGTGCTGCTGGTCACACCAAACAGCATTTTATGAATTACATGATTGCAAACAAACTTAAAAATCTACTGGAAGTTATCGATGAGTTCTGAAAAATTATACTCCGAAATATTTGAGGAGTTCGAAAAATTAACAACCAAACAAGAACGAATAAACTTTTTACGCAGTGAAGGCGATGAACGTTTTCGTTTCTTTCTCCAATTAGTATTCAATCCTGCCATAGAGTTTGATATTGCACTGCCTGATCGGTATCGACCAGCAAAAGAACCTGCTGGTTTGAACTATGCTTATCTGGACACACAGATGCCGAAGATGTATCGGTTCATCAAGAATCATCCTATGCGACCAGAAGGATTTACCGCAGAAAAGACTACACAACAACTTCTGGTTATGGTAGAATCTTTACATAAGGATGAGGCTGCTATCATTCTTGATGTACTACAAAAAAGATTCAAAGTAAAACAACTTACTGCCAATTTAGTTAGAGAAGCATTTCCTGATTTAGCAATATGAAAATAGTCGTTGTCTCTGGTGGATTTGATCCTATTCATTCGGGTCATCTTGCCCTGTTGCGTGAAGCATCGGGCATGGGTGACAAACTTATCGCAGGTGTAAACTCTGATGCGTGGCTCACACGTAAGAAGGGCAAGCCATTCATGGATATTCACGAACGTAAAGCGATACTTGAATCAATTCGTTGGGTTGATGAAGTGTGGGAATTTGATGATTCAGATGGTACAGCGTGTGATTTGCTTGAACGTGTAAGAGATCATCATCGTCAAGTTTTACCAATACTTTCGAACTATCAAATTTGGTTTGCCAACGGTGGTGACCGCAATGAAACAAATAACGCAGAAGCAAATGTGCCTGGCATCAACTTTGTGTATGGTGTAGGCGGCAGCAATAAAAAGAACTCTTCTTCTTGGCTACTAAGGAGTTGGAATGAGTGACGGTGGAAAAGGTTCGAAGCCTAGACCAATTGAAATACCACGTGAAAAATTTAATGATAACTGGAACGCAATTTTTGGTAAAAAGGTGAAAAATGAAAGTAGCAGTCGTAACACCAACAATCGGAGCAGAAACTCTAAGTAAGTGTATTCAATCTGTTGATGAGCAAACCTATGGTGATTTGACACACTATGTTTTTCTTGATGGAAAAGAATATGAAAACAAAATTTGGCATCAACTTGAAGGCGCATCAAAAGTCAAAACAATTCAACTTGAAGAAAACATCGGCAAGGGTTGGTATGGTCATCGTGTATACGCAGCATGTGGTTATCTTGTCAATGCTGATGTTATATGTTATCTTGACGAAGACAATTGGTTTGAGCCTAATCATGTTGAGAAACTTGTTGAGAGAATCAAAAAGGGTGTTGACTGGGCATACTCACTGAGAAAGATTGTTGATAAAGAAGGTAACTTTGTTGCTGAAGATAATTGTGAATCGTTAGGTCAATGGCCAATCTACTTCAATAAGGATGCGTTTCACATTGATACTTCATCGTTTATGGTGAAGGCAGATATCGCACGTAAACTCGGTCCCGCATGGTATGGTCAGTGGGGTGCTGATCGTAACTTTTTCAATGCTCTGAAACAATACTTTCCAAACTTTTCTTGCTCAAGGGAATATTCTTTGTGCTATCGTTTAGATGGTAATCCAAACTCAGTCAATGCCGAGTTCTTTGAAAAAGGCAATGCTGAAAACGAAAAACAATATCCTGATGGATTTCCTTGGAAGAAAACATTTAAAGAAGAATATGTTGTTGGACCCGGTATAACGATTGTGAGTGGCTAATGATAATTGAAGATACAAATCTCAAGGGCGTTAAACTTATCAAGCCAACGGTACATGAAGACTATCGTGGCACGAACATTGAAGCATGGCACAAAGATAATTATGCACAGTTGGGTGTGAACTTTATCCTTGACAGTATTTCTACCTCACGCCGACACACTCTGCGTGGCATTCACGGTGATGATAGAACAACAAAATTAGTTTCTTGCTTACATGGTACAATCTATCAAATCGTAATTAATCTGGATGAAGATTCGGATCAGTATGGCCAATGGCAAGAGTTCACACTATCAGACCGTAATGGTTATCAAGTGTTGTTACCACCAAAACATGGCAACGCACATTTGGTAATGTCCGAACATTGTGTGTTTAGTTATAAACTTGACCAGTATTATGATCGGGCTTCACAGTATACAGTAAAGTGGAATGACGACCGCTTCAACATTTATTGGCCAATCAAAAATCCTATTTTGTCGGAAAGAGATAGATGAGAATAGCATTAGTAACCGGTGGATCGGGCTATCTTGGTTCACACCTTGGCAAAGCACTAAAAAAAGCAGGTTACTATACAGTTTGTTTTGATATAAAAACACCACAGAATGATTTGTATTGGGATGTCTATCATCCTGGTGATATACGTTCATATCAAGACTTATCAAGAGTTTTTACAAACTGGAAGCCAGATATCGTATTTCACTTAGCTGGTCGGATTGAAGTTGGTGAATCAGTTTTACATCCTGAGGAGTTTTGGGATGTCAATGTAGGTGGCACATGTAATCTACTACACACAATGAGAAAATTTGATGTTAGTAATATTGTTTATTCTTCTACTGCCGGCGTTTATCGTTCTCAATTTACCAGCCTCTCTGAGAAATCGGAAATAGATAACAACAATCCATATGCCAACAGTAAATATGCTGCTGAATGTGCGATTCGTGACGCAAAAGTGAATTCGATTATTTTTCGTTTCTTTAATTTGGCGGGTGCTGATCCTGATGGTGAGATGGGTGAAGAGCATGAGCCAGAAACGCATTTGATTCCGCTGATGTTCAAAAGTCTAAATAACGAAGAGTTCATCGTATACGGAAACGATTATCAAACGGTAGATGGCACATGTATTCGTGACTATGTTCATGTATGTGATGTTGCTGAGGCACATTTGCTGGCTGATGAATATTTACAGAAAAAAGGAAACAATCAACCTAGCCTATTCAATCTAGGCACTGGTAAAGGTTATACTGTACTACAAGTGATTGATGCTGCTAAACAGGAACTAGGCGTTCCAATTCAATACACAATCGGTAAACGAAGAGAAGGTGACCCACGAAGGTTAGTCGCCAACTCTGATGCCGCCAAACATCATCTAAATTTCAAACCCAAGCACGATTTAAAATCCATTTTGAGAACGGCGTATAATTGGTATGAGCGACAAAGAGAACGAAATACAATTTGAACACTATGCTCACTTTTTGTCTGGTAGCATTGATCCAACAGTTATTGAGTCAGCATCACGTTGGTTGCTTTCTGCCAAGTTCAACAAGATTGAGAAGCCATTGACACTGTACATCAATTCTGAAGGTGGCAATTTAGGTGATGCGATAGGACTTGTTGATCTCATGCTGGGCGTGGGTGTACCCGTTCGTACACTTGCTTATGGTAATCTAATGAGCGCCGCATTTGTAGTATTTGCTGCTGGTGAAAAAGGTTATCGTGCTATCGGCAAAAACACGACAATCATGATTCACCAATTCAATGACGAAATGGGTGGCAAGTATCATGATATGCGGGCTTATGCCAAAGAGTGTGATAGGTATCATCACAAAATGGCAAAGATTCTTTCCGACTGTTCAAAGCTGTCGGTCAAAGATGTAAAAACCAAGTTTCTGCGACCAACGGATGTTTGGTTGACAGCAGAAGATTTGGTAGAATATGGTATAGCAGATATTATCTTTTAGGAGCAATAAATATGTTGTCTGGCGGTAAGAAATTTCAAAAGCCAAAGAAAACTAAATTTCACAAAAATCGTGAGCAGTACGAGAGTCAACAATTGAAGAATCAAAAGCACCATGATAAGTCTCTGTATCGCTTACTCAAGCAGGAAAAAGATCATGTCGTATAAAGAGCAAATTAGAAAACGCATACGGGAACTTGAGGACAAGATTGCTGAGTCCAATGTAGATAAGGTTCAACTGGAAAGTTTACGTTCTGAACTAACCAGATTAAATATGCAGGACTTTGAAGAAGACCTGCGTTCCGAAAGCAACCAGCAATTACTCAAAGGATAAGTCAAGTCTTCTGTTCGTATAAATAAGCGAATAGGAGACTACTATGCCTTTAGACAAAATTACTGTTGACAGCATCTCTGCGAATGCTGTCACTAACGTTGGAATTGCCAATGGCACTATTGTTAGTGTTGATTTGGCAGATCAATCCGTCACCTCACCAAAACTGGGTGATCAGTCCGTAATATCATCGAAACTGGCTTCGAATCTTAACATTTCTCTCACCAGAGTTCTAGAAGAAGCAAACATCAATTCTATTGCCGTTGGTGGTAATGTGAATATTGATGTTGTCAATAGCACGGTTTATTTCTTTGATGCAAATACCACAGCAAATGTGACATTCAATCTTCGTGGTGATACCAGTCAAACTTTCGATTCTGTCACTACAATTGGTGAAACTACTTCCGTAGCAATTGCTGTTAAGCATGGTGATATTCGCCATGAGGCAAATCTTTCAATCGATGATGTAGTTCAAACAATATATTATGCTGGAAACACACGACCAGCAAATGTTGCCATCACAAATGCAGAAATTAATCTGTTCAGTTATTCAATATTCAAGACCGCAGCAAATACTTACACTGTCATTTCTGCAAATACACTCTTTGGTTTAGGATAAAATCTTGTGCCACTGATTTCGACATTTGCTGCTGGTTCAACAAGGGGATTTGGTCAATTTGGAGGAGTGAGAGTTACTGGTCGTACCATTGAATATTTGATTGTGGCTGGTGGTGGTTCTGGGGGAAAAGGACAATCTGGTGGAGGTGGCGCAGGTGGAATGCTCACTTCATCGAACTATCCAATAAGTAATGGTGTGACTTACACCGTTACAGTAGGTGGGGGTGGTGCTGCTGTAACTGTAACAGATGTTAGAGGAAGCAATGGAACCAGTAGTGTATTTGATACTGTAACAGCCATTGGTGGCGGTGGGGGTGGAACATACGGTACTGGTCCTGGAATGAGTGGTGGGTCTGGCGGCGGTGCTGGTTCATCGACACCTGGTCCATTTGATGGGGGAGCCGGAACTCCTGGGCAAGGTAATGCTGGTGGTGGTGTTGGACTTTATGGAGTTCCAAACTATCGTGGCGGGGGCGGTGGTGGTAAAGCACAAGCTGGTTTTAGTGGAACTACGGGAGATGGTGGTGCTGGAGAATATTCACCAATTTCTGGTTCCAACACTGCATATGCTGGCGGTGGTGGTGGTGGCGTGTTTGGAACGGGTGGAACTGGTGCAGGTGGTGTTGGTGGCGGTGGCGCTGGTAGTTCAACTGGTGGCACAAATGGAACAACTAACACTGGCGGTGGTGGAGGTGGAACAGGATACCCAGGTGGAAACTCAGGCGCTGGTGGATCAGGTATAGTTATCATTCGTTATTTGGATTCTTTTGCCAATGCTGCATCAACTACAGGTTCGCCAACACTCACGATTGCTGGTGGATACAGAATTTATAGGTTTACGGGTTCGGGTTCAATTACGTTTTAAGGTGATACATGGCTCATTTTGCTAAACTAGATGAAGATAATATAGTTCTGGAAGTTATTGTGTTGAACAATGCTGAACTCATCGATGAGAACGGTCAAGAAAGTGAACAAAGAGGTATCGATTTTTTGATTAATTGGTCGGGCGGCCACACAAATTGGAAACAAACTAGTTATAATGGTAACTTTAGAAAAAATTATGCTGGACCCGAATACACTTATGATGTACAAAGAGATGCATTCATTCCACCTAAACCACATTCAAGTTGGATTTTGAATGAAGAAGTGTGTCAGTGGGATCCCCCGATCTCTAGACCAATTGACGATAAATTTTATATATGGAATGAAGACCTTCAAAACTGGAAAGAAATAGAAGCCATTACTTGAATAAGTATATGAGCAATATCATAGAATTAGGAAGAAAAAAATGCCAATATTAGCTTCATTGGGTGCGGGATCAATTGGATCATATCGACTGTTTAGGGGTGCTGGCGCCCCAATCATCATTGGTGGTGTGGGTTATATTATTCCTGGCACATATTCATGGGTAGCGCCAACGGGCGTAACCAGTGTTTCTGTTGTTGCCGTAGGCGGCGGTGGTGGTAGTGGAACAGGTAGCTTCACATGTGGTGAATGGCGTGTTGGTGGTGCTGGTGGTGGTGGTGGACTAGGATATAAAAATAATATTGCAGTTACTCCTGGAGGTTCATATACAGTAGTCGTTGGTGGTGGTGGTGTAGCCAATACAAGCAATGCGGGTAATTCTTATTTTTGTTCCACTTCTGTCGTAAGGGGTGGTGGTGGTGCTACCGGGCGACCAAAAGTTGGGGGACTTGGTGGAACATATACTGGTGATGGTGGAGGTAATGGCGGTCTCGGCAGGTCAGGATTTACTTGTACTAGTATTACAGGTTCTAGAGCTGGTGGCGCCGGTGGTGCTGGTGGTTATTCAGGCAACGGAGGAGCAGGCGGACCCGCAGGATCCACTGGATCCGCAGGTTCTGGCGGTGGAGCAGGTGGTGGCGGTGCTGGTGCAACATATACTGAATATGGTGGTGGTGGTGGTGGTGTAAATCTTTTTGGTCCAGGTCCCAATGGAGCAGGCGGGAATCTTGCCGGGGGAAATGGCTCATTTGGTCTTAACGCAACAGGACAACTTGGTGGTTTATATGGTGGTGGACATGGCGGTACTGCGACAACACCAGGAGTTGGGGGTAATGGTGCAAATGGAGCAATACGAATTGTTTGGCCAGGAACAACAAGAACGTTCCCCTCAACTGATGTGACTTTTTCTTTTGCTACATACGGTGAACAGCAATACTTAGCTTCTGGAACATATACTTGGGTTGTACCAACTGGCGTCACAAAAGTTTCTGTTTTAGCTATTGGTGGAGGTAGCGGCGGAGCACCCGCACCTGGTATTTCTGGAGGTGGTGGTGGTGGACTGGGATATAAAAATAATTATCCAGTTACACCTGGTGCCTCAATAAGTGTTGTTGTTGGGGCAGGAGGAAATTCACCCTCATTCAATGGATCGAATTCTTATTTTTGTTCCACTTCTGTCGTAAGGGGTGGTGGTGGTATATTACGAACAGGTGGAACATATACTGGTGATGGTGGAGGTAATGGTGGTAATGGTGAATTAAATCCCGGTGGTGGTTATGGGGCAGCTGGTGGCGCAGGTGGATATTCAGGTAATGGTGGTGATGCTGGTCCTTATTCTCCTTCTCCTGCCGGAACTGCTGGTTCATCTGGTACTGGTGGTGGTGGTGGTGGTGGTGGATCAGGTGGAGCGGGTGGTATTGGTGGATGGGGCGGCGGAGTCGGAATTTATGGGGAAGGAACAAGTGGTGCGGGTGGTGCAGCATCTTCAGGTGGACAAGGCGGCTCAGGTGGTTGTTCGGCACGCTTTGCAGCTGGTAGATTTGGTGGAGGTGGATCACCTTATACCAGTCCATCTGGTCGTGGTGCCGGTGGTGCTGTGAGAATCATTTGGCCAGGATGTTCTAGAACTTTCCCAACATCTAATGTAGGTATATCTTAAACAAAAAATATTCATAGGTAAAAAAATGGAACTTTACATTCAAGTCGAAAATGGTAACACTGTAAATCATCCTGCTTTAAAAGATAACTTACTTCAGGCATTTGGGACTATACCAGACAATTGGCAACCTTTTGTGCGTGTTAGTAAGCCAATAGCAAAACTTTATGAAGTCTTAGAAGGTGATGAACCCACATATCAGTTTGTTGATGGTGTTTGGACTGATGTTTGGCAAACAAGAGAAATGACTCCAGAAGAAAAATTAGAAAAACAAAATATAGCAAAAGAAATTTGGAAT
>Ga0315903_10003554_pt1 | contig 21556 bp, 2 predicted proteins | sample LakEriMetagenome_7_FD_203524 | JGI IMG/M metagenome (GOLD analysis project Ga0315903, IMG submission 203524) | Freshwater fungal communities from buoy surface, Lake Erie, Ohio, United States - Buoy 2 MA119 | ecosystem: Environmental > Aquatic > Freshwater > Lake | place: USA: Lake Erie, Ohio... | reverse complement strand
CAGAGGAAGGACAAGCTCCTGTAACTATGCCTGATGGATCTCCAGTAGCTATGCCACAAGGAGAACCTATGCCGGAACAAGGTATGCCTCCAATGCAATATGGTGGATATCCTATGGCTATGTATGGAATGAATATGGGTGGTTACGGAATGCCGTTCTATAATGACCCTAATCAAATGGCTTATGGTGGTATGACTGGTTATCAAAAGGGTGGTAGTAGTCAACAAAGAGTACTTACACAAGAGGAATTAAAATCAAGAAAACCAAAAGATGTAAAAGTAGGAAAAAGAGAAGGTACTGATTGGGTAGATGTTGGTGATGGTGTATATGGTAGAGGTACTATATCTGGTAGAGAATGGACTGGTGGTGGCGGAGGCGGAGGCGGAGGAAAATGGACAGGTACTCAAGAGGAGTATTTAGATGCTATTTGTAATAGAATGAAAAATGGTGACTTAAAAGGTCTTACACTTGATCAAGTAATTAAAGATGCTAGAGCAGTTGTAGACACACCAGAATTTAGAGCTAGACTTGCACCATGTGTTACTGTTGAAGAAAACCTTGAATACATAAGAGAAGAAGAACCACCAAAACCACCAGAAGAAGAATGTGAATGTACATATCCAGATGGTACTACAGAACGTATGCCTAAAGATCCTGTTACTGGTAAATGTCCTCCATGTGAAAAAGAAGTTCCAGAAGAAGAAGAGTATACTTATGAAGAACCAATGGTTGAACAAGATGGTTATGCCCCTTGGTGGTTACAAGATACTGTAAATACTATGGGTGCATTTGGTGATATGGCAAGTATAAATAAATATATGCCATGGGCTGCTCAAGTTGATCTTGAAGAACCAAGACCTACATTCTTAGATCCTACAAGAGAACTAGCTGCTCAATCTGAACAAGCTAATATTGCTGCTCAAGCTTCAGGAGCTTTTGCAGGTAATGCTCAACAGATGGGTGCTAGATTAGCTAATATACAAGGACAGGGTGCAGCACAAGCAGCAAATACTTTATCTAATATAAATAACCAAAATGTCAATATAGCAAATCAGTTTGAAGGACAACAAGTTGGAATTAGAAACCAAGAACAACTTATGAACCAACAAATTGCTAATGACTTATATGATAAGAATGTTATTGCTAACCAACAGTTTGACAATGCTAAAAGACAAGCTGCACAAAATCTTAGACAACAGTATAACACTGCTGTTACTAACAGATGGAAAACAGATGCAATGAATCAATTGTATCCTGATTATGCAGTAGATCCTTCTGCTGGTGGTCAAATGTATTTTAATCCTACACCAAAAACACCAAATCCAATTAAAGATGAGCAAAGTGATATTGAGTATGTTAGAAGTTTGGAAGAAGCGGGTCTATCTCAAGGTGTAATTGAAAGAATGGTATCAGCACGTATGAGAGGCTCAGGTGGAGGTGGTGGATATGAAGGACCAAATTCGGATATTGCAGCACAGATGTATGGAAACATGCAAAGAGGAGGTTACATTGGTTATTTAAAAAATGGTGGTTATGTATATGCAGATACAATCTTTCCTTTTATTATGTAAACTTAGGAAGTTTACTAAACTTATAAAATTTTAATAGTTTTACACAAAGATAAATTATGGCAACGTACTTACAGGGAGTCACAGATTATATACCAGAGTTTCAGCCCTTCCAACCGGATTTAAATTTCTATTCTAATGTGTTGCAGACTAAGCAGTCTCAATATGATAGTAACTGGAAGGCCCTTAACAAAATGTATGGCCAGTATTTCTATGCTGATCTTACAAGAGACGGGAATATAAAAAAGAAAGATGAGCTTTTAAAAAACATGGAGTTCAATCTAAAGAGAGTATCTCAGCTTGATCTATCTTTAGAACAAAATGTTAACCAAGCTACACAAGTTTTTAAACCTTTCTATGAAGATAAGAACTTAATGAAAGACATGGCTTGGACTAAAACTTATAATTCTCAAGTTGGTAGAGCTCAATCATTGCAAGGTTCAGCTGACATTGAAAGAAGAAAGCAGTTTTGGGATACAGGACTTAAAGAACTTCAGTATAAAAGAGAAGAATTTAAAAATGCTGATGATGCTACAGCAATGTCATTTGGAAATGTAGCCTATACACCTTATGTGAACTCAGTAGAACTTGCACAAAAAATTGCAAAGGATGCTGGTCTTTCTATTGAAACTGTAGACTTTAGTCCGGATGGTAAATGGATTATTACTCAAAAGAATGGTGAGAAACTAAGAGAACCTCTTAGCAAATTATTTGAAGCAAGGCTTGGTTCTGATCCATCAGTACAAGCAGTATATAAAACACAAGCTTATGTTAACCGTAAAGACTATGCAGCATCTAATGCCGCACAGTTTAATGGAGATCAGAATGCTGCAGAGATGAAATACCTTGAAGATAGTTTTAATATTCTTAAAGAACAAAATGCTCAAAGATATAGATCTATTCAAGACAGAAGTAAATCTTATGATGATAAAATAAAAGAGATTGAAAAGTCAATTGCAAATAAAACAGCAGCACCATCTGCAGAAAAACTATTAAATGAATATAAGCAAGCCAAGGAAATTAATGATAAAATACTTGAGAGAGTTGAAAAACAAAATAGTGAGTTTAACCAAACTTCATCTAGTACACCATCAACTTCTACAGGATTTATTAATCCTTATGGTGATGTAAATTCACTAAGATGGAAAGTTGATGCAGGTATGGCAAGCATGTTAATGTCCAAAGATCTTAATGAAGCTGCAGAAATATTTGCATATAAAGATGCTAAGACAAGTATTAAAGAAAATCCATACAAAGTACTTGAAGTTAAACATGCTCAATCAATGCAGCAGATACATGCTAGAGGTTCATACAGTGTAAGAGCAGCTGGTATAAGAGCACAAGGAGCAAGAGATGCAGCCAGAATAAGAAATGCTGGAGAACTTGAAACATTAAAGACTTCAGAAGGTCTTAAGAAAGGTTACTTAAAATCACAACCAAGAATAGATCCGAGAACAGGTAAAATGGCAACAGATCAGTATGGTAATCCTATAGTTGATATTGTACCAAATGAGAATGAAGCATTTGAATATAAATCAATAACAAGTTCTACAGATCAATTAAATCCTGCAGATCTTTTAAATAATGCTCAGCAAAGAAAAACACAACAGTTTCAGGGCTTTAATTCTCAACTTGCTTTGTGGTTAAAGAATGCAAAAGATAGTAAAGCTTTATCAGATGAAGAAATTGATGAGATTTTAAATCCAGGAGACTTTGGTAAAATAAATCCAGAAACAGGGCAACCAACAAGAAAAGGATCATCTAGATTTGCTGGTGTTACTGAGGGTGGTACTTCTGATTATAGAGTGGATGATTATGTGGATTTTGATGATGAAAAAAGAGTAACAAGAGCACCAAGAGTAACTCTTGATAATATGGATAAACTAACTGCTCAAGATATTTATAATTTAGAAAAAACATTTATTCCTGTAAAATCAAAATACTCAGCAGATCCAAAAGCTGAAAAATATATTGATACAAGAAACTATTATGATGCTGTAATTACTAAACTTGAGTCTACAATACAAGATAATTATGATATTCCATATATAGCTCAAACTATGCCTACTTTAAGGCAAACAATACAGCCTGTAAAATTTGCAGCATATGTAAATCATGATATAGAAGATTTTAAATACCAAACTAGATTAGCTATGGAAAGTGATCCTGAAATTGGACCTATAGCTAAAATGATGTTTGATAAGGATAATAATCTTTTAAGTAAAGAAGAACTTAGACAAATTGCATCTAAATCTATTTATGGTGAAAAACTTCAACCAGAGTCAAGTAAGAATTTCTTTGAAGCTATTGGTGATTCATTCATGTTTTTAGCATCTAGTGGAAGAAACAGTATGGATGCTGAGACATTAAAATATTGGAATGGCTTTTTCCGTAATGAAGCACCTACCACATGGCTTGGTGAAAAACTTGCTACAGCTCCTTACGGTCCTGCTGGAGCAATTGAAAAATTAATTATGGGAGATAAGTATATTGATCCTAATCCTGACAACAGAGATGCTTTATATGTAAAACTTAAAAACAAACTTGAAGATACTTATGACAAAGTCTTTAAAAATGCTACAAGTTCTGAATGGTATAAAAATAATAACTTAGCTAATATGCCTACATTCTCTGTACTTAATGAAGGAGGGACAGGGTTTGCTGCTACAGGTACCGGAATACAAGTATTACCACAAGCACCTGGTACTAAAGGATTTAATTCATGGCATGGGTTTGCAAGTGATTTCCGTAATATGCCATCATTTGATGGTAAAGAAAATGCTATATTATTTGGTAATACTGAAGGTATAACAGGAACAGAAAAAACTGCAATGGATGATATAGATACTGCAATAACACAAACTAGAAAAGGTCAAGCAATTCTTCAGGCTCTTATTAGTCAATCATCATTACCTGATAATGATTTAAAACCATTTACAATTGCTGCACTACCAATGGCTGGTGGAGATTACAATAAAGCTGCTATGGTAATCATACCTGATGCTGAATGGCTTAAACAATTTAAGGCTACAGATAAAGATAATACAAATAATTTATTAACTAATGATGAGTACAATGCTATTATACAAAATGGTTTATCAGTAATATCATCTTCTGATGCATTTGCAAATCCATTAATGGGTAGTGCATATAAAACTCCTTTAGAAAATATTGTAGATTATAGAGGGTCTTATGAGGAAGTTGTGCCTGGTGGTGGAAAATTTAGAATTGATAAAGGTACAAAAGGTACATCAAATTATATAACATCACTAATACCAGAAACATATGATCCAATTACAAAAGAAACATATGAAGATATAACTTATGATAGTTTCTCACCAAAGGATAGACAACTTGAACTATATCTTAATAATGGAATAGATTATTTAAATGCAAATAGAGAAGATAATATTCGAGCATATAATGGTTATTATGATGGTAACTAAAAAACAAAACTATTAATTATGGCAGAAGAAAACATACCATTTAGTCCATTAGATCCACTAGGTCCAGAATATGGTAGAGGTGATTTACCTATATTGGATACACAAGGTATAGCTCCTTTTGAGGGAGATAGAATTGAACAGCCAAAAATTAACTTTCCAAAGTCTGAACAACCTCAATACTTTAATGCCCTTCCTGGTACAAAAGGTACTATATATCCTAAACAAATTATTAAGAAATATACTGGAGCACCTCCAGGACCGGCAGCACCAAATAAATCTATGTCTTTACAAGAAAGACGCAGAGCTAAGATGAGTATGGCACAAGGTTTAATGTCTGGAGCTGCATCTCAAGGTACTTATGGTGGAATGTATAATTATAATGCAGGACCTTCTGGAAATGCTTATTATAAAAAATATCATGCACTAGGTCAAGAAGAATTTGACAAAATTGGATTTACACCTTTTCAAGATAATGAAGCTGTATTTACAGCTCAAACAAGTAAGTTTGATGAGTTTAGTAGAATGATGACACATTCATTCATGCCGCTTGCTGGTCTTGGTTTTACATCAGGTATCAAGAGTATGGGTAAAATGTTACAAGGTGACTTTACTTCTGTAGATGCAGATGATGCTAAACTATATCAAGAATATGCTGCTATTGGACAGTCTTCTAAAGGTGGTCTATTTGGATTTTTTAATAATACAGCAATGTCCTTTGGATATACGGCAGGTATTATATCAGAAATTTTAATGGAAGAACTTGCTGCTGCAGCACTTACAGGAGCAACTTTAGGAGGAGGTTCCGGAGCTTTAGTAGCTACAACAGCAAAAAATGCTTCAAGAATACCTGGTATATTTAAAACATTAAGAGGTTTTGACAAAGCAGTTGATGGTACAAAAGCTATGAAAGCTTCATTAAAAACTCTTGATGATATAAATAATACAAGATCTTATTGGAGTAAAATAAAATCTGCTGCAGACACACCTCTTGGTAAATTTATTAATCCTGCTGATAATACATTTGATGCTATTGAAAGTATAATAAGAAATGAAGATAACTTAACAGGACTTGCTAGAACAACACAAGCTATAGGTAAAACAGCTGGTGGTTTATATAGAGATGTCAGAGGGTTAAACATGGCTCTTTCAGAAGCAAGACTTGAAGGAGGTTTTGTTCAAAATGATACATATGATAAACTATACTCTGATTATTATCAGCAAACAGGAAAAAGACCTAGCAATAAAGAGCAAGAATTGATGTATAAACAAGCTAAAGAAGCTGGTATAACTGCACTAGGATGGAATGCTGCAATTATACATGCCTCTAACAAAATAATGTTTCCAAATATTCTTGGACCAAGAGGTGGTATAAATAATTTTATAAAAGCTAAGACTAGAGATATACTTGACTTAAAAGCTGGTAAAATTATATTTGAGAATGCTGGTAAAAAAGTAGCAAAAGATACTCTAAAAACAGGAGCTCAAAAAGGAATGAAAGGTTCTTTCAGATATGTAGAAAACTCTTTAATGAACTCTATCAAAGGTTTGGCTAAAGATCCGGTAAGAGCAATACCTAAAGTACTTGGTTATGCTAAGGCAAACTTTTCTGAAGGTATCCAAGAAAACTTGCAAGAAGTAATTTCTGAAACTACGAAAAATTATTATGTAGAGTCATATAAAGACCCTGCATTGGCTAATTTTAACTATGCAAAAAGTTTATTTAATACATCTCTAGCTGGTCAGTTTACAGGAAAAGGTTTTGAAACCTTTGCTTCTGGATTTGTAATGGGTCTTTTTGGTGCTCCATTAAATCAAGCAATACCATTACTTAGCTATGGTAAAGCAAGATTGTTTAATAATGAACAGTATCAAAAATATGTAAATGCAAAACAAAAAGTGGGTACTCAAATGGTTAACAATCTTAATGCATTGGGTGCAGATCCAACTGAGTTTTTTAATTCAAAAATTACAAACTTTGCTGTTCAACATAGAGCAAATATAATTACTAAAAATGGTAATACTAAAGAAGTAAATGATGCTAAGTCAGAATCATTTATCAATCAGTTAACTACAGCATTTGAAACTAATACACTTGACTTTTTTAAAGATCATTTAAGTTCATTTAAACAGTACACACCTGAAGAATTTGAAGAAGCTTTTGGTTTTGAAAAAGGAACTGGTGCTGAATATCAATCTAGAATAGATGATATTCTGAAGGATGCGGATGCAATGGAAGGAACTTATAAGAATCTAAATGAAAAGTATCCAGACCAAATAAATCTTGATGATTACAAAAAAGGTAGTGATGATTATAACAGAGCTGCTATATACAAGTCAGCTTTAGCAGAAGCTAAAAGAAATGCAGTATTTTTTAAACATACATATGATGATACCATGTCAAGAATGTATGATATATCAAGTACATTGCTAGCTGAAAAACCATTACAGAATATGTCTGCTGCAGAGATGCAAGCAATCTTTGAACCATCTAGAATGAAATCTGAGATGGAGATGATGAGATATGAGATTGAGACACTAAGACAATCAGGCAAGGCTGATGATTCTGCAAAAGCAGATAAGATAGAAGGAAAGGTAGCTGCTATGGAGAACTTCCTTAAAGCACTTAATTATAGAAGTAAGCATTATGCTGCTGACCCAAGTAAAATTAAATCTGACTTTATTGATACTCTTACTGATGAACAGAAAGAGCAAATAACTGAGGAAGAACTTGATGAGTTACTTGACAGAGAACTTGAAGCCCAAAACATGGTTAGAAGATCTGATGAGTCTGATCTTAAAGTAGACAACCTATTTGAAAGAGCATATAAAGATTATCTTAAAGCTGTGGCTAACACAACAGATGATACTTATTTTGATGAAGCTGCAGACAGAGCATTTGAAAAAATCTTAGATTATTATAACCTAGAGAAAGAATCCAGAGACATGGCTAAGTATGTTAACTTGCTCAATAATCCTGGAGACTTTGCAGATTTAGTTGAAAGACACTTTGAGTGGAAAAAACAACTATGGGAAAATAGAAAAGATTACTATAAAGATCAAGTTCAAGCCAGTATAAATGCATTTGCAGACAATGCTTTGCTTAATCAATTAGCTGATGAAAATTTTTATGTAAGTCTAGATGATTTTGCAAGATGGCAAGAGACTGGTCAAGTGCCTGATGAATTCTTTAATGATCAAAGAAATATAGTTGTAAGAGAAGGTATGTCTGAGTATGATAGATTCTCTGCAATCTTTGATGCTGCTTATCTAGCAAGACAAGCAGGAGTCCTAGATGAGAATCTTAACTATGATGAAGAGCTTAAAAAAGAACTTGAAGAACTTGAAACAAAAAAGAATGAGGAACTAGATGCTCTTCCTAAAACAGAAGTTACTACTGAACTTGATCCTGTTGAACCAAGCAGAGGATCTAAAGTAACAGCTAAAGATATACAAGATCAAGTTCAAAATACAGAGTATATAGACATCACATTCAAAACAAAAGAAGGTCAAGATGAAATTAGTTTGTATAGAACAGAAGAGGGTAACTTTATTAATGATGCTACAGGTGATGTTGTTGATCTTGTTGGAATGAAATTAGATATTCTTGAAAATAAAAGATATAGAAAAGATCTCCAACCAGATCCAGAACAAGCTCAAGAAATTGAAAATGTTTACAAAAATAAAAAAGCTGATATTATAAATAAATATGCTGAGAAAAAGGCAGCACAAGCAGAAGCTGAAGAAGAAGCTATTGTAGCTAAACCAGAGACTAAGAAAGCTGAACCTGTAGTATATAGTGCAACAGATGATTTTAGTACTCTAGATAAACCTTTACAAGATCAATTACAAGAAGCATTTATCAAAAACTTTCCTGAAGTTGAAGAGTTTGATGATGAACAGTTTTTTAATGAGCTTAGAGCATTTGCTAGAACAAATGGTATAGCTAGAAGAATTATTGAAGAATACAACAAAAAGTCTAAACTTACTGCAGCAACTGAAGTAACTGGTGTTCCAGAAAAACTAGTAATAAAGCTATCCGGTAAAGAAGTAGATCTTACTGACCAACCGGAGTCCGTAATTAAAAAGAACAGACAGCTTCTTATGATGCAGATTAATAACATGCAGAATAAGGATAAAAGAACTCCTGATGAGAACTTAATGCTAGCAGAAGCTAAGGCTGATAAAGCAAAGATTGATAGATATCTTAAATCAAGAACTACTCAAGAGATATCAGAAAAAATGCAAGAGACAATCAATAGATTACAACTTGTATTTGATGCTCAGTCTAAGTTGGAAAAAATCAATGAGGCCTACTATGTAGATAACCAATTGATGAAGAGAGTTACTAAAGCTATTGAAGAGCTTGGTGTAACTGAGTATTCTTATTCAGATGAAACTAAAGTGCTAGCATCTGTAAATCAAACACTTGTAAAAGGAAAGTCTGTAGAAGATTTCATTGCAGACTTAAGAACTAAAAGACCTGGTGGCTTTAGTGAGTATACTTATAATGAGCTTCAAAAAGAGCTAACCTCTATAATGAAGGAGAAAAAATTAACTCCTGAGGAAATTAGAGATGAAGTTATGGCTATTGTTAAAGAGAAGACTTATGAAGCTTCTAGAATTGCTGGTAACTATATTGATAACCAAATCAAAAACATATTTGATCCTAAGATAGGTAAAGCTGTATTTGATGAGAATAGTATTACTAGACTGGCATACAATAACCTGTTTGGACCAGAAGGTATTATCACTGATCTAAAAGCTAAGTTTGATAGAAATGAGATTGCTGTCTATACAAAAGACATCAGAGTGTTTGACAAGGATGCTGGTATAGCTGGTGAGATAGATATCATTATAGTAGATAGAGCTGGTAATGTTAAGATAGTTGACGTTAAAACTGGTGAGTCCAATAAGTGGAATAACTTTCAAGATAAGAAAAAGTTTGGGTATCAAAAGCAAAAAGACTATATCTTACAGCAAACAGCCTATGCTAACTTGTTATTTAATATGACAGGTCTCAATGCTTCTATAGGTATATTACCAATTGAAATCACTAAAGATGATGAGACAGGTAAAGTATTAAGTGCACAAAATCCAAAGGTTGCTTCAGGTTTATTACCAGGAACATATGAAATACCATTAGATAAGAGCCTTTATCAAAAAGAAATTGACTCTATTATACCTAGAAAGGGTGTAGCTGTTGAGTCTAAAGAATCTGCAGAGGCTGCTAATCTTGAAAGTATTCCAAGAGAAGATGGTGATGATGCTCCTTCACCAGCAGTTAAAGCTCAAGAGACTCTTGAAGAAAAACCTATTGGTGTTGGAAAAGGTGATGCTGATCTGGCTGCACAACTTGCAATGAAGATTAGACTTGCTAAATCTAAAGACTCTATTAAAGCAGCACAAGCTAGCTTAAATAGAGCTGTCAAAAAACTAAGTGCAGCAGAAGTTGTTGAATTATCCAATCAGCTACAAGAAAAACTTGATTCATTATCTGAAGGAGTTTTACAATTAAATAAAGAAAATCTTAAAGAAAATGACAAACTTATTGTAAAAACACCTATATTTATAAGAGGGGCTAAGTGGGCCATTTATGGAAACACATTGGTCATAACTGATGTAAATGATAAGGGAGTTACTGTAAGAAAAGCTAGAGGTAAAAAGACAGAAACTCTTACATTTGCACAAGTAAATGCATTAACAACTTTAAAAGATAGTCTAGAAGACATGAAAGCTACAACAGAAAAACCTTTAACTAAGAAAGAACAAGATATAGTTGCTAAGTCCAAAGCAAATATTGATGACTTTGTAAAAGACTTTAATAGATTAGATGCTATTGAAGCTGAGGCAGATTCAATGAGTATTGAAGACTTAGAAGAAAGATTATTTAACCAAAATATTTGTGAGTAATGGCTATTACGTGTACACTGGGAAACCAGCAGTTGGAGGTATTATATGCTGTAGTTTATAAAAACATGCAAAATGTTCCAGAAGGAACACCATTTGATGTTAGAACCTTAATGTCTAGACTATATGAACAACTTAGAGAAAGACAGGGTGAGGGTCCTGCTGTTGAGTATGTTCAAGCAATTCCATATCTTGCTGGTATATTAAGTTATAGATTAGATGATGTTGAGATAAGTCCAGAGACTGATCTTAGAAATCTAGCTAGAACATTGATGAACCCAGAAACAGGTTATGCAGAAACTCTTAAACTTGTTAGTGGAGGTTTAACACCAGAACAACTTAGTATTATAGCTGAGGCAGAAGAAGAGGCAAGTGAAGATGAAGAACCTGTACCTGTAAAACCAAGACCAGAGTTTAAAGATACAGATGATTATAAAGCAGATAATGCTTTTACTTCTACATTTGAAGAGTATCTTACAGTAGATCCAAATAAAAAGCCTGAAAGCTTTGCAGAACAAATAGACCCAGACAAATCATATATCTATGCTACTCTCAGAAAGATAAATGATGAGATGAGAAATGATTTAGGCAGAGATCTTAATACTGATTTTGTTTTCCAGGGTAAAACCTTGAAACTAAAAACAATATTACTATCTAAGCTTTCAGTAAATGATAGAACTGAGTACAGTAATAATTTTGTACTAAGAGCTAATAGCATTAAGAATCCGGATCCTAAAGTAAAAAAACCAAATGAGATTGTTGCTCTAGTAGTTACTGATGAGAAAGGAAACTACATTTACTTTGACAATAATGGTAATGTATCCACTAAAGAAAAAGGCGGTAGAATAGTTTACCAAATGATGCGTGATGCCAGAAAAGAAGGTGACAAATATAGAGTTACTGATATCTATGGTAGAACAGATCAAATTCAAACTCCTGAACAGATTGCTAATAACATGATGAACTTCATGGGTTATAAAGACAAAGCTGCATTTGAAAAGGGTGAAAAAATGTCATTCACGGACTTTGTAAAAGGTCTTGCTGAAGATCAACAAAAACAATTCAAAGCTCTATATGAGTTAAGAAACTCTATTGTAGAAGGAGGTAAATCAAAGTTACTTAAGTTAACTAGTATCTCAACTGGTGTTAGAATTAAAACTGATCCTAATCAAAAGGTAACTTTACAGAATCTTACCGGACAATTTCCTATGAATAGCAATGAGATATTAAGTAGTATGACTTTACTTAATACTCCATCAAAAGGATTTGAGGCTGGTGCTGCAATAGTCAATATTGAAGGTGAAACTTATAAGGTAGATAGATCTGATATAACAGAAGACTTAGCAAGAAAGATAGCTAAGGCTCTTACATCTAGCTTATCTGATGAAGATAAAAATAAATACTACTCACAGTTCTTTGTAGACAAAGGATTCTTTGGTACTAAAAGACACTATGCTGCATTTAAAAAAGGACAATTCTTGTTTACATATGATACATATACTGAACAAGAAATGAAAGCAGACAAGGCTAAAGCTCAGTCTAATAAAAGAAATGCAATTGATTTAAAATCACCTACAGCTGAAGAAGATATCTATAAGATACTTATGTCAGGTAAGTCTAGTGCTAGTGGTGCAAAATTCCCAGCCAAGATTAGATATGATGATACAGCATTGGACCAAGAGGTATATCTTGACTTTCAAGATGGTAAATTAGTTCCTGCTAACTACCTAGACTTCTTAACTACTCTTCCTGCTCAGATATTTATAAATGGTGCTAAGGCTGTGCCTTTCTATAACTCATATATGAGATTTAGAGTTCCAACAGAACTTAGTGAAAAGATTGATGCTGCTGCTGAAAAGGCCAAAGAAGATGCTGAAAAGAAATCTGTTGTAAGAACTAACAAAGATGATCTTGCTGATGCTATCAAAGCTTCATCTACAAAAAGTATGACTACTACAACTATTGGAGCAACTGCTGCAGGAACCACTGTTGATGGTAAACCATATGCTAACTTTAAGATTGTAAATCCAATAAAGGAAATTCAAGGTGTTAAAATATACTTAGAGCAAAAACAAGAGTCTGAGAATTTTAAATTTCCAAAGCATGGACAAAAAGTTCTTCTTGAAGTTGCCACTATAACTGTAGATAACAAAGTCATACCGGATGTAATACAAGTATTTGATTATACAGGAGACAAGAAAGGTATATTACTAGGACAAGCTGCTGAAACTGACTATGCAAACAATGAGCCTGAAAGAGATTACACTGCAGAACCAGGAGATATAATTGAAGAAAAAGTAGAGCCAAAAACTTCAGTTGAGGAACAAATCAATAAGGTTATAAACAACCCTAATGTTTCTCAACCTTCAGATAAAGGTAGTGGTATCAGTGGTTTATTTAGTCTTGATAGAAATAGAGCTTTACCAAAAGGTATAACTAGAGCTCAGATTGAAGATGCTAAAGAATGGTGGAGTAAATCTCCACTAAATAAATATATTGAGTTATCACACTTAGCAAATATAGTTAACTCAGAAGCCTATGCTAAATTTATAGTTGATGGTAATACTCTTGCCAATGGAGGCAAACTGGCTAAAATAGAAATATACAAGTCAGGTTCATTTGCTGATGTGTATCATGAAGCATGGCATGGATTCTCACAATTATTTTTAACTAGAGATGAGAAGAAAGCCTTGTATAATGAATTGTTTGAAAAGGGTCTTATTCAAAATGCTACATTCCGTACAATGGAAGAAATCTTAGCTGAGGATTTTAGGACATATGCACTAAATCAAAAGACTAAGAAAGGTTCTCCGGTAAGAAATACATTGTTTAGAAAGATCTGGAACTTTATTAAAAAGTTATTTGGTGTGCCTGGGGTACAAGATATGTCTCCAAATCTAGCAGAACAGAGCAATACAGTTAACGAATTATTCAATAAACTGTATATGGCCAGTGAGAACCCAAGTTTATTAAACACATACACTCCACTTGTAGATAATGTAATGTTTGATATACTTAACAGAGGTATCAATAATGTTAATCAACCCAAAGAGGATTCATTAAATAAACAAGATGCTGTATTAGTTTCTGAGTCTATAGATTCTGTTATATCAGAAATAGTTGATGAGGTAAATAATGACCCATCTAATAACTATGGTAAGTCTGGTACTCTAAAACTTTTAACAAAATCTCAGAACAAAGTTCAGTTATATGAACTTGTAAAAGAAAGATTTCAAGAAAGGCTCAGACAAATACAAGGAGAAGGTCCTGGTAAGATTACATACATGCCAGAGAAACCTTTTAATAGTTTCCAAGATGTTGATGCATTAGAAAAAAATGCTGCAGCTATTATCAGAGACAAAGATGGTAATCATAAATATGTGTTTCTAAGATCTCAGATTGATGATTATAATAACTTAGATTTAGATACAAAAGCGGGAACCAGACAGAAGGGTGAATTATATAAAGAAACCATAGAGATAATCTCAGACTTTTACAAACATAAGACTGTTAATAATATTAATGATCAGCCAGCTGATATATTAATAGTTACAGATATTGATGAAGCTAAGAACCAGTATGACAATTATGTTAAAGGGAAAGCTAAAACATTTACCTCAATAGACATTAATGATGATGTAGTAAATAGAGTGCCAGAAGTAGAGTATGAGCAAAGTCAACAACTAGACAATGTGAGAATTCTACAGACTGCCCTCAACAACTGGGGTGATCCAACTACTGGTGTTGTAAAGTATCATATTGAGAACAGTAGATTTGATCTTATCAGACAAAAGGTTACTGACATAGATACTGAAAAAGATGCAACTGGTGATGCAACAGCTAGTGAAAAGTTTGATAAGAAGGCCGGTGAAATGTCTCTATTAGAGATGGCTGACCAAGAGATAGTTTATATCCTAAAGAGTTTATTCAAACAAACTAAAAAGGGTACTAAGTTTGTAACTACTAATAACAAACTAGGCTTCAAAGACTTAGGTAACTTTAACCAGTACTGGAAGAACACTGTAAGAACTTTGAACGGTATTACAGATCCAAAGCAAATGTATACTGCAATTGTTGAAGCATCTAAAATATATCCTGAGTTTGAACAGTTATTAAATAAGATACCTGACCCATCATTACCTACTACACCTGCAGAGAATGATATTATTACTTCTATGTGGCAAACATTCCAAAAACCTGCAGCTACATTGCTACAGTTAACCGGATTCAAACAGGATGATGGAAGTATCATAACTGAGCTTACAAATGCTGCAGTGGATGTAGCAAATACTATTAGAGAATTTGGTAACAGATTTAAAGCTGATACTAGAGATGCATACATAGAAAGAATAGATAATCAATCTATGTTAAATGTAACAGCATTGATAAGAAACTTTTCAGACTCTAGTGGTAATTTAGACCCAGACAAAGCTTTTAGATTTTTAAATGCAATGGGCTTTTATCTTGATGATCTCAAGGTTATAAAGGATGAGCTCAATAGTATACAGGGTGTAAAAAAGTATGGTGTTAATTATATATTCAATACAATAAAGGCTATAAGCTATAGTGAGAATTCTAAGACTGTAAGTAAGGCTGCTGCTGATGTTATCTCTGAGTTTAAGAAAGACCCTTTAGCTACATTGGTAAAAGGTATTTCTCCTCAAGTTATTGGACCACCATCCAGCTTTGTATATACGGCAGGATCTAAACAGAAAAACTTTGTTGAGAAGATAGCCGGTTTACAAGTTAAGTATGGTGTTGATGCCTCTAACTTTACAGCACTTAACCCAGAAAGAAACTTAGTGAACAAACATATAGAGCACAGCAGTGCTAGTATGATCATTAATGGATTTAATCAAGCTACCAAGCTTGAAGACTTCTGGAAAAAAGATGAGTTAAAATATATGAGCTCATTCAATCCTGCAGTAAATCCTTTTGTTGAAGATTTGCAAATTACTAAATCTTTATTTGATTTAAGTAAGCCTGAGAAAGCTAGAAGAACTAGTAGATCTCTTGACTTAATACTTGATATGGGTACCCAGATTGCTGAGTTCACTGTTGAGGATGAAGATGGTAATAAAATTACCAAGTCTATTGGTACTAATACTACTTCATTAGATCAGTATAGTAAGTTCTTACAAGAGTTTCATACATTCTTTAAAGGAGGTTTACAAGAGTTCTTAAGAGCTGGATCTAAGTCTACAGCTATGGCCCTAAGAATAGAAGGTGGTATTATGTCTGAGATTGGTGATAGAAAAGATCCAAGATACTATATTGATTTAGATAAGTTTTTACCAGAGGGTAATGCTGAATCATTTGCATTTGACAATATTATTTTACCTTACATATCTGCAGAGACTGAGAGAATTAACAGGTTTAAAAACTCTTCTATTGCTAAGAACTACACTGGTTATAACAGAGAGTTTAAGAATGGTAAAATGTATGGAGAGTCATATGTATATTTTGATTCCATACTTGATGCTGACTTACAAGAAAAGATTCTTACTGCTGTAAACAAACCCGGAATGAAGTTGAAGGACTATGTTAAAAATGATCCTAAACTTTATGATGAAATTAAAAAACAAGTAACTAAATACTTTAATGATAGTACAGAAGAGGTTTATCAGTATCTACAGAAAGCTAAGTATATAGACAAAACTGTCATGGATAGATTAAACGTACCTAATCTAACTACTGCAGATAAAGAAAGAATACTTGCTAAAGCTTATATGTATAATGCATGGATCCATAACTTTGAAGTATCTCAAGTTATTTTTGGTGACATTGCACAGTTTAATCATAAGAAAGAAGAGTTCCATAAAAGAACTTCAGGAGCTATTTCTAGTGGGCCAAAAATCAGAACTGACAAAGCATTTAGAGATTTTATAAATGATGTCAACAGTAAAGAAACTGGATTTACATGGGATAGAAATGCTTATGCTAAAACTCTAGGTAGTCCTGACTATGTTAAGTTTACTTATAATGGCACTATTAATACAGCTATTATGCAGGATGCAGATAGAGATAGTATTTATAAACCAATTATTGAAAAAGCTATTAGAGAAGATTATGAAAAAAGATATGCTGGTAAACCTAATGCTGCAGAAGAAGTAGAAAAAAGAGTTAAGATTGAAGCTGATAAGTACTTAAAAATGACTGAGGCTGATGGTCAAGGTTACATTACAATTGATGCATACCGTACACTTAAGAAAGGTATGAATAAGTGGAGTGATCAGCAAGAAGCTCTTTACCAAAAAATAGTAGCTCGTCAAGAGATTACAGCAGCAGATGTTGTAAACTTCTTCCCAGTATTTAAGTTACAGAACTATGGTAATTTGGCAGGCACAGTGTTACCAGTAACAGCAATGCATAAGTTTGCTCTTATGCCTTTAATACCATCTGTAATTAAAGGATCTGACTTAGAGACTCTGCATCATGAAATGTTGAGAAACAATATTCAGTATGCAACATTTGCCAGTGGATCTAAAGTTGGTGGTGTTACTGCTGACGGGAAACCAGATAACATTTTTGCTGACAAAGAGCAAAAGATTATAAAGGATAAGCTAACTCTTACTCCTAATACTGTATATGTGGAGTATCTTAAAGAATCAGCCAGTGTTCCAGATTACTCTAAAGGTAAAGTTGTATTTGCAACCCAGTTAAGAAAACTACTTCTTAATGGTTTATATGAAAGCGGTAAACTTATCAATACTAAAAATGAATCTGCTGCTAATAGATATAAAGCTGCAGTAGACAACTACACTAATCTGTTAAAGCTTGAGCTCCTTGATGAGATTAACTTTAAGAAAGAAGGTGATACCTACAAAGGTAACATTGAAAACTTACTTAAATTAATTCAAAGAGAGCTAAGAAGAAAAGATATGCCTGAGCACTTAGTTGAGGCTATTGGTCTTAATGAAGATGGTACATTAAAGAATGACTTGTCAATACATCTTGATGCTCAGACAATTGAGAAGACCATAATGTCAATTGTAGAGAAAAGATTTGTTAAGCAAAAGCTTTATGGTGAAGCACTAGTTCAAGTATCAAGTACACTTACTAGAGGTATGTGGTCTGGTGGTATTAAGTTTACTGAAGGTACTGAAGCTGAGAGAGAAAAATTACTAGGTAGTAATACTCTTCCTTTCTATGAGCCCGGAAAAGACGGTAAAACAAATGCCATGAAAGTTTCCATTGGTATTCAAGGTGAGTTTAATAACTTACTTAATAAAGAATGGAAAGGTGAAAAGATAGGTACTGTCCAAAGACTTAATGAACTTATCAAAGATGAAGAGTGGCTTAATACTGATGATAACAGAAAGTCAATTACATTAAGTGCTGTTAGGATTCCGGTTCAGGGTCTCAACTCTATGGAGTTTATGGAAGTTTATCACTTCATGGATCCTAGTGCTGATAACATGATCTTTGTTCCATCTGAACTTGTTGCTAAGTCTGGTGGTGACTTTGACGTTGATAAGTTAACTACATTCTTTCCACACATAGCTTCTGATGGTACATATGTTACTAGTAAAGAAAACACCAAAGACTTTATCAATAAGATAAATGCAGAGAGAGAAAAGACTAATAAAAGTTTTGCTGGCCAGATTAAAGCACAGAAGAAAGCTGCGGAGAATGAGATACTTGAGTCAATTAAAGGGGTACTTGAATTACCAGATAACTATGTAAACCTTGTGAGACCAAATGATACATATATCTTACAAGATATTTCAGAAGAACTTGAGAACATAGTAAGTGACTATGATAGATTTGTAGGTGGTGATAAAGAAGGAAAAAAGATTACTCCATCCATTACACTTCATCCACTGTACAATGTACACAAGCATGGTGTAAACATGGAAGGTAAAGACGTACTTGGTATTGCAGCTAATGAAAATGCTATCAGTCCAGTCTTTGATTCTATTGGTGCAGCAATGCCAAAAGATTATTACTTAACTAAGTTTAGTAAAAAACTTGGAAGAGATGTAGAACTTAAAGGTAAACCAAAGGTTCCAATGAGATTATTCCTACCTCATAATAAAACTGAGGATGGTAGAATATCTCTTTCAAAAATCTATGATGCTGATGGTATTAATAGTGTAGCTGAATTATTTTCACAAGCTATAAATGGTACTGTGGACGTTGAGAAAAACCCATGGATATTCTTTATTCAAGGTAACATGGAAGTAGCTAGTACACTATTCTATCTATTTAAAGCAGGAGTTCCAGTAAGAGATGCTATCTTCTTTGTTTCCAACCCTTTAGTAAGACAGTATGTAGATAATCAAAAAAGATTAAAGAGTGCCTATGGTGAGTTTACCGGAGATGCTCCAAAAAATCAAAACTTTGTTAAGTATAATGCAGCTGAGATGGTTGTAAATAAAGTAATTTCTCAATTGCTTAGAAATGTTGTTAAAGAGCATAAAGGTGATATGTTTGTTGTTACTCAAGGACCTTTTGATTTTAAACCAAAAGTTAACAGAATGTCTGTTGAGGTATTTATAGAAGAAGTTAGAAATGGAAACCTTGAAGTATCTTTAATAAAAAGACTTGAGAAAATCTCAGGTAGTCCTCAGACAAAAATACTTTATACCAAACCTGAGATAACAAGTACAACTTATGCTAAGTCTGTAAGTAATTATGTGAACAAACCAAATGTTCTTAAGAATGGAGTATTTAGTTCGGCTGACATGGAAAAACTAGTAAAGGAACCAGGTCAAGAAAACTCTAACCTTGCTATCTCTATGTTCTTACATTACTTAGAAATAGAAAAACAACTTAAAGGTATTGCTACTGCTAAGTCAAATGCAAAACCGGATACTCAAACATTTAAGAGCCCACAAGAGATATTATATAGAGATGTAAACATTGATTTACTGGCTAATAACTCTAAGGTAGATCCAACCTTAATGACATCACTACAGACTGATTCAGTTCTTAGTTCATTGTTTGACAAGGAGATCATCATGTCTATGCTTAACCCATTATTTAAGTTAAGAGACAACACATCACTTAATGATTTTATATTGTCTAAGATTAGATTAAATGCTGATCTTATCAAAGCTAACTTTGGTCAAGGTAAAGATGGTGCTTCTAGATTCATAGATGAATATAAGAATGCCATGATCAACTTTATCTACCAGAACTACATGTCTAATATTATAGACTCCAATGGTAAGATAAGTAATAGACCTGATGATTATAGAGGATATAAAGTTACTACTAATAACTCCCAAGAGAAAGATGTAATTATAAATAAAGATGCAGAAGGAACAATAACAGGCATATCTGTTAACTATGATCTAATTGAATCTGATTATGATAACAACCTATATCTTGGTAAGAATAATGCATTAGACAACTCTTACTTTAAGAGAGGTCTGAAGACATTTAGAGAAGTTGATAATCTTTTCCCAGATAAAACAAGCTTTATAAAGTTTGTCATAGAGAGAGAATACTTAAGAAATATTTATGCATCACCTAAAGCTGAATTTAATGAGAATATGGACAATCTCATTAGCAAAGCTTTAGAGTTTGCAGCAATGAAACATGAGGGACAAACTAGAGCTGGTGGAAAACCATATGTCCTTCATCCAGTGAGTGTTGCAAATTCAGTACTTGCATTTAAAAAATCAAAGAACATTGATGCATTAATTAATGCTGCTCTACTACATGACACTGTAGAAGATACAGATACAACTTATGAAGAGCTTGAAAAATTATTCGGTGGTCTTACAGCATCTCTTGTTAAAGAGCTAACTACAGATAAAGAAAAGGCTGATGAAATAGGTAAAGATAAATACCTTGCTCAAAAGATGGCAGGTATGAGTAGCTATGCTTTAGTAATCAAGCTTGCTGATAGATTAGATAATGTTCAAGATATTGCTACTGCAAAAACTCCAGAGTGGAGAGCTAAATACAAAAAAGAAACTCTTGATATCTTAAACTACATTGAGAGAAACAGAGTTTTATCAGGAACACATAAGAAAATTATAACTAAGATTAGAGCTAAACTTGATCAAGTTATACCATCTCAAGAGACACCTGAAAAAACAATTCAAGAATTTGAGAAGTTTATTGCAGATAGAGCTCTTATGAATACATTCAATAAAGCTATCATTATGAAAGACAATGAGCACTCATATACTGATAAAGTAATGGGTATCATTAAAAACTTCCCGCAATTAAAAGCACAGTTCCCAATACTAGAACAAATATCAAGAGTACCAAGTAAGACTGGTGATAATATGTTGACTCTTAATGACAGAAAAATTATCTCAGGATCGGAGGCTCAGATATATGTACAGAATATAAAACAACTTGCTGATCCAAATATTAGAAAAGTAGAAGACCCAATATCAAATAAAGTTATCAGTGATGTCTTTTCTTTGTTTCCACAGATGATGGTATACCAGCATGGTGTAGGTAAGTCTAAATATGGATTTAATTCAGCTCTTCCTGTAGATAAGTATAATACTATAATGAAGTATGCTTCTAAAGTGTTCTCAGATAACTACATGAATAACAATGCTTTCCAAATTATATTTGATAGACTTACACAAGTTAAAACTCCATTCAAGTCATACATGCTTGATGCTGAAAAACTTAGTGAAGCTGGTAACAGAAGATTATCTCCTG
>Ga0315903_10003553_pt1 | contig 21560 bp, 30 predicted proteins | sample LakEriMetagenome_7_FD_203524 | JGI IMG/M metagenome (GOLD analysis project Ga0315903, IMG submission 203524) | Freshwater fungal communities from buoy surface, Lake Erie, Ohio, United States - Buoy 2 MA119 | ecosystem: Environmental > Aquatic > Freshwater > Lake | place: USA: Lake Erie, Ohio... | reverse complement strand
AAAGTAGAATAAGTTCGGAGTGTGGCGCAGTCTGGTAGCGCACCTGGTTTGGGACCAGGGGGTCCAAGGTTCGAATCCTTGTACTCCGACCAGGGTTAGTTGATAAGTAAAGACAGTGCGGGATTAGTTTAATGGTAAAACAGCAGATTTCCAATCTTCGGTCAAGAGTTCGATTCTCTTATCCCGCTCCAAGGACACTATGCAGCCAGTTGTTGATCAAACAGAACTTGTACGTAAATTTAATTTTCGCAGTGTCATCACTGAGCAAGATGATATCGCTGCCTGCGGCATCGTAACTAACATCATAACCAATGGTGACTACTTTACCAATAGTCCCAAATTCCAAACCAAAGAAAACATATTTGCTAGACCAGAAGCTGTTTGGTTAAAATACCGCATGAGTTTTATGTTCTCGGTATTCATGTATCTTGGACGAGAAGTAAAAGTCTCTGAAATGATGGCTTGGAGTTTTATGACAAATCTCCAGGGTGCCGAAAATCGCGACAACTTATGGCATCACCACTGGCATCCAAAAAATCCAAACAGTAAAATGTTCAGCGGAATATACTATCTGCATATTCCCAATGATGTTAAAGATCGAGACTATTGCGGCACAGAGATAGCACCCAACGGTGCAGAGCAAGACGGAAAATATTTCATTAAACCCGCCGAAGGCCACTGGATCATTTATCCCAGCGACACCTGGCATCGCCCGGGCATAGTGCAGAGCGAACACTATCGCTTTGTGTTAGCAGCAGATATAGAATGCTCCTATAGTTAAATGGCATAACGCATCCTTGGTAAGGATGTATTTCAAGTTCGATTCTTGGTTGGAGCACCACTTGACAATATTCAAAAGAGACTGTATAATTAAGCAACACACAAGGAGCTCTTATGGATATTCAAGTTATGGCAAGAAAAAGCGCCAGCAAAATGTTGGTTGAAACCTGCCTACAAGTTTTTCGAAATGAATTGAAATTACAAAACAGTCGGTACTCGTTGGTAGTGGTTCCTGAAAGAGGGATGAGTGTTAAAGAGGGGTTTCGAGGAAGCGTGTTTAAATTAGGACCAAGAGTCATAGGTATGAGCATAGATACTGCACTTGATGTTGAACGATTAATTATCGCGTTAGCACACGAAATGGTACATGTCAAGCAGTATGCTCGAGGACAGATTACTCATGGGAAGAATCTAAATAGCAGATTTTGGATGGGCAAAAAAATCCGAGGACACTATTATGATCTGCCCTGGGAAGTAGAAGCTTTTAGTAAAGAGCGAGTGTTAGCCAACAAGGTTTTTCAAATCATCGACAAGGCAGATGCCAAAGTAAAGTCAAAGAAAAATGTCAAAAAGTGATCTTATAGAATTAACTGGTGCAGTTGAAGAAGTACTACCCGGCAATATGTTCAGGGTCAAGGTAGACAATCTACCTAACATTCTTACCTGCTACACCAGCGGCAAATTGAAACAGCACAAGATAAAAATTATCTTAGGCGACAGAGTAAAAATTGAAGTTAGCCCATACGATCTTACCAAAGGTCGTGTGACATATAGATTGTAAGGAAAATATCATGCCATGGATTCAAAACGTAGCACTCAGTGACATCCGCAAAGGGTTTCATTTCGATGCGGGCGTAAACTCTATGCTGATCCAAATCGTAGATCCGCCTGGGGATTTTCCTACTCCCTTGCACACATTCAAAGAAGTTCATCAGTTTCAATTTTTAGACATTGAAGAAAAGGATTTTGCCTTAGAAGAGGCCATGCGTTGCAGTCAAGAGCAGGCCAACGAGCTTGTTCGACTTCTGCAACACGCATTGGAAAATCGAATGAACGTGGTCGTTCACTGTGTAGCGGGTGTTTGTCGTTCGGGCGCTGTCTGCGAGATTGGTGTTATGCTAGGCTTCGAAGATACTGAAGTGTTTCGTAGCCCTAACCTATTAGTCAAGCATCGCATGATGAAGGCCCTGGGGTGGACCTATGACGAGAATGAGCCTCATACTATCAACGGTCAAACTACTGAGTTTGGGATCATACTGCCTAAGACTGTAGAATGGACCAACGACAACGAAAAGGTCTTTATGCTGGCCGCAGAACGCAGAGCACGTAGAGAAAGAGAAGGTGACATATGAAACCCGTTATTTTACATCGCAATGATATCGAGCGAATATCCGCCATTTTGTCTAAGTTTCCGGATGTTCAAGCATTTGAACTAACACAAGACAATTCCAGTGGTATTGGTTCTGTTACTTCTATGACTTTTGCACAAAATATCAATGGCTGTATAGGCTCGTTTGAATTAGAAGTGTCGGGCGTAGAACACTGGTAAGCTGTGGCGGCTTTGCTACACCCCGTCGATTTCGGTTGACGGGGTTTCTTTTTGATGTTATAATTATATATTAAACAGTGAAAGGAATCAAATGGCTGGCAAGGCAAAATCGGTTTACCTCACAGTAACCACAATGGATCACAAGTCAGTATTTCATCGCATGTTTTTTAATGCAAAAGAATTTAACGATTTCGTTAAAACAGAAGACTTTAAAACAAAGTACCCTGAAACTGAATTTAAAATTATCAAAGAGGTTTATTAATGAAAGGAGGGCAAAGTGAAGTTAATAAAATTAGATCGCAGACACAATCTGTATCACAGAGGCTATCGCTTTGCCTTTCTGATCGATAGATTTAGTTCTGATTCAAATAGAGTAGAAAAGGCTGTAAAAGATTTAGAAGGATGGCGTTGGGATTCAACATTTTGGGGTAAGTCTAAGTTTAATAGAACTTTAGGCTATACAGCAAGACCTTACTATGTAGGGTTTAAAAATGAATCAACAGCCACAATGGCTATGTTAAAAATGTAAGGAGAACATTATGCCTAGTGTATTTTTAGTAAGCGATACGCACTTTGGTCACACTGGCGTATGTAAGTTTACTCGCAACGACGGAGTGACCAAGTTACGTCCGTGGACTGATCCAGACGAAATGGATGAGGCCATGATCAAGGCGTGGAACGACAGAGTCAAGCCCACTGACAAAGTTTACCACTTAGGTGACGTTGTTATTAACCGAAAGTCGTTAAAGACGTTAGCTCGTTTAAACGGCGACAAGGTGTTAATTCGTGGTAACCACGACATCTTCCGCGATGATGAGTACAGGATGTACTTTAGAGAATTACGAGCATACCATGTTATGAACGGAATGATCTTAAGCCATATTCCTGTACACAGCGATAGCTTAGGACGGTTTGGAGTTAACATTCACGGTCACACTCACGCCAACCGCGTGAAGAAGGCCCGTGGTGTTGATGCTAGGACTGGAGAGATTTTATACAGCGATGAGCCCGATGTTCGTTATCATTGCGTTTGTGTAGAACAAACTCCAGACTTTGCACCAATCTTGTTTGAGGACGTTATCAAGCGTATTGAAGCAGAAGGTGGCAGTATCGGCTTTAAGAGTGGCAATGGTCCTTCGGTAGATTAGCATAGGACATAGTCCTATTTTAGCGCCAGCCCTAAGGCGCTTTACAAAAAGGGCAGAATAGCACCTCCGGGTGCTATTTTTTTGGCTACTCTTTTTATTATCTTAAATATGTTGATGAAACCACTTATTCATTTAAACTACGCAGTAGACAAACAGAGATTGCTGCATGAGGCTGATCTGATTAAAAACACAGCAGTAGCTTACACTGATTCTAGATACCCTGAACTACAGCTGAATGATTGGTTAATCGGACACTGTTCAACTCCTTACATAGACAAAATCATGGAAGACTTTGATATAAAAGGCAAGCCAAGATTTTATTATTTGCAACCACATGCTGTTATACCAGAGCATGTGGACAACGGAACCCTGTGTAGTTTGAATTTTGTGTTAACTGAGAATGCCAGTCCTATCATGTTTGGTGACGCGGAATATTTTTACGAAGCTGTGCTGTTAGATACCACAGTGCCTCACAAGGTCATTAATAATCAACATGAAAGAATAATGTTAAAAATCTCTATCTTTGATTATACATTTCAAGAAGTCTATTCTAAAATAAAGAGATGGTGTAATGATTGATCCAGCGCAAATTATCAGCGACACTCGAACTGTGTTTTTTCAATCAGAGTCTCAAAGAAAAAAATATTCTCAAATAACAAAATTTGTTGACAATGAAAATTACATATCACTGCACAGAGATTTTTTAACGCCATTATCTGTTAAAATTAATGTAGAGCTGTTCCATAAAGAAATTGTAAAATTTAACTCACATTTCGAACAATGGGGTTCAGAACATATACATCTTCCTAGATCAGGAATTGCACTGGTAAATCAAGACGGGGTTTTAAAAAGTCAAGATCCAATTAATGGGTCGTTGTATGAGTGGAATAAAAAATTTCCTAACCAACCTATAATTGAATCAGATTGTACTACGCCAACTGAAGTGATGCAGATTGAATCACTCCGACCATTAGAAATTTTTAAAAATCATTGGTTTCGATCCAACATACTGAAATGGCAAGCAGGTGCAGAATTTAAACCTCACATAGATACCATTCTTCCATCGCCTTGGTTCCGGTTGTGGGGAACTACCAATGCAGAAAATTTAGAAATCAGATATTGGGACACAGACGAAAATCAAATGAGTTCAGTGCGAAATGTAGAATCTGGTAGAATCTATTTGATCGATACCAGTCGTGTACATGACGCTGTTGGGCACGGAGATTCATATCAATTTTTTCTATCAGTGTCAACAGACAGCATAAGAAAAATTCAGTCCCTGTTACTACCACACTAAATATCCCAAAGGACTACACATGTCGAGCATGAATGACTTTATCGAAGATTGGCAAAAATATTCTCTGAGTGTAAACACAGACCGCGGAGTGTTGAATGTAAAATGGAATAACGCGGATAATCTAGCCAAGTGGTCGAACATGCAGGCTGGGTTATATCTTCAGGATAAAAACAGCCTTCAGACTTTCTACGAACATTTTCCAAGATGGTATCAAATGTTTTGGGATGCAAGATTCAACCAAGGGTTGTTTAATCTCCCAGACGATGCTGTTATCATCGATATCGGATCGGGGATAGCAGTTATAGATCTTTTGTTGTCATCGTATTTGCCTAATAGTAAATTTTATCTTGTAGACAGAGAAGGTTTCAATTTTCAAAAGGGCGTGTACTACGATCAAAATTATCCGGAATACAACAGTTGGGAACCTGTGAAAGATGCCATTTCAGCAACAGGAATAGATCCTTCAAGATTTATCATGCAGGGGCCGAGTGATGAGTTTCCACAACAGGTCGATTGCATTACTTCTTATCTATCATGGGGTTGGCATTATCCAAAAGAAACGTATTGGGAAAAAGTTATGTCTAGCTTAAAAGTAGGGGGCAAACTTATCATGGATATTCGAACATTACCTAATCGAGATGTCGTTGGTGAGATCTCTGAACAAATGAAATCCGAACCTGTGGCTAAATGGTTCGACATAAAACTGCCTGCTCATATAGATAACCTTCCAGCACCTTCAGAAGGCACACCTGTTGGTGGTAGATTTATGTGGACTAGAAATGGATAAATTTAACCAAGACTGGAACACCTACAATTTAACTGTCAACACAGACAAGGGTGAACTTTCTCTTTGGTGGGATGACGTAGAAACTCTGGCTAGATACAGCACACTGCAATCTGGGCTGTTTGGAGTAATGAGACCTTTCTCCAAACAAGTGTTCTTTGAAATGTTTCCTAAATTCTATCAAAGCATGTGGGATATCACATACAAACTTGGCGGCTTCGATATACCTGCTAATTCAACAGTTTTAGATATAGGGTCGGGGGTAGGAATTATAGATCTACTGCTGGCCCAATACCTTCCAGAATCTAAAATATACCTAATAGACCGAGAAGAACTGAATAATAAGCCTGGGGTATATTACACTGACAATTATTTTTACTACAACTCGTGGGCACCGACTAAAGATTGTTTGAACAGAACTTCGTCATTAGGTGACCGAATATCCATGTTAGAACCACAGGATTGGTGGCCCGGATCTGTCGATTGTGTTACTTCTTATTTTTCATGGTGTATGCATTACCCAAAAGAGATCTATTGGGACAAAGTTAATTTAATATTGAAGCCAGGCGGCAAATTGATACTAGATGTGAGAAAACTCAAAGACAGAGATACGGTTGCCGAGATCAGTGATAGCTTCAAATGCAAGCCTAAGATGCACGAATTTAAAAATACCATTGTGCCTTGGATTGATAATAACCAAGACGATGTACTGGGTTATAGATGTGTATGGACCAAAAATGTTTAGATCTATATTTCCTACTGTAATTTACGAAGCCCACTATCTAGATTTTGATAAGGTGCAACAGTCCTTTATAAAAAAGGCATTAGAAAGTTTTGAAGGCAACACGGCACCGGGTAATGATTATTACGACAAAGACGGCGAACCCATCTTTAGAAGGACACTGCCTAATTTACACTTGAAATCTGAATTTAAAGACATTGTAGATTTTATCGATCATCATGGCAAAATTTATTGGAACCATATGAATCTAACAAGTCAAGAAGAACCGTACACCTTGCAACTATGGGCCAATGATGTTCCGCCAGGCGGATTCACAGCTGCACATAATCATACTCCGATTGCCATAGGCGGTGTGTTTTATCTTGATGCAGATCCTAACAAAGGAAATTTACATCTTGAAGATCCTACACACTTTTGTAGAGAGCGCATGCCCTATGACTGGCAAAAGAAACCGTATGTGTTTTCAGAAGAGATCACTGCCGAAGCAGGTAAAATTGTAATGTTCCCGGGCTACCTCATGCATCATGTCAGATCCAATAAATCTACTTCAAACAGAATAGCATTTGGTTTCAACTTCGGATTATCTTGGCAATATAAAGCTCGACCATATTAAGGAAAATAATGATAGAATATAAACAAATATTTCCACACACTGTAGCCATTGTGGATTATCCTAATTTCGATGAGATCAAAGACTCGATCAAAGCAGAGGTGAAAAAAACTCTTGGAGTAGATTATCCCAAAGAAACTACAGGTACCGATCCCTATGACAAAGTACATGATCATCCGTGTCGCGGCGGAGAATACGGTATCATGTATGATGTTATAAACTTTGCTAATCCAGATAGTCCGGAAAACATATCAAACCCAGCACTGAGAAAATTGCACGATTGGTTAGGAGAGCAATGCAAGCAGTACTGGAATGAACTGACATATAATCAACTTCTTCATCCCTATGTACTACAGATGTGGGGAGTATGGCAAACACCAGGAGGGTTTACAGCCTCACACAATCATGCAGGAATTCCTATTGCTGCATCGTTCTATATTGATGCAGAAAACAAAGGTAATTTTGTTTTAGAAGATCCTTCTGAACTTGTGCTTTCTAGAGCGCCGTATAACAAGGTAAAAGGCACACCAAAAAGGTTCCATCAAGAGATCGAAGTTAAAAATGGAAGATTGGTGATGTTTCCCGGATGGATGAAACATTTCAGTAGATCAAACACCAGCGACAGTGAACGTGTGCTTATGGCAATTAATTACGGTTGCTACGGACAAGTGTATTACACCGATTGGGCGTAATCACCTTTTAGAATTCTGCTGTCGTATCTGAGATTATTTTCAAGATCATACATCTTGAAATAATGATCTCTCGGGTAATTGTTTACAAAATAAAGTGTAAATTTATCTATGATTGATCTTGGGCACACGGTATTATAAACCTTATCTTGTGCGCCATTATAGACCTCGATTCTAAGATAAAATTTGTTTAAATCATCAGCCATGTGGTCCTCGCTTTTTCATGAATTTCAGCTAACATATCATCAGTTAACAGACCGCAGTCCCTAACAAACGCACTAATGATCCATAAATCTTTCAATGCTTGATCTATAAACACTGTCTGAGTCATTCTATCATTCCACGACAATTGATCAATGTCAGACCAAAAAAATCCCACAGAGTCTTTATATAATGACTTGACTATAGACAATTCAAACTCTGGAAACCCAGACTGGTATTTGTTGTCGATCTCAGCAATTGCTACTACCAGCTGCTGAAATGGTTCTATGTATGATTCTAAAATAGCTTTGGTATTTTCAAGTATTTCAGATGATTGCAGAGGAGGATTCCAATCCTTGTCTAAGTAAACGTCGGGGTTAGTCTCAAATGTTTCTATGGTATTGTTGAATATGGTATCATAGAGATTTTCACCGTACTGGCTGTGCGGACTTTTTATTTCTGCATATTCGTAAATTCCGAAATCAGCGGTAGAAACAAAATCTCTATAAACAGGCAGATCAGTTTTGAAATTTTCAGCTTTGCTTAATTCTGTAAAACATTCCCAGTTCTTGCTGTTATCGGAATGTTTGTTGAGTCTTACAATAAGTCCATTAGTCAGATCATTGTAAGACACATATGTATCACTTAGATAATAATACCCATTTTCTAGCAGTTGTATGCCAAATGCGGGCTTGATATCAATGTTAGGATAAAATTCTTGCTTAGCCGCTGGACTATACCAATGCTTTAGCTTTTCGGTTAATGTTGATATAAAATAAGATCTTTGATAAGGAAGCATAGTTTAGTCCTGTCACGTTCTGTTTATTTATCTTATTTTTCAGCGATAAAATTCTGCAAATTTTCAGGTGTCAACCCATATTTTGTATGATGCACATGTTCAAAATGTTCGTCGATGCTGTAATTCAGCAGGGTTATAAGATCCTGCTTTTTATTTGAATCGTCACTGAACAATGCTGCTAACCCATCACGTCTTGCTTCTACCCAGTTTTGAAATCCGTAGGCTTGATTTCCGTGAAATATTTCTATTCTATCTGTGTTCATAAAATGTTGATAGCTGGCATCAATTATATCTTGTAAAATATCCAAGGTATTATCAAAATATATTCCTTCTTTGCCAAGGCCCGTGTCCCTATTATCTGACATAACTCCACTGTAATCTGTAAGAGCTCCGTACAAATTAAAAATAAAAACTCCGGTGAACCAATCCCTGTTGGGCAGTGTGTTATGCTCTACAACAGCATTAGCCCAATGACTTGAGATCGGTCCTGGATGCATTTTCACTCCGTCGGCTACATTCAAATATATCTTTTTAATTTTCATGCCGTGCTTTGCTTGATATTCCGGAGCAGCCGCTGGAGAATTAGGCAACAGTTCAAATATGTGATGTGTGGGGAACATTCCTAGCTCACCACTTTCTATCATGTTTCTTCGCATGTGATTCAATGTTTGCCCTGGCAGACCCCAAATAAAATTACACCAGACTGGGTTGGTTCTTTCGCCCCACACTTTTACTTTACTATGCTTGTCTAAGATTTTTCTAATCAGAGTCTTATGATAATTCCATTCTATTTCAGGTCGGTCTATGAGATCTAACACAACCGGATCTAGATCTTGCAAATCAAATTTCAACCCTGCTGTAACTTGATACGTTAGCATCTTATCCAACAGTCCGTATGAATGTTCTTTTTTGGTCTTAGAGAACTGTGTGCTGATAAAGATAGGTGTATGTTTACCAGTCTGCTTTAAATCACAAATGTAATCTACAATTTCTGTGTCTTGATGAGACAGCCCTACGTTGGGGTTGGTCCAGTATATGCTTGGCACCCCTAATCTGCTGAACATATCGAGTTCTTTTTTCCATGGCGGAATCAATTCATCTTTGCCCCATATTCGAACTTTATGATGCAGCCCAGAGCTCCAGTCACAGAAAGTACAAAGATATGGACAGCCTTTAGTAGTTTCCCAAGCCAATGCGTAAAAGATCTTCTTCTCAACAAAAGTATTAAAAAAAGCAGCAATCTCTTCTTCAAATTCCATGTATATACTGTATTTCAATATTTCGTCTTTTTTGTTCACCGGTTCGTGATTGCTCACTCCGCCCTCTGCCGACACTACATTAAGCAGTTCAACTTCATGCCCGGCAATATGATCCAACAGTCTTGAAAACGCAATCTCACCTTCACCGTAAATCACATAATCTAGAAAGCTATGCTTGACAAAAAAATCAACATCTCTATGAGCATCTAATTCTGGGCCACCTGCTATGATTATGAGGTTAGGATTTCTTTCCTTGAAAAACTTTGCCATTTTTAAAAATTCATATTTGTTCCAAATATAAATGCTGAATACAACTATATCGATGTTCTCTTCAACTACCATATTGTATGCAGCTTCTAGATCATAGTATTCAGGCCCTATTAAAAAATAAGGCTCAGTCCATGTGTATTCGTTTTTGGACAAAGAGAATTTCACATGATGCAGTTTTAAAATCCAATTAATAGGTGTGACATAGCACACCTGCTGGGACCAAACGCTCAAACAATTTGAACTAAAAACTTTAATTTTTTTCATGACTGTGATTCCATTGGCCGTTCCAATATTTTCCTTTGCATCCTATATTGAATCCTAAGATAAGTCTGTTCTTATCGATTGTGTTTGGTCGTACACTATGTTTGAGATATCCAGGAAACATAATTAGATCGCCTGATTGCACAGGCATTTCTTTGACCATGGGGTAATTCACCGTTGGACTGATAGGCTGTGTCATTAGTACCATATCCATGGGATTTTCTATAATTAAATTTCCTTGTTCAGGTGATGCATCGACATACAGCACCGCAGTGAACGGCATGCTTCCGTGCAAATGACTATGAATCCAACCACCTTCAGGAGTGCTGTTAGCCCAGACCTGAAACACATACGGTTCTAATTCATCATGATAATTACAGGTTTTCCAAAATTGCTTTGCAGCCTGTTCCACAAAATTTACTACATCTTGTGTGTCGTCGGGAAAATCTTTGTGTAAGTATGAATTGGTATTGTAACTACAAAGTGTTCCGTCACGCATGAACGCATTGTTATTGTCTGCGGTGTCTTGAAAAACTTTCTCCAGTTTAGAAAATAAATTGTTTTTTAATTTATAAAATTCAGGATAAAAGTCTTTGTATATTGTAGTAGGAAATATTTCTAATACTTCTGCCATTAAACTTGCCCCAGCCTGTCGGCATGTATAGGACCAATTGCATCTCCGGTGTAGTGTACGCTTTGACTGGTCATTTCTAATTCTTCTGCCCAATGCTGAGTAATGATAACCATAGCACCCTTGTGACCAGCCCAGACCGAATGCACATCAGTGCCATTGAACGGATGTTCGGCTCCCATATACACATTGGTCCCGTCTTCTTTGGCCACGTCACATATCGGTGTAGAATCTAACAATCTAACTCCGTTACATGACCCCGACAGTGTACCGTTTAAAAAAATTATTCTAGCATCAACTCCGGGATGTCCGTGCTGCGGTGTTTCCCAATTTGGTGCCAACAGATATAATTCTGCCTGATACCTTCCTTCTCGAAAAACAATGGCACTATAGGTATGGTCAGTTACATAGATGGGATCTTTAGTTGGCGGTCTCATTGGATATCCGTTTTCTTTATACCAAGCAGTAAACTCGTCTAAGTTATTCCATTTCATATGTTTTTTCCAGTGGTTGTATGATCTTTAAGTGACCCGGATCTACCGGATCACCGCTCCAATTTATTGTAACACTATTAGGTTTTACACCTTCTGGCCATTTTTCTAAACTTAGAAACGCACCGCCTTTATCGCCAACAATCAGTGCATGAGTACCACGATCATCTAATTTTTCTCCGCACACACCAAACAGTCTGTTAGTACCAGTCTCTGATGCTGTTTGATATTCTTTAGTAAGATCTAGATGTTTTCCGTTTTGTCTGGTGTGAATATCACCACCCCATATCATAACAATGTTTTCAACACCGGGATGATTGTGATCAGGACTGCTGGTGTTAGGTCGCACCAAATATAATTCGGCCTGGTACTGCCCTTGTCTAAAAAGCACATAGCTGTAACTGATGTCTGTGACATAGACAGGATCCTCAAAAGGAGGGCGGATTGGAAATCCTTCCTTTTTGTACCATTCGACAAATTCTTCTAACGTTTCCCACATAGTATTTTCCATAATGTACATATTTATGTGAGCGTTAAGGGCCTTTTATATTCTTCCAATCTAACCCAGGAACGTCGACGATGACTTGTTGTATGTACAAGTCATCGACCATGGACATTTTATATATAAATTCCGATAGAGTTTGCGGATCCAGTTTCGGGCTTTGAAATACCGCAGACATAGGAGTATCAACCAACCCGATAACCACATTCATTATTTGAGGGTATGCTGTGCTGAATCGCTGTTGTATAATTTCATTCTGTTGTGATTTCTGTTTGATATAGTCATCAAGAACACTAACTTTGCCTAGCTCGAAAAAACTCAATTTACTGCTGACATTTATTATTTTTTTTGGTTGACTGTCCCAATGTGATATTAATTCTTCGAGCAGCTTGGTTTGTCCATTTGGGGAATAGGCATTATTGATAAAGATATCGCAATCTGCATTTTCATCTATGATGCGTTTACGTACATCTGGATCCTCAATGTCTGCCCCAGTGCGTCGACTATATCCTGTTACTTCGTGACCATTGGAAGAGAATACCTCAAATAGGTTAAGACCTATTCCGCTGGTATGTCCGGTAATAGCTACTTTTTTAAAGCTGCGCATGATGGAATATTTATAGGGCCCATTGACCTTTTAATAAATATCTGACAAATGCTGCTCATACACAAAACCATCAGTCTCTGCGACCACTGTTACAGACACATACCTGCTGTTGTCTACGAAGATAACAATCAAATTCTAATGAAGAAAAATTGTCCGGAACACGGGGTCATAGACAGTGTTGTAGAAATCGATCCTGAGTTCTATTACGGGCTTGAACATAAAAAAGATTTTACAACGTTCAATCAAGTTATATTCGAAGTCACTGATCGATGTCAACTCAGTTGCCCTCATTGTTATCATTTACCAGATAACAAGGTTACAGATCGATCTCTAGATCTCATAGTAGATCAAGTAAAATCTTTCCCTAAAGAATGCATGCCTATGTTTGCCGGTGCTGAAGCCACTCTTAGAAAAGATTTCATAGAGATGTGTAGCCGTATCAACGATTTAGGATTTGAAGAATTCAGTCTATTAACCAATGGCATTAAATTTGCAGATAAAGAATTTACACAACATTCGTATGACGCAGGTCTTAAACAATTATGTCTTGGGTTGAATCATCATTCTTACCAAGGCGAAACTATACATCAAAAACAATTATCTGGTTTACAGAACATGCTAGATGTCGGATACGAGATCGGGTACGTGGGATACACTATAGAAAGTTTAGAAGATGTATCAGATATTTTAAAAGAAATACAGACAATCAACACTGATAAAATTAGTCACTACAGAATAAGATGCGGAAGTTTTATTGGACGCAGCTTGGATAAGCAACGCAGTTACCTGAGCAATCTTGTTAAAAAAGTGAAGTCTCTGTTAGGAGACGAAGTACAATACGGAACGTATGATGATAATCCCTATCATGTTATGATGGAATGGGGAAATATAAAATTACGATTAATACAATGGCCAGATGTTACTAATATAGACATGGAAGAATTACGAACAGGGCCTTGGTGCAATTTTTACGATGGTCCTATTACAAATTTTGTACATCAGGTAATTACTAGAGATGCATATACCAATATGAATATGCCGGTTAAAGATACCGTTCCTGATCGATACAGATATAGAAAAATCAACGAGGCGTTCAATCATGACCATTGGAGTCATCATTGGAATGGTCCGGAAGAATTTACAGAATTCGATTTCACTATTCAAGAAGACTGGTTGAAAACAACCAAACCTAAATCTATTATTCCTTTGATCAAATGTTAAAAAATATATTTCCTGTACAAATTTACGAAGTTGATTTTCCAGATTACGATGTAATCAAGGACGTCCTGCTATCGGACATCATGACATTGTTTAATCAAAACTTAGAGTTATATTCTAAGCATAGGCTGTTTAATCAATCGTATAGTCTCGAGGGCACACAAGAAGGCATGTATCGAGATCTACATAAAAAATTGCAGCACAAAGAATTGATAGACTGGATTCAACATCATGTAGAAACCTATTGGAAGGAGTTGCACTACAGCAGATTTGTCACTCCTGAAATCGTACACATGTGGGCAAATCTAACACCCAAGGGCGGAAACATTATTCAACACAATCACAGTCCCTACGAAATAGCTGGTTCGTTTTATGTAGATGCTTCTCCCGATCGTGGCAGTTTAGTATTAGTGGATCCCAACGAAATGATCAGAGGTAGACTGCCGTATTATGATTCAGACGAAAGCAAACAAGGAAGATTCTTTTTTGATCACATAGTTGAACCCAAGCCTGGTAAACTGGTATTATTTCCCGGATGGCTCTACCACAAAACACAAAAGAATCCCAGTGATGAAGCCAGAGTGGTAATAGGACTGAACGCAGGGCTTATGTATAGAATAGTATGAAGTTAGATATACCATTAACAACGCCCGCTGGCAATAAAATTAAAACCATAGGAATATGGATGAGCGGTGGCGCCGACAGTTCGCTGTTGTGTTATCTGATGGCCAAAGAAATCAAAACACAAAATATACCTGTAAAAATACAACCGTTAACTGTACAAAAGAGACCAAATATATTTGAATCAATACCTGTTAAAAATAAGATTATCGAATTATTAGATGCTGAAAATATATTCAGTGAACATATAGTATATCCTGCACCAGCAACAGGATGGTATGCCGAAGACTATCTATCAATGTTTGCTAGGATGAATCGAGAAAATATTAGACAAGATTTGTTTCAAGCATTGTTTTCTGGTATAACAACTAATCCTCCAAGAGAAGTACAAGAAAACTTTCAATGGGGTATACTAGAAGATGTTGAATTAAAAAGAGGATCTCATTTAGTCAAAGACACTGTTAGATATTTTATAGAAAGTGAAAACAGCGTTGAATATGAATTTTTAGAATACAAACCTTTTTTTAACATAACTAAAAAAAATATAGCTGCGCTATATCAAGAACACGGATTATTAGATTCGTTGTTTCCGTTAACTAGAAGTTGCGAAGATAGAAATTTTTTACAGGGGCACTGCGGTAAGTGTTGGTGGTGCGAAGAACGACTTTGGGCATTTGAGAGATTAGAATGAATTTTATAACCAAAACTGAGTCAAGCTGCGACATTGATAAAGTAAAACAAGACCTAACTGCAATCTTGTCAATATATCCTTGGCCGGCTATGACTCCAGAAAAACTAATGCCAGGCAATCAAATAGGGCTCACGCATAGACCCGATGCACAAGATATATGGCTAGACAGTTCGGGTAGTTTGTATGACAAAAAATTAAAAGAGTTTGTAGGAAAAGAATCTGACTTTTCACTGTGGAATCCCAATACTCCTACATATACAAGACAAGTCTTAGAAGCATTGTCAGCTGCCGAGAACACAAAATTTGGCCGAATTAGATTCATGCGATTAATGCCAAAAACTGGTCTTAGCATACATGCTGATTTTGAAAAAAGATATCATTTGGTTATTGAAACCAATACCAATGCACTGTTTGGTGAAAAGGTAGTCGACGACCAATTGGCCGCAAAGTGTTATCATATTCCTGCAGATGGATACTTTTATAAAGTAGATACAACCAGAGACCACTTTGTATATAATGGCGGTTGGGAGCCGCGAATTCATTTGGTTATTTGTGAAGCAGGATGATTTACGATGTTATCTACAATGGCAGTTGATGTCATAATCCTCACCGGTATATCCGGCAATGAATTTCAGCGAGCTATCGGGGCATATCGCATAGGAAGTCATTTAAGACAACACGGGTATACAACTCAGGTTATTGATTTTGTCGACGAATTTGACTTTGATCAACTATCTATGTTATTAGACAAATTTACTGGAGATAATACATTAGCGTTATGTGTGAGCACAACCTTTTTGAAATCGCAAACTGACGAAATGATCAGTTCTACATATAAAAAGTTAAGAACAATTTCTGATAGATTACGCAAGGTTATAAATTTTTATAAAACAAAAAATAAAAAAATTAAAATCATAGGCGGTGGCGGAAACATAAATTGGTACAAAGAGGATGATATATTTGACGTAATAGTAACAGGATACGGAGAAGTAGTTGTATTAGATTATCTCAACGGGTTAAGATACGGTCCAAAGAAGATATATCCAAAATTACATGATAAAGAAATTATCAACGGAGACCATCAGCTACTCGAGGTATCGACTATGAGGCATATCTGGGAACCCAGCGATTGTATTTTACCTAAAGAAACACTGCCAATTGAAATCAGTAGAGGATGTATTTTTAATTGTAAATTCTGCTCCTATCCGTTAAACGGTAAAAAGAAATTCGATTATATCAGAGATCCAGAATTAATTAGAGAAGAATTGATTAGAAATTATGAAATGTTTGGTACCACTAACTACATGTTCAGTGATGATACCTTCAACGATTCTACCTATAAACTAGAACTGTTACATGAAGTTTTTACAACGTTACCGTTTCGTATACAATTTGTAGCATATCTAAGGCTGGATCTGCTCTACGCTCATCCAGAGCAAATCACGCTACTTAAAGAAATGGGGTTGAAGTCTGCAGCGTTTGGAATTGAAAGCATGAATCCCCGCACAGCTAAGTTTATAGGCAAAGGTTTAGCTGAGAACAAAATAAAGGAATTTCTTCCAAGATTGTATTATGACCTGTGGAATCAAGAGATTTCGATCATCTGTTCACTGATAGTAGGGTTGCCGTACGAAACTCCAGAACAGCTCGAAGAGAGCTTTAATTGGTTCATAAATTCCGGTATCAATTCTATATGGATGCCATTGGCTATTACTCCTAGTAATTTTTATTTGAGTGATATCGATAAAAACTATGAAAAATACGGGTACGAACTAAGTGACGAAGTAGGGTACTGGAAAAGCTCTATCATGGATCGCAAATTTGCCGAAAAAACTGCACAGCGATTCAGCGATATCTCCTTGGATCTCGGTACCGTTAATTCGTGGTATCTGTTTTTGATGCTGAGTTATCAGCTAGATGACGCAGACACCATACAAAAATCAAGGTGGCGAGACATTGATTGGGCCAAATATAATTTAAGAAAATCTGAAATGATGCAGGAATACAAGGCGTTATTGCAGAAATTTGCTGACGCCAACTAAAATATACGCACTTTTCCTACCTACTTGTAAATTTGCTTGAAAGCAGTTTGCGTAAGTAGGTATAAATATACTATGAAGTCAATGACACCCAGGAGTTAAATATGCCCTTACAGATTCGCAGAGGCACTGATGCAGAAAGATTAGCAATGACGCAGCCGCTTGCACAAGGCGAGCTGTTGTTTGTTACGACACCAGGAGCTGAGAGATTATATGTCGGAAACGGCAGTACTCTCGGCGGTATACAAATTACCGGATATACCAATGAAGATGCGCAAGATGCGTCAGCCACTCTGTTCAGCAACGGAGTACATTCAGGAATAACGTTCACATACAACGATGCCACCGCAAGTTTATCTGCATCTGTAGATTTATCAAACTATAACGGCATAATTAATGCGTCAGCATTGCAGGGTTCTATTTTTGCTGATGACTCGTCGGTTATGATAGATACCATTGACGAAAAAATATATGCCTCTAACGGATTTTTTGGAAACTTAACTGGCAATGTTACTGGAAACTTAACTGGTAATGTTACTGGAAACTTAACTGGCAATGTTACTGGAAACGTCGACGGCGATGTAAACGGATCAATTTTTGCAGATGATTCCAGCTTGATGGTTAATGCCATTGACAAATCTTTTGTAGGACGGTTTACTGGCGATATCACTGGCAGTGTATTTTCAGATTCGTCTACTCTTCTAGTAGACGGTGTTGATGGAAGAATCGTTGCTCCAGTGTTTGCCAACGTCACCGGTAATGTGTTAGCCACAGATACATCAACTATTATCAATAACACCGCCAAAACAGCGGCTCTTACTGGCATTGCATTGTCTGGTGCATCTGTAATAACCGGTAATCCGCTCTTTATATCCGATAGCGGCGTCAACGTTGTTAGCAGTCATGACGGTAGTGTTCCAAATACCCCCACTCTAAACGTAGCTGCTTTCATTAGCTCAGCTACGTTTGGCCCATCGATACTTATTCAGAAATCCAGAGGATCGATTGTTTCACAGACAATAGTTCAAAACGGAGATTTCGTCGGAGGTATTACTTTTTCTGCATACGATGGTACACAATTTCAACCGTCATCTATTCTAAGTGTTGTGGTAGACGGTGTAGTAACGCCTGGAAGTAATCCGCCTGCGAGAATGGATTTAACAGTAAACGCTACGAATACCATACGATTCAAACCAACTTCAACAGAGTTTCAGTTACCTCCAAAACTTCCTGTAGTAGCCGACGACACGGCTCGTACCGCATTAGTGCCGACTCCAACTGCTGGTATGATGATTTTTATGACATCGGGCACTACTCCTGCAGCCACAAATAAAGTGCAGGTATACGACAGCAGTGCTTGGGTTAACCTACATTAAAATTTGTAGGAACTACGTTTCTTTCCGAAATCAGTCTTTGGGTTTCTTTTACAGCAGTGAGCCAATCGGACTGTGATTCATCACATAGCCTATCAACACTGATATAGAAGGGATTAGGATCAAGATCATACTTTGATCCTAATTCTTGTAATTGTATTTTTAAATTTTCTTTGTCCGTTACTACTGATATTGATTGCCATGCAGGAGTAGTTACCCAGTTCCAGGTAATGTTCCAGTCAGGTTTCTTCACTACAAAATCCACTAAGTCTTGCAAATGATTGATATTATATATTCCAATCACAGTGTGGAATTGTAAATCAACGTTAGTGCCTGCCCACCATTGTTCCAGAGTGTTGATGTTATTTTCTATCACAGAAAATTTACTTGGCCATCTAATCCAATCGTTGATTTCTCCTACTCCATCGAGACTGACTTTATAAGATACACTCTTACAAGTTTCTAATAGAGTTTTAAGATCCAAATTTGGTAAAATTGTACCGTTTGTAGTAACAGCTACCTCAAGATTCTTTAAGTCAAATTGTCTAAGCAGTTTGATAAATTTTTCTTGACTCATCATCGGCTCGCCGCCTATTATTTTAAGATGCGTGACCTTGGTTAAATCCCAAGAAGTATAATCAAATCCATGCGCCATAACACCGGTGGCTATGATTTTTCTGTGAGTGTATTTTTCTGTCTGCCATTTAGTACTGAATTCTTCAGAACACATGACACAGGCAAGATTGCATAAATTGTCAAAGCTGACTTCTAACTGTTTGAGAGGCTGCGCCTTGGTGTCAACTGGTTGATAAAATTTTAAACTCTGTTGCCTTAGACTTTCAACTCCGCTGGCTTCATCTCTATAACATGTTTTACAGTTATCAATTTTATTTCCTGCTAACATGCTCTTGCGTAGCTCGGACCATGCGCTGGAATTTCTGGGATCTTGGTCTGTGATATTGCCAAATTCTTTGTTGTGTATAAATTTACAGCAAGGAAGAATAGTGCCGTCGGGCCTTACTGCCGCTCCAGCCCACGGATATGCACATACAGTATTAGACATTGTGAAAAATCTCTGTGCTGATCATTACATCTTTCATAGCTGACATTAATTTTTGCCTATCGGAACTCTTTGGAGTACATAGGCCGCAGCCGCAGAGATTATTAGGACACGTTATCACCGGCATTGTTTTATTAATCAAGTGGTCGCGTAGGGTTTCAACAATAGTATCTGATTCTGTTAATGTTCCTATGCTTCCTCGTTTGCTGTCGAGTGTGGCTTGACAGGTCTGGTGATGATATACCAATCCTGTTTGTTGTTCTATGTGTAAAAAGTACCAATTAACTGAACAGTGCCAATTCTTAAATTGTCTATCAGTTACTGCTTTTGCTGTTTCTTGACCAGCAGTGCTGCAAACTCCAAACTCTCTACCACCGCAACATGGTCTAGAAGTAGGAGTAATATCAATATTCCAGTTTTGTTTTAGCCACTGTTTGTGATCATCAGTGTACAAGTGTGCTTGACTGGACTTACTGTCAGGGTCATCACCTATCAGTCGAGGGATGAACTTTACATCCCATGATGATAATCTTTCACAGACTGTCTTACATTCATCGAAGTAGTCTGCATGAAACATTACATTTACCTTGACCCCAATTTCACTGCTGTTGAAAAATTTAATTCGATCAATAACACTGGTCTTGACTGAGTCTTTGGCTTCTGCATGATAGCTAACTGTCACATAATCAAAATTTTCAATCACAGCCTGTGCTGTTTTTTCGCTCATCGCGCCATTAGTGGTTAGACTGAGCTTTAGATTAAACGCATTCTTGTATGTGTCATCATACTCTTTGCGAATGTATTTTGCAAAATCAATGAATACAGGATTAACTGTAGGCTCACCACCGGTAAAGCTCACATGAAAATCTTTGTTTTTTCTATGCTGCGAAACCAATAGAATGTAATCAAACAAGAAATTTGTCGTAGCTTTTAATTGTTCTAAACTGGCATGTGAACTGAAATTATCATGTCTATGGGCAGGACAATAACTGCAATCGTAGTTGCATCTCCGTCCTAGATCCCAGGTTACAATAAACGGATCTTCGTTGACAGGAGTGATAGCAAAGATTTTATTCAATTGGTCACCCTTGTGACAAACTGATCATTGGGCTTAGAAAGATCGTTTACACCGCAGACTCTAGCGCAGGTTATTAATTTCTTGTCAGTCCAATATGGCTCCCATACCTGTTGCCATTTATCGTCGTCGATGATGCCTTTGATTCCTCGATCCACTGCATTTAGACTTTCAATGCCGCCTAGATCAGTTACAAGTTCATAATATTGATCTAAGATTTGTTTTTTAATATCGGCTACGATACTTTGAGAGCTGCTGTGATTGTAAGGTGCTGATGCAAGAAAGCAACAAGGAAACACATTCTTGTGTGCGTCTATGTAAATTTCTTTTTTAGATAATGCATAACAATCAACTGAAGTTTCTGAGTACCATTTTTTAAAGTTCTTAATGGTTTCGGCATCTATTAGTGTTACTTGATTGGTAGTCGGGGGCTCTAGATAATAGAGTGTATCACCTTCTTTATCCAGCACAGCAAATTTTAATTCCCCGATAAATCTAATAGTATTCTTAACAGTGAAACGTTGAAATCCCAATCGTTTTGATCTCGATTCTGCTTCCTCTACTTGATGCTCGTTGTGTTTGAATTTAATAAACACCCATTCTGCTATGCCACCAGCATCAATAAACAATTTGGCATTGTGTACCACACGTTCATACATAGTGCCTACTCGATACAAGTGATGTGTATCTTCTAATCCGTCAAGCGCAAACACCACAACATGTTTTTCCGGCATTGCGGAATATAAATCATTCCACCAAACTGCACTTCTTGCGCCGCCGTTGGTGTGAATTCTTAAATCAATATGTGGAGCATTATCTTTGAGATACCGACACATGGGGATGAGATCGTTATTCATCATGGG
>Ga0315903_10003552_pt1 | contig 21566 bp, 19 predicted proteins | sample LakEriMetagenome_7_FD_203524 | JGI IMG/M metagenome (GOLD analysis project Ga0315903, IMG submission 203524) | Freshwater fungal communities from buoy surface, Lake Erie, Ohio, United States - Buoy 2 MA119 | ecosystem: Environmental > Aquatic > Freshwater > Lake | place: USA: Lake Erie, Ohio... | reverse complement strand
GTATAAATGCTTATAAGAGTAGGGATGAGATAATAGAACAAAATCCCCCCTGAAGCCAATGACACCCGAAGACCAACAAAAGTTAGAAGAATACTGCCAAGGAATTGCCGCAATATTGTATCGGAATGCAGAAGCAAAGAATGCCGAACAGTTAAAGACCTTGGAAGGGATAGAACTAGCTGTGCGAGAGCAAATGTTAGAAAATGTTAGCCCAAAAATCGGTGTTTTTTTGTCGAGACAAGTAGTGGCACAAAAGCAGGAAAAGAGCGACATCTGAAGAGTTGTATTGGCGATCTGACCATCACCAGCAAACAAGCAAAACAATTAAACGTAAGACCAAGAACCCAGCTTAGTCCACACATGGAAAAATGCTGCTTGCTCACCAGTGGCAATGAGTCCTATGCACGAGCGATGAAAAATGTTAAGGAGTTGACAGGGATCGTGGTTAGCCACAGTACTCAACAGAGACTGGTACAAAGATACAATTTTCCGCAAGTAGAGTTAGCTGAGACTGTAGAAGAAATGAGTTTGGACGGAGGCAAAGTAAGACTGAGAACAGCCAAAGGAAAAAAAAGTGAATGGAAAGATTACAAATCTGTTACCCTACAAGGAAAAGCAGTAATTGCATATTTTCAGGAAAATCAAGCCTTAGTTGAGAGGGTACAGCAACAGGAATTAGCAGAGATTGTCTCTTGTCTGGGCGATGGACATGACGGTATTTGGAATTTATTCTCACAAATTGCTCCCGTAGAGCAACGCTTTGAAATTCTTGATTGGTATCATCTGGTTGAGCATTTACATGGCGTTGGGGGCTCTATGCGCCGACTAGAAAATGCTGAACAATTTCTCTGGAATGGTGATGTTGAGTCTGCTATAGCTTTATTTGAGGGTTGCAAATTTAAAAGAGCGGTGAATTTTGTGGACTATTTACGCAAACATTGTCTGCGGATTCCTGAATATAGTTTCTTCCATAAGTTAGGTCTGACTATTGGCTCTGGTTCAGTCGAATCTTCGATTAAGCAAATTGGGCGACGCATTAAGATTTCGGGTGCTCAATGGAATCGAAAAAATGTCTCTCAAGTTTTGAAGCATCGCTGTGCTTATCTCAATGATATGCTTGATTCTTGTGAGTATAATTACTCAGTGCCAAACTGAGATGCTCCCAGTTTATCAAGGCAATCGATGGATTATTGGAGGTAGCATTGGTTTGGGGGCATTTACAGGGTTAGCTTGGATCGGAGTCCTTGATGATGAAAAACAGCAAATACAGAAACTGCATGACGCTCTAGATCTAGCACGTTTAGAAGAAAAGCCTTTTAGTGCCAAGTTCTTTGCAGGAATGTCCAATATTGACATCGAAACGGCTGAAAAATTTCTCAATAAAGAAGTTGCTGCTAACGGTATTAACAGCAAAGACGTGGATATGGAAGATGGCACAGTGGTGTATATCTTTCCCATCTCTCAAAATCGCAGAGCTGAATTGGAAATATTGAAAGCCAAGAGAGAAGAAGAGGCTGCAATTCTGCGAAAAGCTGAAGCTAGACAAAAGCGAAAGGAAGAATTAAAAACGCTTAATCTATCAGAACTAGATCGCGAACATCTAGAAAAACTCAGTGAAGAAGACCGTCAGCTTGTACTAGAGGCAAAAGCTGAACAAGATACTGAAAAGACTGTTTCTAATACTGTGGCTATTGGTACTGCGGCAGTGGGGTTAGCTGTATTGTCCATGTTCCTCGGAGGAGATTGAGAATATTGGTGATTTCTATAGGAAGTAGGTAGGTATGTGAGGATAAAAGGCAATGATGTAAGCTAAAGCTAGATTTTAAGAAATATAAATTATGCGATCGCAATAGGAATGTTTGCTGCAAAACCTTGGCTGTTGGCAAGGTTCATTTACCCGCTTATCAACAAAAGGTGAGATTTTAGAAGATATTCCTAGTGAAACCAGTCTGGAACTTAAGGAAGATAATCAAACAGTGCGTCAAGTTGTGCGCCGATTTTATGACGGTCAGCCGCAGAACTTAGTTTTGGAATATCGTACTCTCAATCGCAGCACCACTTTTTTTGAGAATGGCGCTTTTTCTCAAGGAGGATTGCAATTTGCACCCTATACAGAATTTGGTGGAGAGTTGGGATTGATTTATGGCGATCGCCGATTGCGTGTGGTTCTGCTCTATGATAAAGCTAGCCAACTTGATCGTGTTACCTTCATCCGTGAACATTTACCCCATAGCACCACGCCCGAACATCCAGCTTTGACTCTAAATGATTTGCTCGGCAAATGGGAAGGAGAAGCAATTACGATCGCTGCTGATTGGTTAGAACCAGAAATAGTCAAGGCTTGCTTTGCAAGCCTCGACGTAATCAAATCAAACTATCAAACAACTATGTCATTACCGCCAATCATTGAGCAAATGCTCTCGCCTGAGTTTTACGAACATCCTGTTACTGAACCAATTCAGCTTTTGCAAACGCATATTTCCTTTGTATTGCTTACAGGACAATATGCATACAAAGTCAAGAAACCAATGAACTTTGGCTTCTTAGATTTTTCTACATTAGAAAAGCGCAAATATTTCTGTGAAGAAGAACTTCGACTTAACCGCCGCTTAGCGCCTGACCTATATCTTTCAGTCTTACCGATTATCGAAACAGATGGGAAATACCATTTTGATCAAGCTGGAATTGGAACACCTGTGGAATATGCAATCGCCATGCCAGAATTCTCGCAAGAGGATTTGCTGATTGAGATGTTTGCTTCAGGCAGACTTACGGCTGATCATGTAAAACAAATTGGTGAACAGTTGGCAGTATTCCATCAAAGTGCACTGACCAATGACCATATCAATAGCTTCGGCACAATGGAAGCAGTTCTCGCTGTGGCAAATGATAACTATGCCTCCACTGAAAAGTATGTTGGGATTGCTCAAACTGACGAGCAGCTTGCTCAAACTCGTGCTTATACAGATAAATTCTTTGAGGAGAATGCTGCTTTATTTAGCGATCGCATTGCTAAGGGTAAAGTCCGCGAATGTCATGGCGATGTGCATTTAAAAAATATTTGTCTCTATCAAGATCAGATCCAGATTTTTGATTGTATCGAATTCAATGAGCCATTCCGCAATAGCGATGTGCTTTACGATGCAGCATTTCTATTAATGGATTTGCAGTTTCGCAGCAGAAGGGATCTCGCGAATATTTTCCTGAATACCTATCTAGAACGTACTGGCGATTATGAAGGAGCAGTTCTATTGCCACTACATTGCAGTATGCGAGCCTATATTCGCGCTAAGGTGACATCATTCTTACTTGATGATCCCAATATTCCTACGGATGTGAAAGCGAATGCTCAAACGGAAGCCTCGGCATATTACAAATTGGCTTGGGAATATACGCAACCCAAACAGGGCAAATTGATCATCATGTCAGGTGTATCTGGCTCTGGCAAAAGCACAACTGCTAAAGCGATCGCCTCTGAGCAAGATGCTATCTATCTGCGATCGGATGCGATTCGCAAGCAAATTGCAGGTATTGGTTTAATGGAACGTGGTAGTGATGATATTTACACGCCAGAGATGACGGCGAAAACCTATACCAGATTGGCGGAGTTAGGTGCATTGTTAGCTAGCAAAGGTTTTACGGTGATTCTCGATGCGAAGTACGATCGCATTAGTTTACGAGGTCAAGCGATCGCCGCCGCCCAAGACCAAAATATTCCTGTAGAAATCATCTATTGCACTGCGCCTGTAGAAGTTTTGGAACAACGTTTACGCGATCGCTCTGCCGCAAATAATGATATTGCTGATGCGACGGTTGAGCTATTAGCCAGTCAGCAAGCCGCCTTTGAGGATTTCACGGCTGAAGAATTGGTCTTAGTGAAGAAAAACGATTAAAAAGTGGGGCTGTAGGGGCTTAGCATTCCCGCCACAATTTATAAAATTCTTAGATCATCTGAATTTGGGAATGCTAAGCCCAAAACCTCACACCGCAGGGACAATTTTTCTGTGAAGTCATAAACCTTACACCGCAGGGACAGTTTTTCTGTGAAAGCAAAGAGGGCTGAGCATTTGCGGATCGAGGTTTCTGTAGTGAGTTTAAAAATTGTGGCGCAAATGCTAAGCCCCTACGGGTGCTATAAATCCTCCATTATTTCAGTTCATCGATTAATCCGTTAATATATAAACACTAACCTTTCATTAAAAATGTTATGTCCGATCGCCTGAAATTTTTCCGCAGGCTGATGTCAGCTTTTGAAGGTACTTCTAATCCTCAACGTGCTGTCGAACGGGGATTTTATGTCAATCTGCCAAATAATCCCATTGGGGAAATTACTGGCAGAGTTGCACTTCGTCCTTCTTCAGTGCATTTGCTCTTTGGAGGCATCGGATCTGGTAAAACAACACAGTTACTGTTAACGCAACAGGCTTTAAATGAGTTAGAAGATATAAAAGCCATTTATGTTGACGTTAGTCTTGTTACCGATATTTCTGATCTTAAGTCTGGTGCTTTAATTGCGATTGCAGGACTCGAATTAATAAATATATTGGGTAGCTCTTCCAGTTCAGATTTAAAAAATTTCAAGGAAATAATTAAGAAAGCGGCATATGGCTACACAGAATATATTCCTATAGATATGACAGCAATGAGCTGGAGTAAGCCAAGAGAAGTTAATTACAAAGGTTTAATTTCTACCGAAAATAGAGAAAATAGAGAATCAATTTCGCTAGCCTTTTCTGCTCTAAGTCAAGCTGCCATATCAACAACAAAAAAAGAAATAATATTTCTGTTTGACGGTCTAGATCGATTAAGCAAATCAAAAACTTTTATTAATTCTGCACTTGATGATGTAATTGAAATTAATAAGACGGGAGTTGGCTCAATTCTTGTAGGTTCTATTGTAATCCCATACTCAGAGAGAGCATATATTGCAGAAATCACTGGGTATTCTTACTTCTTGCCATATTTGGATGTATTGGAAAATGTTGAAGCCAAACAATTTTTCATAGAGATTTTCAAGGTGAGAGATCCTGAAAACTTTATAGACCAAGATGCAAGGGAATTACTGATATTTCACTCTGGAGGAGTTCTACGAGATTTAATGTCTCTCTGCCAAGCGTCTATTGAAGAAGCATATATGGACGGTTCAGAGCTGATTACAGTGCAACACGCAAATCAAGCTATTTTAGCTCTAGCTCGTTCAAAAGTAATTGGACTAACTGACGCAAATATAAATACGCTTCGTAAAGTTATGACTGAAAAATCTTTTTCTCCACGCACTTCTGAAGATTTTGATCTACTACTTACAGGACATATTTTAGAGTATAGATATCCTCGACAAAGGTTTGTTGTTCATCCGATATTAGTTCCACTTATCGAAAGTATGGCTGTGAGTCTAACTAATGGATAACCTGTTTTCTTTAGATGAATTTCTACAAAGAAATGGAGGATTACTAGATAGCAATATCTGGATGGTTCTTGTCGTTGATATTAACGATATAGAATTAACAGTTACAGATTTACGAGATACCCTTGAAATTTTCAGCGAATGTAGCACTGGTACTATATCTGGTGAATCTGGAGTAAGAAATTTAATTAATCAGATTAAAGAAGCATCAGAAGAATATTTTTTGCTATGGAAATTAGATGATTGGGATAATAACGAATGGAAAATTTTTGATGCTTTGAGAAGTCGATTAGATAAAGGTAATAAAGGAGGATTACTTGTACTTTCTGAGCAAGCTAATAATTTAATGATACATAATGCCCCTAATTTTGTTAGTTGGTTAGGAGCAAGAATATATTACTTACACAAAGATGCAGAAATACTTAGTGATGAAGAATGCGATCGCCGCCTAGCAACGCTACAAGAATGGACAGGTAAAACTAATGATGATGTAATTGCTTTAGCGGAAAATCGCCAACTTCCAACCGATCCAGAATATGGGGAGTGGCTAATTTTACTTAATCGAGGTGACTTGCTTGAGCGACAAAAATAATTGGCAAAAAATCTGTGCAGATGTTCAAGAGCGTTCTCTCAACAACACATACCTTGACGTAAACAATGCAACTTCTTTGTGGGCAGCAATTTTAAAATGCTTAACAACTGCCAGCGATGAAAAAATTTTAAATGCTAAGCAAGATGAAATTCGTAAGTTGCTTAAAAAAGGTGCATCATCTCAAATTGGTAAAAAAGGCTATACAGAAATCATGGGTGGAGGCAAAAATTTCAATCGCACTCAGGATATTCCCCATTTTAAACTTCACAATGGCTGCTGGTTCGATTTCGCTATCACTATCGAAGAAACTTGCAAACCTGCTCAAATTATAGGATTTGATTTTGAAATAAGGTTTCCTCAAAAAGAAGGAGAAACTCTAGTTCCATTTTTAAGAATCGATCTTAATCTGCCAGAGCATAACAACGATGAACGAAATATACGTTTTCATCTTCATCCCAGCAATGACGACATCATGATCCATAGTCCGCCTATGTCACCACTCGAAATTCTCCATATGTTTTTGTATGGCTTGAACATTCGTGATAAACCTCGTTCTTCTTAGTCCTATCTAATCTTCTGGAATCCCAGAACTCTGACGATATTGAAATGCTCTTGCGATCGCAGGAACGAGCAGAATTATAAGGGCGATCGCACTCCCAATCGCAATATATGGATTGAGCATGATTAGGCGCGATGTAGGCATTGTTGCATCTACATTAAAAACACCATCAAAAACCGTAGGAATTTCTAAAAGCTTACTTGCCGATGGCGGTGAAATCAAATTTAGAGAAGCTGCGAACGCAGGAAACATCACCGAGCTAAAAAGACATATACTCAGAAACCTTGCCCAAGACTTCAAATACCACAGCCCGATCGCTAATAAAATCGGCACGATACTAAAACCGAGAAAAGCTATATTGGAAACTACTTGTAAATTAATGGAATTACTGTCAGCCACAGGAACATTGTTTTCCAATAATCGATAGAGATAAAAATTGAGGATGCGATCGCAAATCAATACCAGACTCATCCCCAACATTGTTGTTGAGAGAATGGTAATAGCGATCGGGCGTTTGATAGTTTTAGAGTTCATCATGTTTTCGGTATGAATTTTAGGTTGAGTATGAACATCGCTTTGCGATGCCCATACAATTAGGGCTGACTGAGATAGCGTGGTAAATGACGAAATAACTTGCTCGATTGCATCATGCGTAATACGTAATAACTAGCAGTTGGCAAGAAGATCACCATCGACCAACCAAACTGATCAGGAACTTCAATTTGAAAAAAGGAGGGAAACATCAACATGAGTATTGCCGAAATCCCCACGGACAAAACACCGAGAATCGCAGCCGTAGAATTTTTGAAGAGAGTCTTTATCTTCCAAATGGAAATATCGGTAATGCTCCAAAACACAAATAGACAGAAGAGCATACCGATTAAAGTGCTAACACATTGTGCTTGTCCTTTCGCAATATCTTGAAAAGCATCTGAACTAATCACAGTTGAACTATAGGGAACCTTGAGTAGCGCCCAACCACTGATGTAATAGGAAAAGATATAGCCGATCGTCATCGCGATCGCCCCAAAAATGCCAGCAATACAGCTATAGCCCAAGACATCGCGCAGGAAGTTCTCTAGTCTCACTGGTTTCAGCCAACCAAAGGCTATCCAAATCGTCGGTAAGCCAACCACTGCCATCGTTAAAACCGTCATGTGACGAGGCTCGACAGGAAAGGGAAGCTGCACAAATCCCGCAAAGGAAATTGTCAGAATCACCATGATATTTTTGGTGAGATAAAGCAAAGCCGAAGAGAGAATTTTTTGCTTGATATCATCCCCTGCGGCGAAGGCTTGGGGCAGTGCCGAAAGATTGTTATCCAGCAACACTATATCAGCGACATCTTTACTAATTTGTGCACCATCATTCATGGCGATCGCAAGTTGTGCTTCCTTAAATGCAGGTACATCATTCACCCCATCGCCCACCATGCCCACGTAACCACCGCGCTTCACCATCGCCGAAATAAGACGACGTTTCATGTCGGGGGTGATTCTGCCAAATACTGCACCAGAGGCTGCTGAACGGCTAAAGGTTGGTGAATCCATCGCTTCTAAAGTTTTTTGCGTAAACACTGCATCATCGGGAACGGCAATTCCTGCTTGACGAGCGATCGACGCGACAGTTTCGACACTATCGCCCGAAATCACTTTGAGGCGAATATTTTTATTTTGTAATTCGGCGATCGTCTCGATTACATCGGGTCGCAAACTATCTTCAAGCAAGACTAAGCCGCGATCTCGTCGATTACTAGGCAAAGCAGGATTTTTATCAGATGCGTCAAAGCTATCTTCACTGGTGACTACAGCGATCGCTCGCAATCCCTGTCTTCCATATTGCTTAGCCTTCTCCTGCATCTCAGGATTAGAAAATAGAATTTCAGGAGCTCCGACCATAATCGTTGTACCGATATCGATCGCGATCGCGCCCCATTTACGGCTAGAACTAAAGGGAACTTCACTGACTAATTGTGCAGGTGATCTGGGCTTATCCGAGAAAGTTGCCATTGCCTTGGCACTGCTATTCTGGGAACCCATCAGATTTGTATAGAGCGCGATTAACTCGCGGAGTGAATCTTCATCGGTATCATCTAAAGGCACGATTTCTTTCACAACAAGTTTGTTTTGGGTCAGCGTTCCCGTTTTGTCTGTGCAGAGAATCCGCACACTATTCATCGAATCTACGGCATTGATTTTTTGAATCAAGGTGCGTCGCTTACTGATTTCTACTGCACCGATCGCAAAGGCAACACTAATCGAGAGGATTAAACCAGCTGGCACAAAGCTATTGATGATTACCGAAGCATAGCGAATCGTATCTACCATCGACCGCCCCGAATTGAGGCTGGATGAGACATGCAAGAATGCTGCTACGATCAGCACTAGCACAAAAATTTCGACGAGAACATCAATCTTTTTCTGTAAAGGCGTAAAGACTCGCTTATAAACACGCGAAGACTGCGATAGCTTTACTGCATAGCTTTCATTGCCAATTTTGTCGGCACGAAATACACAACTTCCTGCTAAACAGAAAGAACCCGACAGTACAATATCGTCAATTTGCTTGGCTACAGGATCGGACTCTCCTGTTAGCAATGATTCATCCATCTCCACATTTTGAGAAAATAGTACCGCCCCATCCACAGGAGCGCGATCGCCTGGGTTCAGCTCGATCAGGTCATCCCGCACCAACTCACCAACAGGGATCTCCCTTGCTTCGCCATCACGGCGTACTTTTACCTTCTGTACTGACAGCAAGGCAAGTTTATCCAGAGTCAGCTTTGCCTGAATTTCTTGTGCCACACCGACCAGAATATTCATAAACACTGAAAATCCTGAGAAGATGGCATCGGTAATTTGTCCAAGTGCCATCATCAGGATTAAAATCACCCCAAAGGTAACGTTAAATAATGTAAAAACGTTTTCTTTGAAAATGTCATTGTAGGTGCGACTCGATCGCATCACTACGACATTGATATCACCGCGATGCTTGCGATCATTAACCTCAGCTTCGCTAAGTCCTATATCGACGTTTGGCGATGCGATCGCGGGCGAGTCAGGAGTATTTTCTGATGTAGGTTGTGACATAAATGCACAGGTATCATTTTTAGTAAGAAGTATAAGATCTCTAAGCCAACATTTAAAATCAGAGTTTAAACTTAATGTCTATGATTACGTTGCAAGTGAATGGTGATGATCGCATATGTGAACCAAATCTCACGATGATCGAATTGCTGGAATATTTAGGGCTGAATCCTCGCTTAGTTGCCGTGGAGTATAACGGCGAGATTTTACATCGTCAACTCTGGGGGAATACGATTATCCAAAATAGCGATCGCCTAGAAATCGTCACCATTGTTGGCGGCGGTTAGAAGTCTCTACAAATCAAGAGCGCTATAATTTTGTCAGTACATCTTTTTAATTAGCATCACAGGCAATTGGCATCGGCTATGATCGCAACATCACAAATCCCCGCTACAGTGCTCACGGGCTTCCTCGGCGCAGGCAAAACTACATTACTTAATCACATTCTCACGGCTGAACATGGCAAAAAAGTTGCTGTGATTGTCAATGAATTTGGCGAAGTCGGTATCGATCAGCAACTAGTGATCGGTGCTGACGAAGAAATTTTTGAAATGAACAATGGCTGTATCTGCTGCACTGTGCGCGGCGATTTGATTCGGATTATCGGTAATTTGATGCGCCGCCGCAACAAGTTCGATCATCTCCTGATTGAAACTACTGGTTTAGCCGATCCTGGACCCGTGATTCAAACCTTCTTTATGGATGAGGACATTCATAGACAAGTTTCCCTTGATGCTGTGGTGACCGTCGTTGATGCTAAGCATGTCCAACAACATTGGGGCGATCGCGAAGTTCTCGAACAAATCGGATTCGCTGATGTGATCTTGCTGAATAAGACTGATTTGGTTACTGAATCGGAATTAGTAGAACTCGAAGCAAAAATCAAGCATCTGAACGTTTTGGCAAGAGTCGATCGCGTTCAGTTAAATCAAACCGATACCGAGAATATTGAGGACAGTATCAATAAAGTTCTTAATGTCGGTGGTTTTGATCTCAATCGCATTCTTGAAAAGAATCCTGAGTTCCTTGCTGCTCAAGCCAAAGAAGAATATGATCACGACCATGACCATAATCACGACCATCATGACCCCGACGATCATCACGAGCATGAGCATAAACATCATGAACATCATCACCATGTTCATGATGAGGAGGTTGGCTCGGTCAGTATTCTAGAAGCAGGTGTAGTTAATCCCTACAAGTTCCAAGCTTGGATTAGTGAGCTATTGAAAACTCAAGGTCAAGATATTTTCCGCTCTAAAGGAATTATCAATCTTTCTGGTTCGGAAGAGCGCTTAGTATTTCAAGGTGTGCATATGCAGTTCGACGCAACTCGCGATCGCCCTTGGAAAGACAATGAACTCCGCAAGAATCAATTGGTCTTCATCGGCAGACATTTAGAGAGTGAGAAGCTCCGCGAAGGTTTTATGGGTTGCTTGGTTTGAGCAACTCGTTCAAATTAATTCTGGTGATCGCTACTATCTCAAGATAGCGATCACCTAAAAAAGAAAAAGTGAGCATTGCTCACTTTTTCTTTTAGTTTTTAGCTGGAGGTAGTGACAACTTGACATGTAGCTCTTTCAATTGCGAATCATCCACACTGGATGGCGCATCGGTCAACAGGTCGCGTGCTTGCTGTGTTTTCGGGAAGGCAATTACATCACGAATCGAGTCAGCACCAGCAATCAACATCACTAAACGATCCAGCCCAAAGGCTAAACCACCATGAGGAGGAGTTCCATATTCAAAGGCTTCCATAAGGAATCCAAACTTCTCCTTTGCCTGTTCATCGCTTAGCCCGATCGCAGCAAATACTTTCTCTTGAACTTCGCGCTTGTGAATGCGGATACTACCGCCACCGATCTCTGTGCCATTTAGCACAAGGTCATAGGCAAGAGCGATCGTATTAACATCAATGGCTTGACCATCGGCAATGTCTTCAGGTCGTGGCGATGTGAAGGGATGGTGCAGAGCCTCCAATCTTTTCTCATCAACATTCCACTCAAACATCGGGAAGTCAGTAATCCAAACAAAGTTAAGCTTGTTATGATCAATCAGTTCCAACTCATGACCGAGTGCTAGGCGCAAACGATAGAGTGATTCGTTAACAATCGCCTTTTCCCCAGCGCCGAATAATAGGATTGTGCCTGCGGTTGCGCGTGTGCGTTCTAGCAGTTCCTTTTTAACTTCTTCGGTGATGCTATCTTTGAGTGCGCCGATGGTATCGATTACGCCACCTTCACGCACACGGATAAAGGCTAAGCCCTTTGCGCCATACTGTGCAACCAGATTCGATAAATCTCCACCTGGTTTGATGCGAGTATTAGAAATTGCTTCATCGCCACCGATGACGGGAAGCACTTTGATAATGCCGCCATTAGCGACGGTATTGGCAAATACTTTAAATCCTGAATTAGCAAACAAATCAGTGACATTGACTAATTCCATCCCAAAGCGGGTATCAGGGCGATCGCAGCCATAGCGATCCATTGACTCGGCATAGGTGAGACGAGGGAAATCGCCAAGTTCTACACCTTTAACAGTTTTGAAAATATAACGAATTAGATTCTCATTTAACTCGATGATTTCTTCTTGGGACATGAAGCTCATTTCCATGTCCAGTTGCGTAAATTCAGGCTGGCGATCGGCGCGAAGATCTTCATCTCGGAAACATCGAGCAATTTGATAGTATCGATCGCAACCACCCACCATCAACAATTGCTTAAATAACTGGGGTGACTGTGGCAGCGCGTACCATTGACCAGCATTGACACGACTTGGCACGAGGTAATCTCTTGCACCTTCAGGGGTGGAACGACAAAGAATCGGTGTTTCTACTTCCATAAAGTTATATTCATCTTCAAGGAAGCGTCGAATGGACTTCACTACTTCAAAGCGCAACTTGAGATTATTGGCTAAGCGATCGCCACGCATATCGAGATAGCGATATTTAAGACGCAATTCTTCTTTAATCGTGTCTGCTTCAGAAATTAGGAACGGTAAGGGCTTACTAACAGCATTGAGTAATTCAATCGATTCAGCATAAATCTCGACTTCCCCTGTGGCAAGTTTTGGATTAAGCGACTCATCTGGGCGTTTAGAAACTTTGCCGATAATACGGACTACATATTCATTTCGCATTTCCCCAGCAAGTTCATAGGAGACAGGAGTGCGCTGGGGATCGCTGACGATTTGCAAGATTCCTGTGCGATCGCGCAAATCTAAAAAGATCACGCCACCATGATCCCGTCTGCGATCGATCCAACCGCACAAGCTTACTGTTTGTCCGATCTGTTCGGCATTGAGGTGACCGCAATAGTGACTACGCATCATGTTTTTCGAGAAGACTTGATTATAAAATCGTGATTTTGAACATTGTCTATGATAACCGCTAATGCGTTAGTGACTGGTATTATTCTTGATTTACCTATGCGATCGTAAAATTTTTACAAAAAGACAAAATGCTTGAGATGTTACTGTGCACAGTCTCAAACCATCCTGTTTTTTGTGTGATTAAGTATCTGTGCAGAATAAATTGCCCAAACCTGTAAGGTTTCGCTCCGCAGGAGCGAAACCTTACAGGTTTGGGTGTTTAATTAATTAAGCATGTCTACTTTAATACAAGAAAAGTCCAAACAATTCTGCGAAGCAAGGCTTTCAAATTACTAAATTTCTCTAGTTTTTAGTAAGTTTAGTGAATACTAAATCTTGATACTAAGTGGGATAACGCATCAAAAGAACTTCAACTTTATCCCTGATGTTATCCCTGATATATCGATATGATTCGACCAAAGCTCCTTCTGGTTGCGGCAAGATCCATTCATCAAAAAAACGACGTAGCATCCATTCTTCTGGTAGCCTCATACTGAAATTGCATAGTGAAATTACAGTATCGAAATGTTTTGAATTGCAATCGCTCAAGAGTTTTGTCTCATTGTCTCTTATGTCAATCCCAACTTCATCCATAACGCGAATAAAATTTGGACTAGGTTCACTGATACTAAGTCCTGAACTCATTACCGAAATACTGTCTTTTGTAAGAGTAAGCATCCAAGCTTCAGCTATTTGAGAGTAGGTATTGTCTTTGCAGACAAACATTATGTTTTTCACCGATTCAGGTTTCCTCCTAATTTAATTAATTGATACCAATTCACAAAAGTGTGTCAACACTTCTGTGAATTAAAAACTAAACCCCGTAAGGGTTCTCAAAGCACAAAATGGCGTAGCCATTTTGTGCTTTGGGATGACTGATGTTACGTGGAACTCAGATTATGAATCTCTTGCTACTAGCAGAGTACGAAACCCACGGGGGGATCGCCCCTAACTGAAATTTTAAATTTTGTAGTGGCTGTGCTCCCGTGCCAGCACCTAACCTATGCTCAATTCTGAGAGAAGACTAATCGGAAATTGGGACAATTGGATAGAAGTGATTTTCGGAGGCAACATAACACCATGCTATGCCTTCGGGGTCATGTTTTTTAGTCCATTCAGCGAAAGTGTTTTTATCTTTCTTTTGATTTAATGTGCGAACGGCAACAGCCAAATGGCTAGATAACTCTTTATCACTCAAAGCTGCAAAAACTCGCTCACTTGTATTGGGTGAAGAAGGGGCAATTGACAAAGATTCATCAGATATAGGGGGTTGCACCTGAAGTGAATCGCTAGGTTTGTCGGCTAATTTAGTTTCTAAAGCTTCAATACGTTTTACCAAGCTATCAAAAAGATCGCTTTCAACAGGTTTGCGTTCAGCCATTTCTAACTGTTGCAATGCCTGCACCAACAGGACTTCAACCATTGCTGCCATGCCCATTTTTGTTTCTTGGACATGCGCTTCTAACTTACTGAGCAAGGCATCGGGAAGCCTTACATTCAACTGTCTTTTTTTAGCCATTCATAACACCATATTGCTATCAATTGCTAGTATAAGATATCTTGCTATAAAAAGCTAGCATTTAATAGCTTTTTATAATATTTAAATCTGCGCTCTCCTATGGCAATGCAATAGATAGCTAGGAAACGTTAAAATCCCAAAAGATAATTGGCGGCGCTAATATTAAAGTTGTGCGGTATATATTCACAATTTGCAATGTGAAGGTTAACATGGCTATAACTTTTGTAGCAATCTCATGACAGCAGTACCTACCGTTCGCACTCACCGATTGACAAAACAGTTTGACAATCACGTCGCGGTGAATCATCTCGATTTGCAGATCGATCGCGGTGAGGTTTATGGACTGATCGGACCAAATGGTGCAGGTAAAACAACATTGATTCGGATGCTCGCTGCTGCTGAAGAGCCAACTGCTGGAGAAATTTATATCAATGGGGCGCGGTTTTTGCGTGGTCAAAATAACCCTGAACTGAAGAGACAACTGGGCTATTTACCCGATGACTTTCCTCTTTATGATGACCTAACGGTTTGGGATTATCTCGACTATTTTGCGCGTTTATATTTTCTAAGAGATCCACAGCGATCGCAAAGATTGTATGAAGTAATTGAGTTAGTAGAGCTAGAACAAAAAAAGAATGAACTAATTGCGACGCTCTCGCGAGGAATGAAACAGCGTCTTAGCCTTGCCAGAAGTATTATTCACAATCCCACTTTGTTGTTATTGGATGAGCCTGTATCGGGACTCGATCCTCTTGCTAGGGTTCAGGTTCGCAATATTATCAAATCTCTGCAACAGCAAGGGATGACGATTCTGATTTCATCGCATATCTTGAGCGATCTTGCCGAAATTTGCACTTCGATTGGGATTATGGAACTAGGGCATTTAGTAGAAAGCTCAAAACTGCAAGCTCTCTACGATCGCAGTAATCAAGACCAGCAACAATTACTAATCTCGACCTTAGGCAATCTTGAGGATTTACAAACCGCTTTAAGAAAATCGGAGCAGGTACAGGAGGTAGAAGCTCTATCAGGTGTCCCGAGTGTTCGTGTTCAGTTTATTGGCAGTATTGAAGACTGTGCTGCGCTGCTTAAGTCTTTGTTAGAAGTAGGCATTCCTATTTCCAATTTCCATCGTACTCAAGAAACTCTAGAAAATATTTTCTTGAAATTAGGCTATAAGCAAACCAGCTAAAGAAGCATTTTATTAAGGTGTGGCGGAGCCACACCTTAATAAAAGAGGGTCTTAGTCTGATTGAGCGCGATCGCTTTCGAGCTTTTGATGATTACGGGAGAGAGAAACTTATTGAGAATGCGATCGGCTACTACTATTACTTCTCCCACATCTTGAATATCATCAACGAGAATTGTAAATTCATCACCCCCAATCCTCGCAACTGTATCTATAGCGCGTAAGCAACCTTACAAGATTTCAGCGATCGCTTGTAAAAACAGGTCGCCTACACTAACTATGCCCCCTGATTGACTGACAAAAGACTAGGAAGCCCAGTCGAGAGTAAAAGCATAGAACTCAATGCGGAATAATTTCTGAAGATGTTTTCGACAAGAAGCAATAGCAGGGTGAGAGTTAAATTCACACTCCCTGTGGCGATCATTCCCACCATCATCCACGAAATTACTCCCAAATGGCGCACATCTGACCACTGGCTGTATTGACTCCCGAATTTTATTAGTTCATTATAGATACGTGAGGCGTTTTGGGTCATTTGTCCTATGCTCCTTTTTCTTCAAAAAACAGCATACGCCTCTTTTTTACTCAAATTCAATCTCTGTATACTTTCTCGCAACTTCTCTTACCACTTTTGTCAGTCAATCAGGAGTTTGACAAACACAAAGTTGCTATGCCACTTTGTGTTTTGGGATAAACAGGATTTATAATAAAAATTCAAAATTTAAATGCTAAAAAGATGTAAAGTGCCTTTCTAGCCCTTTAGCTTTTATATCGTAAAAATACTTACTTCAAAGCAATTTCTTTTGATATTGCTGTCTGAATTTGCGCTGTTACTGAATCTTTTGGCTTACAAAGATGATCGGGTAAAGCAGAGCCTGAGGGGTCAAGTTTGTCTGCTAGATGTGGGTATTTAATCCTGCCATGATTGCGCTCTTGCCAAACCTTAATAAATACAGGTGCAATTCGATCTAAATCGTCCCAAGACAAAGAGCAATCTTTGAGTTGACCGTCATCCCATCGAGCTTGAAAAATTCGCATGAGCAATTTTTTGGCAGCTTCAAGAGTTGTTTCAGTACCCAGCGATCGCAAAGCGGCTTCACAGGCATCAGCTAACATAACAATTCCTGTCTCACGAGATTGAGGAATTGGTCCAACATATCGAAAATCTGCTTCAACTAGATGATTTGATCGCTTTTGAGCTTGGTAATAAAAATAACTAATCGTGATTGTGCCTTGGTGCTCTGGGATAAATGCTTGTAACATTTCAGGAAGATGGTATTTTTGCGCTAATTTGATGCCCCCTGAAACATGCTCTTTAACAATTCGGGCACTTTCCCAAGGATCGTTAAGTAAGTCATGGGGGTTAGGCTGGCCCATTTGATTTTCGATAAAATATTCAGGTCTGAGGGTTTTGCCAATATCGTGATAGAGCGTACCTGTTCTTACTAAGGCTGTATCTGCTCCCAGTTCACGAGCCGCAGCTTCGGCGAGGTTTGCTACAAATAAAGTATGTTGAAAAGTTCCTGGGGTTTCGGTGACTAAACGTCGTAATAAAGGGCGATCAAGGTTAGCGAGCTCTGCTAGACGAAATGGGGTTAATGCATAAGAAATATGCTCTAAATAAGGAATTGCTCCAAGAGCAACGATCGCAGAAATCAGTCCTCCTGATGCATACTGAAGCGCAGTAATCGCGATCAAGACTGGTGGAGTCGCACCTGCAATAAGTGCGATCGCAATATATACAGCCGCTTGTAAAAAGCCGACTAGTAAACCTGTTGCAGCTAAATGCGATCGCGTAAGAGGGCGGTTAGTAATTGCCGCAGCAACAATTGCCCCAATTACTATAGGCGTGAGTACTAGCAAATCACTACTAATTGCAAGCGCTAGTAAGCTTGAGGTGAGGCAGGTAATTAAGAGAGCAAGTCGAGAGCTGTAAAAGCTGCCGATGATTAGGCTGACACTAGCTAGTGGGAGAAATACAAGCATATTAGGAGCCATGAGCACAGTTGCTAAGGCACTACCAGTACAGATAATTCCAATCGCTAACAGATCTTTAATATGTAATTTTACTTTGAGTAAATATTGCCATCGCTGATTGGCATAGCCAAATATGCCAAAGCAGATTGCTGTAGTTGCGACCATCAAGATCAATCCATTGAGATTGACCTGCCTTTGCGTCATTTTTAGCTCGTCTAAAATAACAAACTGTCTTTCAGTAATCTTTTCCCCACCCTTAACAATTAAATCACCAGCCTTAAGTGAAATTCTTTGAGCCTGAACTGATTCAGATGCTTTGAGTACTCTTTCGGTTGTACCCACATAGTCCAGCGTCATATTGGGCTTGACTGTAGCACTGAGCAAAGAAATCGACATAGCTCGATGCTCTTCATTTGTCGGTAAGTTGCTCAGGTTTGTTAGCCGTTTTTGCAACATATCATCTGGTAATCCAGCCACAATTCCTGTGGACTGGACATCGATCAATGCTTGCCTTGTCAGTTTTTTACAAGCTTCCCATTCTTCATTGGTCATCTCCAAGAGACGATCTCGAAACATCTCTGGTCCTTTTGCGGCTTTCTGCTGAGTTAATGCATAGGCTTTGCGAATATCAGTCACAGTATTGATCAGCTTTTGATAGTCTTGGGGAAGAGCATTAATTTTGTATAGAGTTAGCTCAGCCAATGCTACGGATGGGGCTTCTTTATCTCTATTGATAAAACTAGCTATAGCAGCCTGATTATTGACATTAGCAGCAAGTTTATTGGCTCTATCTTGTAACTGTGACCAATCCAGATTAGAGATCCGTCTAAGATATCGTTGCACGTCATCACTGAGGATTTTGCGATCGACGTAAGGTAAATTTCCAGATGATATTCTCAGGTTATCGCCCACTTGCAGGAGTTCTTCTAGATGCTTAATGGCGTTAGTATCTATCTCTGGACTACTACGATAGATCGGGGTTACTTGTTGTTTAGCTAGTTCTTTTGCCTGTTTAGTTGCCTCAATATCAGTCGCTGTTATCGTTCTTGGCGATCGCAAATCTTGATCTACAAATGTACCGATTGCTAAGCGTGGCTCAGAGTAAAAACGAATGCTGAGGGTGGAAATCAAACAGACAAATGTAATTCCTATAACTGCTCTACCAGACCACTTGCGAGATATGCGATGGGTCGTCTCAGGGAGCAATGATGAATGGTTGGGAGCAATTCCCATAGTTTAATTACTCTAGTTAAAATGTGTCGTAAGAACAAATGCAGTTTAAGGTTGCAATTCAATCGATCTCATATAGATTCTAGATGTACCAGATCTTCAAGGTTAATATCAATCAAAAAACTTAAAATCTGCTTTTTGTTTTTTGATCACCTATGGCACAAAACTAAAGAATATACAAAAACATTTATCAAAAGGCAGCAATTCTCATTATAAGTAGATACGCTTAATTAATTACACATCCTAATATGTAAAGCTGTACTCGCCAGGGGCGCAGCCTTACATATTAGGTAATTTATTCTGTACAGGTACTTAAAAATTGGTTTTTTGAAAGCCCACCTAAGGTGAGCTTTCAAAAAACCAATTTTGGTGTTTCCAGCGCCTTTGGCGCTGGAAACACCAAAATTGGTTTCATAATGAGAATTGTTAATTAAAAGGCTAGAACATAAAGCATGAAGTGGCGTAGGTTCTGGTTTTAGAGGATTTTAATAGGAAGAGTAAGACATAAGCCGGGTTCTGTTTCAGGAGTTTCATCAACTGCCTTAGCGGTTATCTATCTGGGATATTTGTTACCAAATACCTCATGCGGCACACACTTAATTGCGATCGCGTAGTTTTCACCAAACAACCGCAGTAAGCAACGGACACAAGATCAACTGAAGATCGCAACACTTGTATCCTCTCGCCTTGCTTCCAACTGGGGTTTACCGAGCCAGAGCCTCACGACTCTGCTGGTGCGCTCTTAACACACCTTTGCACCCTTACCCTTTGTAGATATAGTGCTTCGCGCTATGTCTACAAAGGGCGGTATTTTTCTGTGGCACTATCCTCACGATCGCTCGCACTGGGCGTTATCCAGCAGCCTGATCTTCATGGAAGCCCGGACTTTCCTCAAAACTTGTGCTCAAAATATCCTTTCGTTAATTTTGAGACAAATTTCGCAACCACACGCTTACTCTCCCTTATTACCATTATGTACTAAGTGACTAGGCTCAATTAAATATAAAACCAAAAAGCGTTTCGGCAGGCTTTGCCTGCCGAAACGCTTTTTGGTTTTATTAAATTACCTCGGTAAAATTCAGGCAAAAGCTGCTATAAGTATGCGGAAATAATGTTTATCAAAATCGGATTGTTTTGCTAAACTATCTGACTATCCGAGGTTAAACTAAAATGCCTCAAATCTTACTCAAAATTAATTACATTCTTTGCTTACAGGTGTAAGTGACTAACTAAATGATGAAACACTTCTCCAAAGCGATGTACACGCTAATTTTGTCCTTGCTGTTAGTAATTGTCGCAGGAGTTTCTCAGGCTGCTGCTGCCAATTTATTGAGGGTTTTGGTTAGAGAGGAAAGTGGCTCCAAAATTTCTGTAGCTGTGACTCAACCATCAACCCTACAAGCATCAGGACAGGCAAGCCGCCGTCTCGATCCTGGTAAGTGGTACACCTTGCCCCTTACTTCGGCATATCGGATTACCCCTAGCAATAATGGATTGGTGCAGGTCGGCAGCAATCTTTATCCGGGCGAGATCGAATTGCGAGCTTGGAATAACAAGGCGATCGCGGTTAACGTGTTATCCCTTGAGGAATATCTTCGTAGCGTTGTACCTAGCGAAATGCCTGCAAGTTGGCATATGGATGCATTAATGGCTCAAGCAGTAGCAGCTCGTAGTTATGCTGTCAATACTCAACGCCAACGTAAATGGGGTGAAGCACCCTACGATCTAGTGAGTGATACTCGCGATCAGGTATACAAAGGCTTCTATCGCTTTGACCCGAATACTGGACAAGCGATCGCCCTAATTCATAGCCGTAGCGATCAGGCTGTTGCGTCAACGGCAGGCTATATGCTCAGACCTGGGTTTAAAGGTTATTATCGCGCCCGTTTGCCTCGCAACTGGATCAGCTGGGGTGGTGGATATATGCCAGTCTCTGACGGACAACACCTCGATCAAGAAATGACGCAACAAATGGCTAAAAATGGCTGGAATTGGGTACAGATTTTATCTTGGTGGTATCGCGATCAACCGATCAAAAACTAAAAAAAGAGGCGACACATTGTGTCGCTTCTTTTTTTAGTTTTGTGTGAATATAAGCTTAACCCTCTATTAACACAAAAGCCATGGCTATTCAAAAATTATCTGAAGTCGAAATCTCATCAGCGATCGCACAGTTAGCTGGTTGGGCAGTTGTTGATCATAAGTTACAAAAAAACTTCAAGTTTCGTGATTTTGTCGAAGCCTTTGGCTTTATCAGTAAAGTTGCGATTGTTGCCGATAAGATGGGGCATCATCCTGAACTCTTTAATGTTTACAACAAAGTCAAGATCGATCTCACTACCCATGATGCTGATGGTATCAGCGCTCTCGACTTTGAGCTAGCCCAAAAAATTGACAAACTGCTGTAATGCTTTGGTATGTAATTCAAAAGCATAAAACCCAAAAGATGAAATGGAGCGCAAAGCGCTCCATTTCATCTTTTGGGTTTTGCCATAACAAAAAGGGACGCTTCGCGTCCCTTTTTGTTATGCAGCATGGCGTTTTTGATGCCATTGCCATGCATGTTGCAAAATCAAATTTAAATCAGCATATTTAGGTTGCCAGTTCAAGATATTTCTTGCTTTATCGCTACTGCCAA
>Ga0315903_10003551_pt1 | contig 21567 bp, 22 predicted proteins | sample LakEriMetagenome_7_FD_203524 | JGI IMG/M metagenome (GOLD analysis project Ga0315903, IMG submission 203524) | Freshwater fungal communities from buoy surface, Lake Erie, Ohio, United States - Buoy 2 MA119 | ecosystem: Environmental > Aquatic > Freshwater > Lake | place: USA: Lake Erie, Ohio... | reverse complement strand
AAGCGGCAAGCGGAGGAGGAGGGGCTCGATCGCATTTTCGTGCAGGCCGGCCTTGAATGGGGCGGCTCCGGCTGCTCCATGTGCGTGGGCATGAACGGCGATCTCGCCGCCGCGGGCGAGCGCTGCGCCTCCACCACCAACCGCAATTTCAAGGGGCGGCAGGGCAAGGGCAGCCGCACGCATATCATGTCGCCCGCCATGGTCGCGGCCGCCGCCGTGCGCGGCCATTTGTGCGATGCGCGCGAGCTTCTGGAGGGACGCGTTCCATGACGCCGCTCAACGTGATTGAGGCGCCCGCCTGTCCGCTCGGGCTGGAGAACGTCGACACCGACCAGCTCATCCCCGCCCGTTTCATGCAGACGCCGCGCGCGCATGGCTATGGCGGCTTTCTTCTGCATGATCTGCGCCGCGATGCGGATGGCGCGCTGCGTGCGGATTTCCCCGTCAACGACCCGCGTTTCGCGCAGGCGCAAATCATGATCGCGCGCGCCAATTTCGGCTGCGGCTCCTCCCGCGAGGCGGCGGTCTATGTGCTCGCGGACGCGGGCTATCGCTGCGTGCTCGCGCCCAGTTTCGGCGACATCTTCGCCTCCAATTGCGTGCAGAACGGTCTTTTGCCCGCGCGCATCTCGCCGCAGGACGCGCAGGCGCTGCTCGAAGATCCGCAGGTGCAGGCGGGCGCCCCGATCCGCGTCGACCTCGCCGCGCAGCGCGTGCAGGCGGGCGCGCGCAGCTTCGCCTTCGAGGTGCGGCCGGACTGGAGGCAGCGCTTGCTCAATGGCTGGGACGCGGTGGACCTCACGCGCTCCTACGCAAGCGATATCGAGCTTTTCCTCGCGCGCGACGCGCTGGCGCGTCCCTGGGCGGGCGTGCGTCGCGCCTGATCAGGCGGCCGCAATTCCCATCCGCTCGCGCCACCATGCGCCCTTGAGCCATGCATGCAGGCTTTCGGCGTCCGCCGTCTCGCGCGCGGCGAGCAATACGCTGAGCCAGACGACGCAGAACATGCAGGAGAGCACCGGCGTGCGCCCCTTGTAGGGCGTGCGCGCGATGGGCGCGAGCGTAGGCATGCCCGTGCCCAGCAGGACGATGGCGTCGAGCTCGTCGTCGGGCATTTCGTCGAGCGCATATTGCGCAGAGCCTGAGGGCAGCGAATAGATCGGGTGGAACTCGTGGGTCGCGCCCGTGGCGTTGCTCTTGGCCGCGACGTCGAATCCGCGCGCGCGCCAATAGGGCGCGCAGGCTTCGTCGAGCGCGCCCATATAGGGCGAGACGAGGCCGATTTTCTTGGCGCCCAGCACGTTCAGCGCATGCACGACGGAGGTCGCCGCGCTCATGGCTGGAAGCCCGCCGGATTCCTTCGTCACCTGCGCGAGCGTCCTGTCCTCCGCCTCGGCGCCGACGAGATAGGACGTGCCGGTGCAGGCGAAGGCGATCGAGCCGATGGGGGCGTTGGCGAACTGACGCGCGAACGCCGGCGCCGAGCCCCAGTAATCCACGAGCCGCTCCTCGATGGTCTTGTGGGGCGAGAGCATGCGCGCGTTGATCCATGCGCAATCGCGCGGGGAGAGAATGGCGTATTCCGGCTCCACCGTGGTGTTGGCCTGCGGCGTGAGCACGCCCACAAGGGCGCGCGAGGCGTATTCGACTGTCATGGAGCCTCCTGACGTCAGGCGATGCGTTCGGCCTGCCGCAGCCCTTCGATCATCGAGGACTTCAGCAGATAATCGTACAGGCGCGCGCGATCGGAGACGATGGCCTGCAGGCCGGCCAGCAATTCGCGGCGCTTCTCGGGATCTTTCTCGCGCATGCGCGCACGGTTGCGGTCGGCCTGCGCGATGATCTGGTCGCGCGCGACGGGCCGGCGGCGGCGGTCGTAGAGGGCGAGCCGGCGTTCGTCCGCGCCATTGCGCAGCATGTCCACGAAAGCGGCGGCGAGTTCGAACGCGTCATGCACGCCCCCGTTCAGCCCCATGCCGCCGGATGGCGAGTTGAGATGGGCGGCGTCGCCGCACAGCGTCGCGCGCCCCTTGTAATAGACAGGCACAATGCGCTGGTGCACGCGATAGGGGCGCTTCTCGCGCACCTCGTAAGCGACGTCGCGCGGCACGATCTCCTGCAGGCTTTTCTCGATCATCTCCTCGGACAATTGCTCCTCGATGGAGAGGTCCTCGCGCGGATAGATCGAAACGCGCCAGCGGCCGGGCACTTTCAGCAAAGAGAAATTGCCGTCGCGTTTCCAGCAATAGGTCACGTTGGACAGGCCTTCGAGGTGCTCCTCGAAGGGAAAGAGCGTCGTCGCGAGCAGGGTGGTTTCGGGATAGGTCTCGCCGTCGAACGGCAGGTCGAGAAACTTGCGCACGAAGCTGCGCGCGCCGTCCGCCCCGGCGACATAAAGCGCGCGGTGCGTACTGCGGCCCTGCGCGGTCTCGACCGTCACCTCCACGCCGTGCTCGTCCTGCGCCATGGCGACAACCGGCGCGCCGAACGTGATGCGCGCCTTCGGCTCCTTCTCGAGGTGCGCGAGCAGGCTTTGCGACAATTTCCACTGCTCGCATTGCAGGCGATAGGGGTGGCGCGTGTCCTTCTCGAGCACCGAGAGATCGAACACCGCGCGGTCGCCGTCAGGGTGCAGGCGGATCTGCCAATGCGGGCATACGAGTCCGCGCGAGACAAGATCGGCCGCGACGCCCAGCGGCTCCAGCATATCGAGCGTGGGAGGATGGAAGGTCGAGGCGCGCAGGTCTTCGCTGATCGCGGGCTCTGCTTCGAACACCTGCACCGACACGCCGGCGCGCGCGAGAAGAAGCGCAAGGCACAGGCCCACAGGCCCGCCGCCCGCTACGATCACTTCGCTCTCCGTCCTCACGCTGGTCATTTCGACTCCCGATCCGTTTGCAGCATGTCTAGGACAAGAGCGCGGCGGGGGCCAAGAGCTGGATCAAGGAACGCGGGAACCTAAGGTCCGCGTTCGGCAGGCGGCCGCGCGCGGGGCGTGCGGCGTTGGGCCTGGCTTATTGCAGCCCCTGCTTCTTCGCCCTTGCGAAGTCGCTGATCTGGGCGAGAAAGGCGTGCATTTCCTCCAGCTCCGCCGCAGCCTGGGCCATGGCGCGATCGGCGGCTATGCACCAGTCCTCGCCTTCGAGCTCGGTGGTCATGAGATCGAGCGCCTTCAATTGTCGGATGAGGTCTTCGATCACGTGGAAACATCCTCCGAAGGCTCGGCGGCTTGAGCGGAGCCAAATCGTCATCACTTATTGTAGCGGAAAAATCCAGCTCACGCCACCAATGGCTCAAGAGACTTATTCAAAAAAGGAAAAACACTGCTATTATCTTGAGTGTGCGACCGTTTTGGAAGCACTCTCAGGCAACGCCGGGGGGCGGGTGACGATGGGAGACAAGATCCTAAAGGTTCTGGATCATCGCATAGGCGAGCTTCAGGCCAAGGTGTGCGAGGACAGGGCCGAAGGGCGGATGACTTCGGGACTTATCGAGGTTTTTGTAACTCTTCGAGCAATGATCGCAGCAGATCAGTCGTCCGGCGTTCATCCTTCGTTATTCGGCGTAGAGCCAATTCGAGAAGCTCAACGTCCTGAGGGTCGATCTCGGACGCATGAATCGCCAAAGCGCGTTCAATAGCCGCCCAGTCCGCCGCATTGATCGATTGTTTTTTGCCGCGCAGGAAGTCGCCAATGAAGCCCTTGTCGCGGCCGATGCGCAACGAGAGTGCGGCCGCATTAAGATCGGGACGTTGCGCAAGCAGCTCGCGCAAACGCCCCCGCCAAAGATTTGCACGGGCGAGCTTGTCCATGGCCGAATATTCGCATAATTATGGGTTTAATCTATCTGCATTTTCATGAGTTGACACACTGTCACAGATTACGGAACGACGGCGCAGCAGGCGGTTTTGGCCCCGCGCTTGTCGCTCCCCGTGCGGCAGGCTAGAAGGCGCTGCGTCGTCCGGGGCCTGGGCGGTTAGCTCAGTTGGTAGAGCATCTCGTTTACACCGAGAGGGTCGGCGGTTCGAGCCCGTCACCGCCCACCAGTCCCGCTGCGTCTTTAGCTTGAGCTCGCAGTCGGCGCGCGTCTTGGCGGGTCCCGAGGCGCCGCAAGGGCGCCCCGGGTTTTGGTTCAAGCGACCGCCGAATATCCGCCGGCGACGAAGCTCGCATAATCTTCTGTGGTCACGACCGCGACGCTGGTCTGCGTCGCCCCGTCCGCCCCGACCGCCTGCACGTCCATGAAGAATGAGACGAGATTGCCGACCACCGCGACGTCGATGTCCACGGCGGCGTCGACATTCATCGCCGCCGCGTAAGTCGCCTCGATGTCGAATGAGGAGGCGACCTGGGAATCGAAGTCGTAGCCGACGTCCAGCGACCAGTCGAAATCGCCGTCCTCGCAGGGCGGCTCCTCCACGCGGTCGTTGAGGAAGTGGATCTCGTCCTCGGTCTCGCCGGCGGCGAGGTCCACCGCCACGCTGTCGTCGAGCACGTTCGTCCAGCCGTCGCGCGTACCCTCCACCACGATGTAATCGCCCGCGGCGAGGTCCGCGAAGGCGTAGGCGCCGTTCGCATTGGTGGTGGTGGTGGCGACCAGTTCGTCGGCGTCCGCGTCGCCGTCGCCGTTTTCATCGAGATAGAGGGACACTTCCCACCCGGAGACGGTCGCGTCCTGCCCGTCGATGGCGTCGTTGTCGTTGCTGTCTTCGTATTTAACGCCTTCGATGCGCCCCTTGGCTTCCTCCTGCGGAGGCACTTCGCCGATCAGTTTGCTGCTGCCCTCGCGGTCCTCGCCCACGCTTGTCGCGCGCACGCCGATCTGTTGGCCCTCCAGCAGCGCGGTGGTGAGATTTGTGTCCGGCGCGCTGATCACGAAGCTCGTCGCCGCGATGTCGTCGTCGGCCATGCCGGGCGTGCCAAGTTCGAGGCCCGCCTCGAAAGCGTAGGGGGTGATGACGGCCTCGGGCTGCGGCGGCGAGGCGGAGCTGATCTCGGGCACGCCGTCGCCGTCGGTGTCGAACACGGGGGCGTCCGTTATGTCGTCTCCTGTGACGTTGAGCTGACTGAGCAGCGCGTCATTTGCGACGTTGAAGAAGAAGCCGCGCAGATCGGCGACGTTGCCCTGCACGACTTCCAGATCGACCTTTAGGTCGGTGAAGCCATCGCTATTGGCGTCGGTTTCAGTGATCGTGACTTTCACCTGCAGCGGCGTGCTGCCGGAATTGACCTCGGAGGGATCGTCGCCGACGACGAAAGAAATAGCCATGTTCGTCTCTCCATTGCATGAACGAGACGAAGATCGCGCTGCGCGCGCGCGCAGGGAATCGGGCAAAAGGCTCCTCGCGGGGCGCAAGAGGAGCGTCAGGCGCGCCAATCACGCCTTTTGGATAGATGCGTCGTCTTGCGCGTCTGCGGCCGCGCCCGCGCCATAGATCTGCTCGCCCTGCACGAAGCCGCCGGCGAGCAGGCCCGCGATCACCTCGCGCACGACCACCTTGCCGTCGCCGTCCGCATCCCACCAGGCCATGATGTCGGCGGCCGTCGCCGCGCTCGCGTCCTCGCTCGCTGGCGCCAGATCGAGCGCCGTCTGGATGTCGGCCTGATCGAACCAGCCTTTGCCGCCCACGTCGTAATCGGCGATGATCTTGCGCGCGTTCTGGATCATGTCGATCCCGTTCGTCAGCTCCGCGCTTGTGATCGCGCCATCGGCGTTCTCGTCCCAGTCTGCGAAATAGGCGGCGGCGTCGGTGATCGAGGAGTCGAAATCCGCCATCAGCTTTTCGAACTCGGGCAGGGAGATCGCCGCCGAGGCGTCAATGTCGTAGCGCGCGAGCAGGGCGGCGGCGATGTCCGCAGCCGGCGTTTCGTCGATGTTGAAGGGCGCCGCCGCGGCGCGCACGCCTTCGATCACGTCCTGCCGGGTGAGGCGCAGGTCGCCGTCGCGATCCCACGATTTCACGACCTCTGCGGCAAGCCCGAGCGCGTTCACCAGCTCGTCCGTCGACTCGATATTGAGGACGCCGTTCTCGTCGCCGAATTGCGCGATCAGCGCATCGGCGGCGTCGATGGCGAGGAAGCCGCGCTCCACTTCGGCTCTCGTGATCTTTCCGTCTCCGTCAGAGTCCCACATCTCAATGACGTTGCCCGCCTGCGCGATGGAGCCCAGATCAGGATTGGCGAGCCAGACGGAGACCACGTCGTCCACCACGACGTAGCCCTTCGCGCCGATGTCGTATTGCGCCATCAGGGCGGCGGCGCGCTCGGCGGCGCTGGGCGCGCTTTCCTGCACGGCGCCATAGTCGCTCATCTCCAGCGCGCTCACCGCGTCGTCGCCGTCCGCGTCGAGCGCGTCGAGCGCGGTCTGCGCATGGTACATGCTGATCGCGTAATTGCGCCCGTAGGAGGGAAAGAGCGTGCAGTCGAACAAGGTCGCGCGCAGCGGAAAGGACGTCGGCTGCAGATAGGCGCTGGTTGCGCGCCGCTCCTCCTGCATCTGGACGGACGCGAAGGCGCGCTGGAATTCGCCCCGCGCGATCAACCCGTCGCCGTCGCGGTCGAGCTCGGCGCGCGTCTGGGCGATCAGGCTGTCGCGACGCGCGACGCCCGGCTGGATCATCTTGAGGAAATTGGCAGAAAAATCAGTCATCTGGCGTCTTCCGCCAGATCATGCAGCAAATTCCGCGCCGGTTTGGCTCAGCGCTGCGCCGCTTCCGCGAGATACCAGGCGTAGGTGGCGCGCAAGCCGTCTTCGAGGGCAATGCGCGCGCTCCAGCCCATGTCGCGCAGGCGGCTGGAGTCCATCAGCTTGCGCGGCGTGCCGTCGGGTTTTGAGGCGTCGAACGTGAGCTCGGCCTGCAGGCCGACCACGCGGGCGACATGATGCGCGAGGTCGCGGATCGTCACTTCCTCGCCCGATCCCACATTGACATGGGCTTCGCCGGAATAGCGCTGGGTGAGAAAGAGGATCGCATCGGCGCAATCGTCCACATGCATGAATTCGCGCCGCGGCGCGCCCGAGCCCCAGACCGGCAGCGTCTTCGCGCCCTGCGTCTTGGCGCGGTGCGCCTTGGCGATCAGCGCCGGCAGGACGTGCGAAGAATCGAGGTCGAAATTGTCGTGCGGCCCGTAAAGATTGGTCGGCATGGCGCTGATGAAATCCGCGCCGTGCTGGCGGCGGAAAGCCTGGCACATTTTGACGCCGGCGATTTTGGCGATCGCGTACCATTCATTGGTGGGCTCAAGCGGGCCCGTCAGCAGCGCGTCTTCGCGCAGGGGCTGGGGCGCAAGGCGCGGATAGATGCAGGAGGAGCCGAGAAAGGTGAGCTTCTCGACCTCGTTGCGCAACGCCGCGCCCAGAACGTTCGTCGCCATGACGAGATTGTCGTAGATGAAATCCGCCGGCAGGGAATCGTTGGCGTGGATGCCGCCGACCTTTGCGGCCGCCATCAGCACCACCTGCGGGCGCCTGTCCGCGAAGAAGCGCGCCACGCCCGCCTGATCGCGCAGGTCGAGCTCCTCGCGCGGGGCGACGAGGATCTCGCAATCATGTGCGGCGAGCTTGCGCACGAGCGCCCGTCCCACCATGCCGCGGTGTCCGGCCACGAAGACACGTTTGCCTGCGAGGCTGAACAGGGGCTGGGTCATGGGTTCTTCCGGCCCGCTGCGAAGAGCGCGAGGTCGCTATCCATCATCTCGCGCACGAGGTCGTCGAGGGTGGCGGTCGGCGTCCAGCCGAGAACCGCCTTCGCCTTGCTGGCGTCGCCCAGCAGCAGGTCCACTTCCGTGGGCCGGAAATAGCGCGGATCCACGGCCACAAGCACGCGGCCGCTGCGCGGGTCCACGCCTTCCTCGTTCACGCCCGAGCCGCGCCATTCGAGCTTCACGCCCACATGGGCGAAGGCGCGTTCGGTGAACTCGCGCACGGAACGGGTGACGCCGGTCGCGAGCACGTAATCGTCGGGCGCGTCCTGCTGGAGCATGCGCCACATGCCTTCCACGAAGTCGCGCGCATGGCCCCAGTCGCGCTTGGCGTCGAGATTGCCGAGCCACAACTTGTCCTGCACGCCGTGATGGATGGCTGCGACCGCGCGGGTGATCTTGCGCGTGACGAATGTCTCACCGCGCACGGGGCTCTCATGGTTGAAGAGAATGCCGTTGGAGGCGTGCAGCCCATAGGCCTCGCGGTAGTTCACCACGATCCAATAGGCGTAGAGCTTCGCGGCCGCATAGGGGCTGCGCGGATAGAAAGGCGTGCGCTCGGTCTGCGGGGTCTCCTGCACCTTGCCGTAGAGTTCGGAGGTGGAGGCCTGATAGAAGCGCGTCTTCTTTTCGAGCCCCAGGATGCGGATCGCCTCCAGCATGCGCAGCACGCCGAGCGCGTCGGAATTGGCGGTGTATTCGGGCGTCTCGAAGCTCACCTGCACGTGGCTTTGCGCGGCGAGATTATAGATCTCGTCGGGCTGCGTTTCCTGCACGATGCGGATGACGTTGGTGGCGTCCGTCATGTCGCCGTAATGCAGGACGAGCCGCGCGTCGGGGGCGTGCACGTCTTCGTAGATGTCGTCGATGCGTTGGGTGTTCAGGCTCGAGGAGCGGCGCTTGACGCCATGAACCCTGTAACCCTTCGCGAGGAGCAGGCGCGCCAGATAGGAGCCGTCCTGACCCGTGATGCCGGTGATGAGCGCTGTTTTCATGGGCCGCGTGCTAGCAGGTCCGGCGGCCAAAACCAAGCTGGCAATGGCCGTGCTCATGCCGAATCTCGTCGCACGGGCCCGCGCGGCGATGGTTATTCGCTTGGTTTGGCTTACGCCCTTGCAGGATCCTGCTCAGGCCCGGCTCGCCTCCAGCAGTTTCACGCATGCGTAAAGCGCCTTGATCCGGGGCGTTGGCGCCCCCACCACCTCGCCCAGCTCCACGATGGAGCCCACCAGCGCGTCGATCTCCGTCTGGCGGCCGGCGAGCACGTCCTGCAGCATCGAGGTCTTGTGTTCGCCCACCGCCTGCGCGCCGGCGATGCGCTTTTCGAGCGAGATGCGGAAGCGCACGCCCAGCGCCTCGCCCACCGCCTGCGCCTCGCGCATCATGTCGGCGGCGAGTTCGCGGCCTTCCGCATGGCGGCAGATGCCGGCGAGCGTCGCGCCGGTGAGCGCGCTGATGGGGTTGAAGCTGAGATTGCCCCAAAGCTTCGTCCAGATCTCGCCCCGCAGATCGGACGAGACAGGCGCCTTGAAGCCCGCGCGCGTCAATGTCTCTGAGACGGCGGCGATGCGCTCGCTCTTGCTCTGGTCGATTTCGGCCAGCGAGAAACGTTCGCCCTCGATGAAATGAATGCGTCCGGGCTCGACAAGCTCCGCCGCCGGGTAGACGACCGAGCCGATCACCTGATCGATCGGCAGATTGTCCGACACGACGCCGCCGGGATCGACGCTTTCCAGACGACGGCCTTCATAGGCGCCGCCGGTCTTCATGAAGTACCACCAGGGAATGCCGTTCTGCGCCGTCATCACCAACGTCTGCGGCGTGAGCGCGGCGCGCACCTGCGCGGCGACGGCGCCCACCTGATGCGCCTTCATGCCGAGAATGATCAGATCCTGCGGGCCGGCCGAGCCGATGTCGCCGGCGACTTTCGGGCGCGTCTCCACCAGGCCCTCGGGCAGGCCGGTGATGGTCAGCCCATGGCTGGCGATGGCGTCCTTCTGGGCGCCGCGCACGACGACCGTCACGTCCTCTCCCGCGGCGGCGAGGCGACCGGCGAGCAGGCCGCCGATCGCGCCGGCGCCGATGATGGCGATCCGCATGCTTCAAACTTTCCCTGAATAGCGTCGGCTCAGGCGCCCTGGCGCACGGCGAGGAGGGTGTAATCGGGGTCAGAGACGAAAAACTCGCCGTAAGGCGCCTGACGCTTGAACAGCTCAAGCCGCGCGCCCTGCTCCTTGCCCTTGCCTACGGGGATCGTGTTCATCACCGGGTTGATGCCGATCACATTGTCGAGATCCTCCTGCAGCGCAGGCAGATCCTCCACCGTAAAGCCGATGTGGTCCATGCCTGTGGGCAGGATGCTCTGGCCCAGATAATTCTTGATGCGCCAGGGCACGATCGTCAGCGTCACCCGCCCGTCGGTCAGATAGACATTGTCGTCGTTGGCGCTCTTGGGCGCATCCTGCAGTTCGAACACCTCGCGATAAAAATCCGCCATTTCCTGCGGGCGCAGCGTGCGCAGCGCGACATGGGAGATATGGCGCGCATTGCGCTCGCCGGCGTTCTCCACATAGATCGCAGAGCGGTTCGCCATGTCGCGCTGGGACAGGTCGAACACATTGCCGTCGGGATCATTGGCGGTGATGCCCGCGAAGGGGCGCGTGCCGGGGCGCTGCACCCAGTCCGCATGCTTGAACTTCGAGAGACGTTTGAACACGGTCTCCACGTCCTCGACCTCGACGCCGAAATGGTCGAGCCCCGCGGGCCGGCCCGCCTTGCGCGGATTGATGTTGAGCCCGACGTATCCGTCGCCCACCGTCATCGCGCGTTCGGCGCGCTCCTTGGAGGAGGGACGCATCTTGAAGACGGCCTCGTAGAACTTGGCGAGCAGCGAATAGCGCTCGCTGACGATGGCGACATGGTTGATCTTGGCGAACATGTGCGTTTCCTCTGTCAGTCCTTCGCCGCGGTGATGTTCATCGCTTCACGGGCCGCCTCGACGATGTCCTTTGGCGATGAATAGGCGTCTGCGACGATTCGGGCCACTTCCTCGCCCGACACTTCTTCGATTTCGATGTTCTGGCGCTTGGCCTCGGCGATGAAGGCGGGGTCGCGCATCGTGTCGCTGAAGGCTTTTTTCAGCGCGGCCAGCCGGTCGGCGGGCACGTTGGGCGGGGCGAGCACCGGCCGGTCCATGCCCTGGGGGGCGAGCGTGAGCTGCAGGATGCGGCGCGTGCGCTCGTCCTTGGCGAATTCGATGATGGCCGGCGTGTCGGGGAACATGCTCTTGCGCTGCAGCGCGATCAGGATCGGCACGGTCACCTTGTTCTGGGAGAACCATTCGGGCCGGGTGGAATTGATCGAGGAGACGAGCCCCCCGCAGCGCCCATGCACCTCGCCGCGCTCCATCGCCATATAGACGTCGTTGCCGCCCTTGTAGCCGGAGACGATTTTGATCTTCGTGCCGAACAATTTGTTGAGCAGGAGCGGCAGCGTCTCCATCTGCGAGCCCGCGCCCGTGCCGCCAACGATGTATTCGCGCTCGAACAGATCGTTCCACTTCTCCACTTTCGCCGACGCCCAGGCGACGCACATGGCGTTCTCCACCGCCATGGAGCCGATCCAGTTCATCTGGCGCGGATCGAAATTGGCGCCCTTGATGCCGTAGAGCGGCGCGAAGGGCACGCTGGAATGGACAAGCCCGATCACGCTGCCGTCGCGCGGGGCGACCGAGGCGAGGTTCATCATCGCGCGGATGCCGCCGGCGCCAGGCATGTTCTGGATGACGATGGTGGGATTGCCGGGAATGTGCTGCTGAAAGAAGGGCGCGAACATGCGCGCATAGCTGGCGTAGCCGCCGCCTTCGCCCGCGCTGAGAATCCAGGATATCTTGTTGGCTTTGTAGAAGTCCGCCACCGGGTCGGCGTTGGCCGGTCCTGCGGCGAAGGCGCAAGCCGCGACCATTGCGGCTGTCCTGAAGGCTTTCAGCATGGCGTGTCCTCCCTTGGGCTCTTGCCTGCGGCTCGTTCGTGCGCCCCTTTGGTTTTTGTGTGGGGCGCGCTTTGCGTCATTCGTGCACGTCGATCATGATCCCGTCGCAATCGGCCATCTGCATGGAGCCGATCGGGCAGGAGCGCGCGAAGAGTTTCGCCAGCGCCTCGCCCTCAGAGCCGGTGGCAAGGGCTGCGGGCGCAAGGCGCGGATTGTCGGCGGCGATCTTTTCGAGTTCGGCCTTGAACGTCGGCAGGCTCTCCACCTTGAAGCCGATATGGTCCATGCCCTGCGTGATGATCCCGGTCCCGTCGTAATCGGCGATGTCCCACGGCATGATGACGAGGGTCATGTGGCCGTCGGTGAGATAATGGTTCTTGTCGCCTTCGCGCGCATGGGCGTTTGAAGGCGCAAGCTCGAAGACGTCGCGGTAAAACTCCGCCATGGCGTCCGGGTTCATCGTGCGCAGCGCCACATGGTCGATATGGCGGGGCGTGATGTCCGCGCCGTCGTTCTCCACATAGACGGAGGTGCGGTTCGTCATGTCCTTCTGGGAGATGTCGAACATATTGCCGTCGGGGTCATGGGTGGACACGCCGGCGAATGGCCGCGTCGAGGGCCGCTTGAGCCATTTGACGCTGGGATAGCGCTTGCGCAGGCGCTCATAGACGGCCTCGGCGTCCTCCACCTGAATGCCGAAATGGTCGAGCCCGGCGCGTCGGCCTGCGCGTCGCGGGTTGATGTTGAGGCCGACATAGCCGTCGCCCACGGTCGTGGCGCGAGCGGGGCGCGTCTTTGCGGAGGTCTTCATGCCGAAGACCGCCTCATAGAACTTGGCGAGCTGCGCGTAATCGTCGCTGACGATCGCGACGTGGTTGATCTTGGCGAACATGTCTCCTCCCGAGTTTCTATCTTTTTCCTTGCGGCGCGTGGTTATTTGTCGTGCGCGAGGGCTTTTCGCGCCCGCGCTGCGACTTCCGGCGGCGTGGCGACGATCTCCGCGACGATGGCCTGCAGCTCTTCGCCTTTCACCGGGCCCACTTCCACGCGCCCATCCTTCGCGTCTTTCAGGAAGGCGGGATCGGCCATGGTCGCGTCGAACGAGCGGCGCAGCGTCTCGACCACCGCGGGCGGGGTCTGCGCCGGCGCCATGAAGGGGCGTCCCACCGCGATGTCGGCGGAGAAAAGGCGCAGCACGCGCTTGTCCTCGTCGGTCTTGCCCAATTCATGCAAAAGCGGCAGGTCGGGATAGTCCGGATCGCGGGTCAGCCCCACCTGCGCGAGGAAGCGCACCTTGCCATCGCGCAGCCATTCCGGGTTCTCCATCCGCAGGCTGTTGAAGTTGTTGCCGGCGCGTCCGTGCACTTCGCCGCGCTCCATGGCGAGATTGACCTCCGCCGTCGCGCCATAGCCGGCGATCACCTTGAAGCGTGTGCCCACCACGGCGTTGAGGATCATTGGATAGATCTGCGTGTAGGAGCCGGCGCCGGTGGCGCCCATCAGCACTTCCTGCTTCATCGCGTCCGCCATGTCGCGCGCGGGCGAGGAGCTCCACACATAGACGGTGGAATTGTTCGCCGAGGACGCGCCGATCCACTGGAACTTCGCGGCGTCGAACTGGATCGCTTTGCTGGTTTCGATCACCTGCGCGAGCAGGAAGGCGGGCACGATGGCGCCGATGACCGTGCCGTCTTTCGGCGCCTGGTTTGCGAGGAAATTCGCGGCGCGGATATGGCCGGCGCCGGGCATGTTCTTCACCACCATCGTGGGCTTGCCCGGCAGATGGTTCGCCCAGTGACGGGCCACGACGCGCGCCGCGCTGTCCTGACCGCCGCCGGCGCCGGTGGAGACGATGAGGTCCATCGTCTTGCCCGCGAAGGAGGTCTGCGCACGCGCGGCGCTGGACGCAGCGTCCAGGATCGCGCCGGCGCTTACGATCGTCGCTGCGGTGAGAAGACCTGCGAGGGCCGTTCCGCTGCGCCGCATCTCCCGAGTCATGCCTGTTTCCTCCCATTTTTCCGTGATTGTCCGCCTCCCCGCGCGGCGCGTCAACCGGCCCCTCGTTCCGCAAAACGGCGCGGCGCGGCTCTCGACGCGCGCGGGTCGTCTGCCTATGATGGCGGCCAAATCAATTCCGGGAGGACGGACCGCGATGTTCGCGAACATCAACCACATGGCGATGAACAGCCCGAACTGGCCGATGATGGCGAAGTTCTATGAGGCGATGTTCGGGCTCAAGCCTTCGGGCAAGGTGAGCCGGCCGGCCAATGGCGTCTCGGTGGGCGACGGCTATGTGGGCCTCAACATCAACCCGTTGCGCGACGGCTATGTAGGCGGGCTCGACCATTTCGGCATGAAGGTGGACAGCGTGGACGCGGCCTTGTCGCGCATGCAGAAGAAATTCACCAAGGCCAATATCGTGAAACGTCCGTCCACCAGGCCTTTCGCGCAATATTCCGGGCATGATCCCGACGGCAACGTCTTCGACCTTGCGGAGAAGACGAGCAAGCTGAACGAGATTTACGCGGATCAGGCAGAGAAGGCATGGACGCAGGACCGCTATCTCAACAAATTCGCCATCCGCACGCCCAACGCCGAAGCCTGCGCCGAGTTCTATGCGGAGGTCTTCGAGCTGCAGACCTCCAACCAGAAGGTGGAGCAGGGCGGCTACGCGCTCACCGACGGGCGCGTGACGCTGGCGATTCTGCCCTGGTCCATTCCCATATTCGAGAACATGTCGATCAAGCGTCCGGGTCCGGACCATATCGGCGTGAAGGTGGAGAGCATGGACGCGTTCATCGCCGACATGCAGGCGGTGGCCGGCTCCAATCCCTATCTGGCCCCCATGCCGCTTGGCGGCAGCAAGGAAGCCAACGCCCGGCGCGCCTTCTTCGAGCGCACCGCCTCCGGCAAGCTGCAGATCGCCGATCCCGGCGCTGTGTGGATCGACATCACGGACGAATGAAAAGCGCGCGCCCATGACCATTTCCGACAAACGCATCGCAGCCGGCGGCATGACGCTGCGCTATCTCGAGGCCGGCGAAGGCCATCCCGTGATCTTTCTTCACGGCGCCTCGCTGGGCTCCTCCGCCGACGTGTTTCTGCGCAATCTGCCGGCCTTCGCGGCCGCAGGCCTGCGCGGCCTCGCCTTCGACCAGCCGGGCTTTGGGCTTTCGGATGCGCCGCAGGACCATTCGGTGGGCTTCCGCCGCAAGTCCGTGCTCGCCTTCATGGATGCGTTGGGCTTGAAAAGCGCGGCGTTCGTCGCCCATTCGCAGGCGGGCAATATCGCGGTGCAGATCGCGCAGGAGGCGCCTGAGCGGGTTTCGCATATCGTCGTCCTTGGCACGGGCAGCCTTTTGCCTCCGCTCGAGGAGCAGAAGGAAGGGCTCGAAGGCGCAGCCCAGCAGCGGCTTGAACGGCGTATGGCGACCCATGAGCCCACGATCGACGACACGCGCAAACTGCTCGAGGCCAATCTCTTCCATCATGAGCTGATCACGCCTGACGAGCTCGCGCTGCGCCATGCGCGCAGCGTGGGGAAGAATTTCGAAACCTTCGTCGCCCGCTCCGCCTTGCCCTCCGGCAACAAGAAACCCTCGACGGACAAGCCGATCTGGCGCCGCCTCGTCGATCTCCCGCAGCCGCTGCTCTTGATCTATGGGCGCAACGACCGCGCCAACGCCTTCGAGCGCGCGACGAAGCTGAAAGAGATTTACCCGCAGCTCGACCTGCATATCGCGCCCGATTGCAAGCATCTCGTGCCGTGGGACGCGGAGAAGATGGTCGCCGACCTGTCGATCCCCTTCCTCAAGCGTTGAGCGTGCGCGTCGGCTAAGGCGCGGGCGCGCCGTCGCCGCCCATCAGCGCGCGCATCTGCGCCTTCGCGGCGGTGGGCGCGTTCTCGATCTCGCCGACGAGCTGCGCCACCTCCTCGCCCGACAACGGGCTCACGTCGATCTTCGCTTTCTGCGCCTCGCCGAGAAAAGCGGGATCGGCGGCGGTGGCGAGAAACGCCTTGCGCAGCGCGGCGATGCGTTCAGCCGGCGCGCCGGGCGTCGTCATATAGGGGCGCGCGATGCGATAGGGCAGTTCGAGAATGCGGATCATCGCGCGCGCCTGTTCGTCAGGCGCAAGCTCCATGGCGAGCGGCACGTCTGGAAACATCGGGTGGCGTGTCGTGCGGCCGACCGCCACGAGCGGGCGCACCGGTCCCTCGGGCGACAGCCATTGCGGGCGCGTGGCGAGCGCGGAAACGCCTGCGGTGGAGGCGTGGACCTCGTTGCGGTCCACCGCCAGCGCAATGGCGGCCCCGTCTGGATAGCCTTTCACCAGATCGATGTTGAGCCCCAGCGCGTCGCGCAGCACCAAAGCCATTGTGTCCGCGCCGGCGGAGACGCTCGCCCCGCCCACCTTGAGCCGCGGCCCGCCGGGCGCGCGCAATTCCTCAAGCGTGCGGGCGGGCGCGTCCTTGCGCACCCACAGATTATAGGAATCGTCCGCATAGCTCGACAGCGTGCCGAGCCATGCGATCTCGTCGGCCTTGAACTGCATGTTCGCCGCATAGCCGAGCGTGGCGGACAAGGCGACCTGACGATCCACGGCGGCGATGACGGAGCCATCCTTCGGCGCGACGGCGTGCACGAAATTGGCCGCGCGCAGCGAACCTGCGCCCGGCATGTTCTGCACCACGATCACGGGGTGGCCCGGCAGATGCGCGCCAAGCCGGCGCGCGAGCATGCGGGCGTAAAGATCGTAGCCTGCGCCGGCGCCATAGCCCACGATCACCTGCACCTGCCGGCCCGCGTAGAAATCGGCGAGCGGGTCCTGCGTCTGGGCGCGCGCGCCGTGCGTCGCGACGGCTTGCATGAGGGCGCAGCAAGCAGCGCCCGCGCGAATGACCGTTCCCGCCTTCATCGCGTCCTCCCTGATCCGCCTGTTCCTGCGCAGGCTCTTGCGAACAGTTTGCGGCACGCGCATCGGCGCCGTCAACGCGCGCGATTGGTTGACCCCCTCGCGTCCGGGTGGCATTTTCAACCGCATACAAGCGCCTTGCGGGCGCGACGAACACAGGGAGGACAGCCGGTGCTCACCGTTGAACAGAACGAGAGGCTGACGCGCGTCGGCCCGGGCACGCCCTGCGGCGAGTTGATGCGCCGCTATTGGATTCCCTTCGCGGCTGAAAGCCAGCTCGATGAAAACCCCGTGCGCAGGGTTCGCCTGCTGGGCGAGGACCTCACGCTTTACCGCGACAAGAGCGGTAATCTTGGGTTGATCGGGGAGCGCTGCCTGCACCGTCTCGTGGACATGCAGTACGGCATCCCCGACGAATGCGGCTTGCGCTGCCCCTATCACGGCTGGCTTTACGACGAGACGGGCGAATGCGCCGAGCGCCCGATGGAGCTTAACCCGAAGGGCAAGATCGGGCGCAAGCTGAAGGGCTATCCGGTGAAGGCGCTGGGCGGCATGATCTTCGCCTATATGGGCCCGCTGCCGGCGCCCGCCTTGCCGAAATGGGACCTGTTCGTGTGGCCGAACGCGGTGCGCCAGATCGCCTTCAACGTGCTCGACTGCAATTGGCTGCAATGCCAGGAGAACACCGGCGACCCCACGCACAGCGTCTGGGCGCATGGCGAATTGTTCCAATACGTGCTCGAGCGCGACGGCAAGCTGAAAGAGCGCTCCGGCGACACCCGCGACCACACGATCCACAAGCGCAAGAGCTGGGCCGACGGCATCAAGGAGCTTTACGCCAAGCCCACCGAATACGGCTTCGAGAAGGGCATCGTCTATTCGAAGGCGCTGGGCTCGCCCGACGACCGCGTGGACCGGCACTCGACCGTGATGTTCCCCTTCTACACGCAGACCGGGCGCACCGGCTCGCCGCGCAGCGAATACCAGATCCGCGTGCCCATCGACGACACGCATACGCTGCACATCTGCTATCAGGTTTACGCGGCGCCGCCGGGCGTTGAGGCGCCCAAGCAGGACAACGTGCCCTGGTACGAGCCGCCGACCGAGGACGAGCACGGCCGCAAGATTCTCGATTACGTGCTTGCGCAGGACGCTATCGTCTGGGTGGCGCAAGGCTCCATCACCGATCGCTCGCAGGAATTGCTGGGCCGCACGGACATTCCCATCGTCTTCCTGCGCAAGCAGCTCGAGGAGCAGATCGCGCGCGTGGAGCGCGGCGAGGATCCAATGAACTTTTTCCGTGAAGAGACGGACATGCTGTTTGGATCCTGCATGTCGCCCTATGACGACTGGGCGGCGCCCGACTGGGCCACGCGCACGCTGTTCTTCAGCCAGGCCTTCCGCAAAATGTACCACAAGGGCTTCGGCGACGACGACGCGGACCGTTATGGCCCCGCGCTCGATCTCGTGAAGGATCTGCATCGCCGCGTCGAGGAATATCAGATCGCGGCGAATGCGAAGGCGCAGAAAGAGCCCGCCGAATAAGCGCAGCGCAAGCAGCGCGCTGATCAGGCCGGGCGGGTTCGCGCCCGGCCTTTTTCATGATTTGAAGTCGCTCTCCCAGATCGCCTGCAGCCGCGCGCGCTCCTCCTGCGTCAGCGCGCTCGCCTCGCCCATGGCGGCGATCTCCTCCAGCTGCGCGATGGAGGAGAAACCGCCGAGCGCTGTCGTCACGCCCGCATGGTCGAGGATGAAGCGATAGGCCGCCTGCGCGAGCGTGTGGCCGTTCTCGCGCGCGAGGAAGCTCACCTGCCGCGCCATGGCGCGATAACGTTCGCCCACCTCCGGCGCCTCGCGCGGCCCGCGGGCGAGCGGATGGCGGGCGTCGCCGCGCAGCGCGTCTTCGGTGAGATAGCCGCCCGCCAGCGGCGAATAGATCGCCGCGCCCACGCCGCGCGCAAGTCCGTGGGCGATCACGGCGCCGAAATCCTTCTTCGTCGTAAGGCCCGCAGGTTTTTGCGCGCCAGCGGTGGGATTGAACAGCGTATAGGGCGTATTGATCAGCGCGAAGGCGCCCGTGTCCATCAGGCGCACGACCTCGGGCGCGTCATTGCCGCGGCAGATGAAGCCCGCAAGGCGGATCTTGCCCGCGCGCCGCAGCCGCTCCAGCCCTTCCATCGCGCCATTGGCTCCGAGGAAATGGTCGATGTGCAATTGCGTATAGACCTCGCCCGTGAGGCCGGGGTCCATGCGCGCCGGGCCATTGTGAATCTGGAACACGTCGAGCTGTTCGACGCCCAGCCGCTTCAGGCTTTCTTCGGCCGAGCGCACCACATGGCCGGCGACGTCGCCGAGGTCGCGCGCGCGGATCTCCACTTTCGAATTGAGCAAGGGGCGGGCGCCGATCTCTTTCAACGCGCGCCCCAGCGCCTCTTCCGCGCGCCCGGCGCCATAGTCGGGTGCGTTGTCGAAATAATTGATCCCCAGCTCAAGCGCGCGCGCCACCATGCGCGTCTGCTCCGCAGGCTCGCCGCGCACCATAAGTCCGGCGTTGCCGCCGCAGCCGAACGCGATGACGGAAAGCCGCAGGCCCGTCGCGCCGATTTCACGCGTGCGCATGGTCGCTCCTCAGCCGCCGCCCTGCAGCTTCCTGATCTCCTCTTTCAGTTCGGCCGGCGCCTCGGCGAGCTGATTGAGCATGGTGAGCGCTTCGGCCGGGCCGACGGGGCTCACGTCGATCTTCAGTTTGTCGGCCTCCTGCAGGAAGACCGGATCGCGGCACATGGCCATCAGCGCGTCCTGCAGCGCCTTGGCGCGTTCCGCCGGCACGTTGGGCGGGCCGACGATGGGGCGCGAGAGCACATAGGGGATCTCGGCGAGCTCCACGAGGCGCAGCGCGGTCGCATCCTTCGCTTTCTCGCGCGCGGTTGGCACGTCGGGGAAGTCCGGGTGACGCGAGGCGCGCGCGAATTGCAGGAAGGGAACCATGTGGCTGCCCGGCTTCAGCCATTCGGGCTTGGTGGAGGCGACCGCAGACTTGCCGATGAAACGGCCTTCGATCTCGTTGCGCTCCAGCGCGAGGTTGATCGCATTGCTGTCGGGATAGCCGGTGATGACCTTCGCGTTGAGGCCGATCGTCATGCGCATCAGCACCGCGACGTCCGTGTCGGTGGAGCCTTCCGCCGTGCCGCCCAGCAGCAAGGGCTCGCCGCCGGGCCGCGTCGCCGCCTCGAGCGATTTCACCTTCGCGTCGCGGCGCACCCACAGCATGTAGGAATCATCCTGCGCGCTCGTCGGCGAGCCGATCCAGGTGAACTTGCGGGCGTCGAATTGCACGTTGGAATTGCCGCCGAGCACGCCCAGCATCGGCATGTTGCGGCCGAATGTCGCCAGGGCGGTGCCGTCCTTTGGGGCGGCGTTGTAAATGTGGTTGGCGGCCCGCAGGGAGCCGGCGCCGGGCATGTTCTGCACTACCATGCCGGGCGCGCCCGGCACGTGGCGGCCCATATGGCGGGCCACAGCGCGGGCGTAAACGTCATAGCCGCCGCCGGCGCCATAGCCCACGATGATGGTGATGGTCTTGTCCTTGTAGAAATCGGCGGGGGCCTGCGCATGGGCGAAAGCGATCGGAAGCATGGCTGTCGCTGCGAATGCGGCGCCGCGCGCGAGTGCGTGAATCAATTTTTCCTCCCATATTTTGTGCGCAGGATCATAGGCGTGCGGGGCTTGACGCACAATGACGCGCCGCCGACGCGGGCGCCGCAGCGGCGCGCGCATTGACGACGTGAGCTTAACCAGTTAATAGTGTTTTTTCATTTTGTTTCCGGAGCGTATTTTGCTCGATATTCATTGCCATATGCTGCCCGGCGTCGACGACGGCGCGGCGGATCTCTCCCAAGCGCTTGAGATGGCGCGCATCGCGGTCTCCGAAGGCGTCACGGTCGTCGCCTGCACGCCGCATATGATGCCCGGCGTTTACGACAATCGCGGGCCGGACGTGCGCGCCCGCGTGGAGGCGCTGCAGGCGGCTGTCGACGAAGCGGGCCTGCCCTTGCAGCTCGTGGCGGGGGCCGACGTCCATGTGGCGCCCGACGTCGTCCAGCGCCTGCGCGCGGGCGAGGCGCTGTCGCTGAACGGCTCGCGCTACGTACTGATCGAGCCGCCCCATCACGTGGCGCCGCCGCGGCTTCAATCCCTGTTCTTCGATCTCGCCGCCGGCGGTTATCAGCCGATTCTCACCCACCCGGAGCGGCTCACCTGGATCGAGCGCGACTATGGCCTGATCAGGAGTCTTTTCCGCGCAGGCGTCTGGATGCAGATCACCGCCGGCTCGCTGGAGGGGCGTTTCGGCGCGAGCGCGCGCTATTGGGCCGAACGCATGCTTGATGAAGGCATGGTTCATGTGGTGGCGAGCGACGCGCATGATCCGGTCGCGCGTCCGCCGCGTCTGGCGCAGGCCCGCGAGGCTTTGGCGCGCCGGATGGGCGCGGCCGAGGCCGACAATCTGCTCATTCACCGTCCCCATGCGGCGCTTTCCGATGCGCCGCTCGGCTCGGCCCCGCAGCCTCCGCGTCCGCAAGCCGCCAATGATTCGGCCGGCTCGTTGTGGCGGTCCTTCGCGCATTTGTGGCGGAGCGCGTGATGAGGTCGGCGTCGCCTTCGCGCCAGAGCGCTCTGGCGCTCGCCTTGTTCGCCGTCGTGACGCTCGGCGCCTGCGGGCCGGGCGGGGATTTCGCCGGCCTGTCGCCCGATCCCAGCGCCGATCAGGAGAGCGGACGTTCCTCCGCCCCCCGCGCGCCGGATGCGGGCGCGCGCGCCGCCGCGACGGGGACGTCATGGCCTGCCCCCTGAAAAGTGGTCCTCCCTGATGTATGGCTTATGAGCCTTGAGGAGGAATGCGCATGGCTAGGAAAAGGCACAAGGCGGAAGAGATCGTCGCCAAACTTCGGCAGGTTGAAGTTCT
>Ga0315903_10003547_pt1 | contig 21590 bp, 41 predicted proteins | sample LakEriMetagenome_7_FD_203524 | JGI IMG/M metagenome (GOLD analysis project Ga0315903, IMG submission 203524) | Freshwater fungal communities from buoy surface, Lake Erie, Ohio, United States - Buoy 2 MA119 | ecosystem: Environmental > Aquatic > Freshwater > Lake | place: USA: Lake Erie, Ohio... | reverse complement strand
CCTGCTGCTTTTATTCTAGCTATATGGTCAGGTTTGACCTGGGATGCTGGTCTAAAGATGTACTGTCCACCTAGTCTAAAACGTCTGGCGCCTGTGGTTTGATAGTAGTTGACCAGTATATTACACAGTTCATCCAGCTGACTGATACTGCCATTTACCAGACTATCCGTAAAGTAAAAGTCTGTGATGCCGTAGCGTTCGTATTGGGCAATGATTTCGTCTGCAACTTTTTGAGCACTACGGTAACGATATTTTTTCCATTGAAATGGTACGTCGCAATAGCTACAGCGCCTTACACAACCTCTGCTGGCTGTAATATATGCTCCGGCCTTGTGATCGCCACTCAGCTGCGGATAACGCAGTAACGGAAATTTGCTGAGATCGGGTATGACACAGTAGGTATCCAGATCGTCAATCTGTTGGTAGTTGTAGTTGTTCAGTCCGGGTAGTTCGCGCTCACCTTTGAGAAATTTGGGAAAAATGATTTCTGCTTCACCAACCATAAAGAAGTCAATTCGGCCACGACTATAGAGATCCTCAGTCCACAATGGATCAATTAAACCCTGTCCACCTAATAGGATTTTGGCTGTAGGATAACGGCGAATACTGTCACACCAAACTTCAGCAACACTGCGGCTCCAAGTGCTCAGCAGACTCAAAGCAAACATAACATCGGGATGCTCGGCTACAACTTCGTCTACGTGCCGGTCTACAATCTCAATTAGAGCTTGACGACTTTCTGGGCTAATGTTACCTGTGATACAAAAATTGTCCACGTCCCAATATAAACTTGGATCATAGCCGTTTAGGTGCCATTGACTCATGTCAAGCGCAAAGTCTTGCACCGAATGTGCTACGCCTTCTCGGGCACACAGTGCTGCAATAATAGCAACACCTACTGGAGGTCTTTTTGGATCGTATCTGGGAAGATTGACTAGATGAATATGCATAACCTATACTTATGCTGACTTGACCGCTAATTCAAAGACTGCTAATATAACGGCATGAAAACATTAAATCTTGCTACTGCTCTTGTACTGTTTAGCGGACCGGCTTTTGGCGCGGATCGTTGTAGACTATACGAGCATACCGAAAATCAAACCAGCGCAGTGATTCAAGAGCGCGGGCCGATTCGTCGACAAACCATAACCGAAAACAACGGTGCCAAACGTTGTCGCGTAGACTTCATGGTCAAGATTGGACCAAATTGGCATCCGGCTGGTTACGAACACAAGTTTGGTTCGAACATTGGATTCAATGAAGGCTGTGCCATTGCTGCACACGAAGCCGAACGAGAAATCATGGCCAGTGTGGGCAAGCAGCAGGTCAAACACGCTAGCAGGATGATCTGCGACGATGATCCAGATAGGCATGCGCTACAGAATGCCAATCCGGGCACTGTGGTCAGTGTTTCGCAATTGAAACCGCATCCAGATTTTCCCAAAAATTTTAGACACAATGGTACCGAATGCCGTTGGTTCTTGGAACCAAATTGGACCGGACAGGATATCAGGCAGTGGCAAGGAGTGGCCTGTCAGGTACAAGATGGAAAATGGGTAGTTGTGGATAGATTTTGACTTGACCATTAATTCTATGTCCGTGTATACTGTGCATACTTTGTTTCAGATGAAAGGTTATAGATGAAACAAATTGTTATTGCTATAAGTGTTTTATGTTTGACTGCTTGTGGTACAGTTGGTGGTGCTATATCTGGTGCAGGTACCGACCTACACAAAGCCGGTGAATGGATCAGAACCAGGTAATATTTTTTAACACACTGTAAGGAAAGAAACAATGAAGAAACTTCTAGTATTGGTACCTATTGCTGCGGTGCTTGCCGCTTGTTCAACCACCGGTGATCAGTTCGATAAACGTGTGAACAGCGATCGCGAACGCCAAGAAAAGCTGGCCGATCGTGCCATCGACAAGGCACCCAAGTGGATGACCGACCTACCTAAAAGTGACAATGCTATCTTCCATAACGGCACTGCTACCAGTGCAGACATGGGCATGGCAGCTAACAAGGCCAAGACTCTTGCGTTTGGCAAGATCTGTATGAGTGCTGGCGGTCAGGTCAACCAGAACAGCAAGATTTATCGACTGGACGGCACTGGCGGAAGCAGCAACGAACACTCAGAAATGGCTATCAAGTCGTTCTGTCCTAATGTGGATATCAGCGGTGTAGAAGTTGTAGAAACCAAGCTGATCAGCGAAGGCACTGGTTTCCGCAGTTATGTGCTGGTAGCCTTGCCCACTGGTAAGGCCAACGCTATCCAAACTCAACGTGCTGAACGTGAGCAACGCAAGTTCGTTGAACAGCGCAGCCGCGAAGCTTATCGTGAACTAGATCAGGCTCCAAACCAGAATCAGTAATGCCATAAGTACTAGGACTGTGTTGAATACCATGCTACACTAAGTTCAACACAGTCCTTTTCTTATGACAACAGATAAAGATTCCGCCCAATTTGACGATCCTAGCGAAGCACTTAATGCCCATGGCATGTATGTGTTTATGGACGAGGTAAATGCTACCACGATCAAACCCGTGATTGAATGGATTTTACATGCCAACTATGTAGTCAAACGCAAGCAAAAAGAACTGCTATTAATGATCTGCTCTGAAGGCGGTGACATAGCAGAAGCATTTGCCCTGATTGACGTTATGCGCAGCAGCCGCATACCAATTAAGACTGTAGGTCTGGGCTGTATAGCCAGCTGCGGACTTATGATATTTCTAGCCGGCACTAGAACACGCCGTGTGCTAACTCCAAATACATCAATATTAAGCCACCAATTCAGTTGGGGCAGCACAGGTAAAGCACATGAACTGTTTGCCACAGTCAAAGAGTTTGAACTGACGCAACAGCGTATGATCGAACACTACAGACTCTGCACTGGTTTAGATGACACTGTGATTAAACAGGTATTGCTACCGCCTCAGGATGTGTATCTTAGTGCAGAGGAAGCACTCAAGTACGGTATTTGCGATGCCATAGCCGAACTTAGCCGGTAAATACTGAATGCGCGACTTACTCAGTGTACTCTATGAAGCAGCCAACCAACAAGTAGTAGATCTACTCAAAAGCTACGGTTACGAAACCAAGGTCAGTGGCAACAGAATTGTGGTGCTAACACAGATTCCCGACGGGCAAAAGAATGCCGAATGGCGCATGTTAGTCATGCGCGACATCGAAAGTAGACTGCGCCAGGATGCAGCAGAACTAGGTCCACACTACAGCGATCAGTATCCCAGTCGCAGCAGCATAGGACTCATTGCCTTTGACAATGATCGCAGTTTTATCTTGGTCAAAGACACAGGAGTACAAGGTGAAAAGAGTGCTGGGCGTGACAATGAGATACAGCTAGCGGCTACTCTTAGCAGCATGATACAAAAATACGGTTCAGTAGATGTTACCTTCAAGGATCCCAGAGGCAAAACACTTAGCCTTGACAATGTGACAACTGTCGATGCATCGGGATTAGAAACCAAAGGGCGTAAAAAAGCCGACATTGTTTTACGCAGCCAAGATCGCAGACTGCCCATATCAATCAAGCAGCTAGACGCAGACAGCTACGAAAGTGCCGATCAACTGTTTGGCAGACGTGCTTTAGTAATCATACAGAAACTGGTAAATGATGGCGAACTAGAAGTAACCTACAACGATGAAACCGGTGAGTATAGACTACAAAACGAAGTAGCCATTGAACCCACCGTTGAAGAAGCCATGGCAGCTATATTTGGCAGCGACATCAATCCCGAAGGTGGCATAGTAATTCAAACCTTCAAGCCACAACACTTTAGACAGAACAAAGACAAAATTGAAATTGATGCTGAAGCAGTTATCAAAGATCTAGAAGACATACCCGAAAGTCATTTGATGATGTGGATCATTAGAAATGCCACAGGTCGTGCTAACCGTGCGATGGGTCTACCTGGACTTCGACCAATGGCCGTTGTACGTACCAGAGCTCTAGGCAAGTCAGGCGAAAAGAGCACTGTGTTAGTGGTTGATCAAGAAGGCAACGTGATAAAAAGACCCAGTCAAAAGCTTGGTCAGAGAGATGACAAAGTGGCTGGACCAGAACCAGCCAGACCAAGAGCACGTAGTGGCGGACTAAGCCGTACAAAAACTGATGGATCACCCGAAGGTCGACCACGTCGTCGACGCTAATTCTAAAACTTTCTGTCTTGCACCGTGGTTCGTAGTTCGCACCCAATGGGATGGCGAATATAGACCCTGTTGTGAGTTGAAGCCCCACGACACTGACTACAAGGACCGCGAGGTCATGCACAACCACAGTCACACATTGACACAGTGGCAACACAGTGGTTATATGCAACACCTTAGACAACAGTTTGCCGACGGCCAGCAGCCACCTGAATGCCGCAACTGCTGGGCTAGAGAAGCTGCTGGTCTGGTCAGTCAACGAGAAATACTCAACGAAAACCTAGCCGGTGCCAAACATATACAGGATACCTGGGCAGCTAGTTATCTAAGACATAGATCCAACGATCCCGAAGTGCTTATGGCCGATGTCAAGGTCAGCAATGTGTGTAACTATGGTTGTGTAATGTGTAGTCCGGTGGACAGCAGTGTTTTACAGCAGCGTTGGCAAACCAGATCCAACAATCAACTAGTGCAACGGTTTACCAAAAACGATCCTGCATACTTTGATCGCATCCGAGAAATCAACTCCGAGCGACACTGCTACAGTTGGTTAGACTCCGTGTTAGAACAGCCAGTGCGTGTGCTCAAATTTCTTGGTGGTGAGCCATTGTTAGACAAACGCACACTGAACAGACTGGCTCAGGTACCTGCGGAACGTGCTGGCCGTATCAGTCTAAACTTTGTTACTAACGGCAGTCAAGACATGGTGGCAGTGGCCAGACAGTTGGCACATTTTCAACATGTTAATTTTGTTGTCAGTCTCGAAGGGTACGGCGCTGTTCAGGAGTGGGCCAGACAAGGCAGTGTTTGGTCTGACATTGTGTCTCACATACGTCATGCTCAGCAGAGTCAATTGAGAATTCAAGTTCATCACACCTTACAGGCCAGCACACTGCTCAAACTTGACCAACTGCTGACTTGGTGCGATCAACTTGGCATTATCTATACATTTGGCATGCTAGAACAGCCTGAACATTTGTCTATCCAGGTGTTGTCTGACAGTTTACTTGAGCTGGCTAGAACCAAATTGCAAGCATGGCCTCAAGTGGTAGACTTTGTTCAGGTAGATTCTAACCCCACATTGCGCCAACAGTTTCTAACCCATGTCAAATGGCATGACCAATTTTGCGATCGCAATTTGTTAGAACTGGTACCCGAACTTGATCAGCTATGACGACCTTCAATATTGATTATTCAGAAATTGATCGTGTGCTGGTTGCCCTACAAGAAATGTTTCCCGGACCAATTGAGACATTTTCCGGGCGACCCATAGGATTAGGTGCCATCACCAAGGCCAAATGGAATGGACCAGGATGGTCCATGTGGTCCGATCATCATCGCACCAGCAATCATAGTCTGAAGGTCACTGTGACGTTGCAATTTCAACAACCAAAAATGGCCACACTTTTCTGTCTGCGTTATCCGGAACTTTGTCATAGACCATAAAATCATTCCAGTGTATAATGTGTTACCCTATACACCACTGGAGCAAACATGGACATTGATGTTCAAACACGCAGCAAAACCAACCAAGAAATGATCAATGTCTTGGCCCGTTTTCTAGCACAAGAACTAAAATTACAGTCTAGCCGCAAGACTTTGACCATTAGAACGCAACGCGGTCTGGCCAAAACATCAGGCATGCGCGGTGTAGTAGGACCTAATCCAAATGACTCCAATCATCTCATAATGATCATAGACAGTGCTGTTCGCGATGATGATCTAATTGAACTGCTCTGCCACGAAATGGTGCATGTCAAACAGTTCGCCCTAGGACAAGCCCAGATCCGTTACACCGGACGAGGGCATCAGGTATTTTGGTTAGGACGCAGAGTCAAAGCCAAGTATTGGGACCAACCTTGGGAGCAGGACGCCTGGCGCAAAGAACGTGTTTTGGCCAGCCGCATCTACAAGATTTTGGACAAAAAATAGCATTTTTGCAACCTTGCAAAAGCAGCAACTTTTTTGGTTGACCAGAAATGGCAGTTCGTTTACAATTAGGTATGATGATAAAAGACACAAACGAATTGCTACAATGGGCCGGTGCTGTGTTTATAATAGCAGGCCACAGTCTTAATGCTGTGGGTCCTGCTGCCTATCCTTACAACATACTGGCTTTCTTTCTTGGTACCATACTGTTTCTTATATGGACCTTGCGGGTAAACAATCGTCCGCAGCTACTGGTCAATGTAGTGGCCTTGGCCATCAGCACCACCGGTCTTGTACGTGGATTCATTCTATAGGTATTGCTCATGACTAAACTTTTTGTTATATTCTATCTAGTGTCAGCTGCCGCTGTCTCATTGCTGATGGTTGGCAATATTCTGGCACAATCAATTTTAGGATGAACATGCGATTACAACCTTTATTTGCTGTGCCATTGGGCGTGGACAAAATTGAACGTGAGTTGACCAGTCAAGAAATGGCCACTATTTTGAGTCTTGAACATGACACTTATCAGAACAGTGGCAGTAGAACCACCAACAGTGTCAACGTGTTAGACAGGCCAGAATTCGCCGAGCTGAAAACAGAACTAGAAGCAAAAGTACAAGACTATTTTGAACAGGTGTTTGATCCGGCTACCAAAGTCAGTTGTTACATAACACTGAGTTGGTTGAACTACACCAAGGAAAACGGTTACCATCATAAACACAGCCATCCTAACAGTTTTATCAGCGGAGTTTTTTATCCCAAGATCAACAGTGGTGTAGACAAGATCAACTTTTATCAAACTGGACACCAACACGTGGACATTGTGCCCAAAGCGTTCAATGAGTACAATGCAAGGGTCTGGAGTATAATTTTGCAAAACAACGATCTGTTGCTGTTTCCAAGTTCGTTGGAGCACGGTGTTGAATTGGTCAAACACCCAGAGCCAAGAATCAGCTTGGCATTTAATGCTTGGCTGCGCGGCGAAGTTGGCAACGATCACCGTATTACCACAATGCGTTTTTAAGGATCATACGTGAAAGCCTATCTAGAAACCACTGAATGGAAAGCCGACTACCGGGTGCCCAATAATGTCTACTTGCTAGATGGTGATTGGCTGCATGCCATGCTGGCTGAAGGCAGTAAAGCAGCCAAATGGTTCACGAAACCAATACGCATAGATCGTCGCGGACGTAAGTTTCAAGAAGTCAGTGCTGTTCAGTTTGGTAGTCAGCGTCCAGCTGAGATTACCACGATCACAGTTGTGGGCAGCAAGGGCAACAGCTATCAGGTCGACCCGGCAATTGGCACTTGCACCTGCCCGGGGTTCGCCTTCCGAGGAAATTGTAAACACGTGAAAGAGTTAGCAAAAAATTAATTTTTTCAAAAAGGCATATATAAACACATATTGAGGTTGACGAGGTATAAATAAATCTGTACAATTGATGCTATGATGAAAACACTTTCCACATCACTGATATTATCGAAGCACGGTCAAATGCCTGTGTGCCTACCTACATGGTTTGGGTCACAGAATTATACCCGCGCGATCGAGAACAGTGATCATGGAGGGTCCGAGTAGACTAGCAACAACACATCTACATCGGACCCTGGATCGAAAGATACCAGGGTTTTTTGTTTTTTATACGCTACAGCAACGAGGGCTAGTCCAGCGTAAAATAAATGGGACAAACGGGCGGACAGGAAACATGAAACCGTGGCGGCAACGCGGCAAGTAAGACTCCTGGTTGGGGTGTCGACCCCAACATATGGTTGACCAATATTTGGCGTTTGTATATAATGCTTGATATTGGGACCATATTGAAGCACATTTTGATGCCTATAAGCATATAGAGTTGATCGCCTATATGACGGTGTGAGATAAGTGTGTTTCAATATGGTAGACCAAAAAAACATATTTTGCTATCATATGAATCAAAACAGATAAGTGCGGTCTGTCTCTGCAAAGAGTTCAGCAAGGGTTTGATGCGGTAATACAGCTTCGGCATCATGTAATAGCGTTTCCTTGTTAGCATTAATATTCATCTAGAGTAACTGAGGTGCTTCCCCTCAGGGCGACCAGTGTGGGCCTGCTTAAAGTAGGACAGCTCGCAGAATCAAGGAAGCAAGAATCCGGTTACTACTTTCCTGAAAGTAGCGGGTGGCACCGAGATTGGCCCGGTGAGCTAGGACACCGTTAGAGCAATGCAGAGCTGGGCCCTAGATATGCGGACACAACCGCTAGCGAATATGCTCAAACAAATGTGGACAGGGCAACAACTCAGCTTGGGGGCGACCGTGGAAAAGCGTAGCCCAAGCAATTTTAGATGTATTGTTTTGGAAAAATCCTGTGCTACCAGGATAATGCACTCTCAACGCATTGGACGTCGACTTTCAAGGTGCGCGAGTTGCCGAACACGAAAAACCCAGGACGCTGGATTATATAAGTGTGCGGCGGTAAAAGCAAACGGTAGTGGGTGAACACTATCCATAACAAGACAATACATCTAAAATTTTTATGCACCGTTCGTCTATCGGTTAGGACACACGCCTTTCACGCATGTAAGAGGGGTTCGATTCCCCTACGGTGTACCAAATTTTGGGTGTCTTGTAGCTATGGCGTGTGCTACACCGGACTGTAAATCCGGTCCCTCGTGGTAAACATTCGCGGTTCGAATCCGTGGACACCCACCATTTAGGAATATATCTATGGTTATCTATCGAGTACCACATGCGTATCTTACTGACTATGCCATGGTAGGACAAAGACAGCAAGTTCTCAACGAACACAAGCGCAAAGATATTGATTATCAAGAGCAGATTGAACTGGCTAAATTGATGGCTATTCAAGAAGGGCATCGACTGCTACGAAGTTACAACTATGCCAAAGACACTGAATTTCTAAATCAGTATGCTTTTGCAGAAAGCCTCAAAGAACAACGATTGATCAGACGGGCTGGCGCTGCGGCTTTTTACATAGACAGATACATTTGATACTGTAGTAGTGCTTCATACTGTGTAAATACGGTATGAAAGATTTACTACGCCTATTGCCGCAAATTTTAGAAAATATGCCGGCAATAGTTAAATATCTAAAGTACATACCTATACTCATGCTGCTGGCCGGCATTGGCTATGGCGTATCGTACTACATGCAAAATCATAAAGATCCCTACAAGTGTGTAAACAATCATGTGTTCGAACAGATTCGCTTGGACAGCGACGTGTACGTGTTCAAGGGCGGCACTTGTATCGATGCAAAAGATTTAGATCAGACTATTCCAGAGTAGCTCAGCGGCAGAGCCGCGGACTGTTAATCCGTTGGTCGTTGGTTCGATCCCAACCTCTGGAGCCATAATCTATACAGGAGAATCAAATGTTTCAAAAACTAAAAGAAAAAGTTAGTGCCAATCGCATGACCTATCTATCTGTTGCTCTAGTGGTAACCATTGGTAATACCTTGACTGGTTGGGATGTCATACACTGGATTTTGTACATTCCACCAGTGGCACTGACACTGGCAGCTATTACTGGCGTGTGCCCATTCAAGATTGGTTTTGTCAAGCTGGGGTTTTCTAGCCAAACCGACAACGACAAGTTCTGTACCAACAACTGATGGCTACCATATTTTTAGATATGGATGGAGTGGTCGCTGATTTTGACGCAGCAGCAAAAGCAATCATTGGCTACTCCCATCCGGCCAATCAGCGTTGGCCTGATGCCGAATGGGCTCAGATCAGACAGCATCAACGTTTCTACAGAGACTTGCCATTGATGCCCGATGCCGAGCGTTTGGTAGCAGCGGTGCTGACCTTGGCTGACGTACATGATTACGATGTAAAATTTTTAACTGCTATACCACGCGACAACGACTTCCCTTGGTCATTTCAGGACAAGATGGAATGGAAGCAGCGTTACTTTGGCGATATTCCCATCTGGTTTGGTCCTTACAGTCATGACAAACGACAATGGTCCAAGCCTGGTGAAATTCTAATTGATGATCGTCGTGTCAACATTGAAGAATGGTCAGAAGCAGGTGGTACAGGCATCCTACACGTTGGCAATGTAAATCAAACAATCTTAAATCTACAAGCAGTTCTGGGGGTGTAGCTCATCTGGGAGAGCAGTGGCTTTGCAAGCCAAAGGTAGTCAGTTCGATCCTGACCATCTCCACCAAGAAGTCGCCTTTGCTGACGGCGTACAGTAGGACAAATTGTCAGCAGTCTACAGACCCCGCCGAGTCCGGAAGGCGCTAAACATCCGGACACCATCATTGGCACGTTAGCATAGCTGGCCTAATGCGCTGGCCTGTCACGCCAGAGACCACGGGTTCGAATCCCGTACGTGTCGCCATCCGGTCCTTAGCTCAGCGGAAGAGTTCTGGTCTTCGAAACCAGCTGTCGGGAGTTCGAATCTCTCAGGACCGGCCATTTGTATTTTACCATAGGAGAAACTATCATGGGGCAATGGTCGTTTTTGTTATTTTAGGCATGCTATACTTGGCAATACGTAATCACTAGAGGAAAGTCCAATGACAGATTATACAGCAAAGATTGAGAAAGCCAATTTAGAACATGGAGCCTACTACGCAGGCCGTTGTCGAAATGCCAGCGAAGCACGTTGGAACGCTGATCGACAACGGTTCGTGCATTGGCGTTATAAGTTTGGACATGAGTACCTTGAAGAAATCTGTCATCCAGAAGATGACGATTTGTTCGATGTGTTTGTGGTTGAGTCAAAAATAGATAGACCACAAAAAGAAATACCGCTATAATAGCTCTTTATTTGAAAGGTAGTATATGGGATACGATCCACGTGCAGTCAAGATCAAGAAAGCCGAAAAGGTCATAGCCATAATGGCTTTTGATCGCGAACGCGAACGTCATTACATTCGCGAAGCAGTAAAAAGTTCTATTAGAAACATCCGCACAAGAGCACCAAAGAATAAGGGTGACCACAATGAATGACTGTGACAAGCTAGTGGGGGCATAACTCAACGGCTAGAGTAATCGGCTTTTAACCGATAAGTTCAGGGTTCGAATCCCTGTGCCCCTACCATATTGAAACACATTGCGATGCCGTTCCGCGGCGGCGACCACAAAGAGAGTAGTGTGTTTCAATATGGTAGAGTTGACTAGTAATCAAATCAGTAGTACAATGTTGTTATGCATCGGTACCAGAGAGGCCTAATGGCGGGGTCTGCAAAACCTTCGATTCGCAGGTTCGAATCCTGCCCGATGCTCCACTCTATTTGATAGGTGAGATTATGCACACAATCAAAGATATACTAGGCAAGCCTATAAATCAAGGATCTACTGTAATAACCTGTCATAATGGCAGAATCATACTGGGTCGAATAATCAATGTTAATCGAGATACCGAAACAGTCAAAGTAGAGGCAATAGCATCTGACACTGGTGGGCGTCGTCCTCCGCCAGCAATGAAGCCGTTTAGACGAAATGACTATAATGTGTTTGTGGTAGATGATAGAGAAATGCTGATTGGCTCGCTCAAGGGTTATGCACATGACACTGGCGAGTTTGACGAAGATTGGGACGAGGAAGAATAGTTTGTGTAATGTTCCGGGGTAGTATAATGGCAGTGCGGCGGTCTCCAAAACCGTTAGTGGGGGTTCGATTCCCTCCCTCGGAGCCAACAATTAAAGGAATTCGCATGGACATCAAAGCTAAAGCAGCGGTTCGTACTGCAATAATGTTTTTGTTAGCATCAGTAGCACCATTTTTGGTCATGGTACTGTTCAAACTAGACAATGACACATTGTTAGGAATTTTCTTTGGCGGTTTTCTAGTCTGGATGATTTGGGTAGTGTACTCAATCAATCTTAGACAGTTAGAATCAGAAGAAGAAATTAGTAAAATGCAAGAAAGACATTCTACTAGTATTTCCAGTGTAGTCAAAAACCCACAGTGACATGAATCTAGCAAGACAAGACCACTACGCGATGAAAGTAGTGAAATTGAATCGCAGACACGCCATGGGCAAGCTTGGATTCTGTCATGCTTTGCGTTTTGGCAGGAAAGATCTTAAAGCCGAGTCTATCACCGCTGCGCTAGAACGCATGTATGGTCCGCCTTGGAATCCTTGGCTTAGACCCAACGCAGAAATGATATGGGGAACTTACCGAACAGTAAGACACGATAGAAACTACTATTGGATAGGCGTCAAAAACGAAGCAGATCTAACTGCGGCTCTACTAATGGCCGCTAATGAATAACAATTAAGGAGAACAAAATGCCGGCAGTATATCTAGTAAGTGACACGCATTTTGGTCACGCCGGCGTTTGCCGCTTCATGCGTAATGATGGTGTGACCAAACTACGTCCTTGGGATGATCCTGAAGAGATGGACGAGTTTATGGTCAAGGCCTGGAACGAACGTGTGCGTCCAAAAGATAAAGTATACCATCTTGGCGATGTAGTAATTAATCGCCGAGCAATGAAGACACTGGCAAGGCTTAACGGCGACAAGGTTCTAATACGTGGTAATCACGATATATTTCGTGATGACGAATACCGTCAATACTTTCGCGAACTACGTGCTTATCATGTAATGAATGGAATGATTCTAAGTCACATTCCTATTCATGAGGAAAGTATTGCAAGATTTGGGACCAATATACACGGACACCTACACGCCAATCGAGTCTTGAAGGATAACAAGATTGATGTACGTTATCACTGTGTATGTGTAGAGCAAACAGACTTTGCCCCGATACTGTTTGAGGATGTTATCAAACGTATTGAAGCCGAAGGCGGTACTGTAGGATTCCGCAACGGTAATGGTCCAGTTATGTAAGAATAGTCCGGCCTGTAGTTGGGGTATAGCTAGAATTTACTAGTGAAGGGTGTAGGACGCTACATCACGTTACGGACATCTCGGGGTGATAAGCCCCACAGAACAATGGCGGAGGGGAGAAACGGTTTACTCGTTGGTCTCATAAGCCAAAGACATCAGGTTCGATTCCTGTTCTCCGCAACCAAATAGTGCAGTGACAATTTTGCTTTCGACTAGCTCAAGACGAAACTCGGAAAAATCTTGAGGTCGGCATCCTTGTAAGCCGAGTTAACCACTGCACTGAATATTTAATTGGGGATTCGCCAAGTTGGTCTAAGGCATCGGATTTTGATTCCGACATCCGGGGGTTCGAATCCCTCATCCCCTACCAAACAATGGTGTCTATCGCCAAGTGGTAAGGCCTCGGGTTGTGATTCCGATATGCGTGAGTTCGATCCTCACTAGACACCCCAAAACAATAAGTACGGTTGACAGACTACAGTTATACCCGTATAATATGTACAGATTTCGCGTCGTTAGTTCAGGGGTATGAACGTCGCCCTTACAAGGCGAATGTCGGTGGTTCGAATCCATCACGACGCACCAAACAACAAGGATCAGCAATGACAATGGATCATGCGGCTATATTCTTAGCCAGCAGTATACTAGTAATGTTAGCAGCAATCGTGTGGGTGGTCGCTGTTTTAGTAGTTAACAATCTGATACATAGGTATTGGAAACCACTGAGAATTTTCACCGAAGATAGTTGGCACTTCAATCCGCCAGAAAAAGCGTATCGTTTACCAGAAGATTCTGAAGAAAAAAAGAAACCATCCAAGTAACAATTCGGGGAGTAGCTTAGTCCGGTTAAAGCGCCTGCTTTGGGAGCAGGAGATCGAGAGTTCGAATCCCTCTTCCCCGACCAATTTTCGCGTGTGAGGCCAGCTGATGTGGCTCAGTCGGTAGTAGCGCATCCTTGGTAAGGATGAGGTCGTGGGTTCGATTCCCACCATCAGCACCAACTATAAAGGAGTGAGACATGCCCATGTATGAAACTACAGTTAGAACTCCGCAAGGAGAAACCAAAGATCGTGTCTATGCCAAAGATCTTCAAGAAGCCAAAATGCTGTTTGAACAGCGCCACGGTCCGCGCAACGTTCCTTACATTCCTAAAGTGATACCTAGCTAGGGCCAACTTAGCTGATGTGGTCATAGCGGCGGCCTGAAGAGCCGTGGAAGGTGGTTCGATTCCATCAGTTGGCACCAAATGCCTCGTTAGCTCAGTGGTAGAGCACAACCTTGATAAGGTTGGGGTCCGTGGATCGTTCCCACGACGAGGCACCATTGAAAGGATTTGAAATGTGGATATTGATTATTACCATGTACACTACTACCATTGGTAGCACTACCAATGGCAGCATCAATGCAAAATTCAAAAATCAAGAAGATTGTTTTGCTGCTCGCGAACAAATTGTTAGTTCGGTCAAAATTAACGGATACAAAGTCAGTGCCAGTTGTACCTATATCAAATAACTTTGGCCCCTGTGGACAAATTGGCAAAGTCGGCTCTCTCAAAAGGAGCAGTTTTCTCCGTTCGACTCGGAGCAGGGGTACCATACAGTTGACATAAAAACAGCTATCGTGTATTATACGCTGATTATCGGCCCTGGTGGTGGAACTGGCAGACACACCACGTTGAGGTCGTAGGCATTACGAGTTCGAATCTCGTCTAGGGTACCATTTCAAGGATTAATTATGCGAGTAGAGTTGAGTAACATCGACGGTTATCATACCTTTGCCACACTAGAACCGGCGCAGCATCCTGCAGGTTACTACACGTTGAATATTAGCACAAGATGGGAAACAGCCAAGGATCCATACTACGAACAAACCAAAGCCAGTATGCTATTGAGTCCTGAAGCTAGAACCAGATTACACAAGTTGTTCACCGCAGTTGAAGCATCTGTTTAGGTTGATTGTTTAACAGGCGACTGTGGTGAAATGGTAGACACAAAGGACTTAAAATCCTTCGCTGCAAGGCGTGCCGGTTCGAGTCCGGCCAGTCGCACCAATCAAGGAGTCAATAATGGATTTATTACCGTGGATATTGGTCATTCAACTATGGACAGATCCGCCTCCCAAAATAAAATTCATATATAGTAAAGAATATCCTAACTACGAAGCCTGTATGACTGCCAGGCAGGAATGGATCACACGTAACCGACCTCCGTCGGATTATGTGGTAATATGCAGTTTGAAAAATCAAAACAACTAGCCCATGTGGTGGAATGGTAGACACGCTAGTCTTAGGAACTAGTCTTTCGGGGTGGGGGTTCGAGTCCCTCCATGGGCACCATGACATGCAGTGTGATAGATAGGAGGCATCATGCAGTTAATAAAAGTATTGTTAACTGACGAGGGTCACGAGTTAGACTACAACTTTCAACGGTTGTACTTTCATGACGCTGCTATCTGGGCTGTCAAACACTGTGGCAGTTTCAAACGCTACGACATCATCGACGTCAGTAATGAAAACACTGTGTGTGATCAAGTGGCCGAATATTTGTTTGCAGATAACAAAGACGTAACCTTGTTTAGACTGCGATGGCGATGAGCAGTGAGCAATCTATAACCAGCATCAGTTTCAACAAGCGCCGATACCACGAAATTGACATCATGCTAGACTGGTGCCGAGAACGAATTGGCACAGGTGGATATATGGACAGTCCGGAACATTTGTGGACTGTGACCAGCATCTATGGCTATACTACATTTTATTTCAGACGTGCCCAGGATGCTACGCTGTTTCAACTCAGGTGGGCATGACCAATTGCACAAGGCAATTGGTCCACTGTTACTCAGCTTTGGGTTTGGTCTTACGTGCGCTGCTTTTTTTAGGTTTGGCTGCTGGCTGTTCAGCTGCCGGCTCTACAGTAGATTCTGCTACCGGTTTGGTTGATGCGGCTGGTGTTTCCGGGTGATTCTGCTCGATTTGTCTATTGATTCGAGTGTAGGTCCAATAACCAATACCGCCTGCTACAATTAGGGCTAGAATAAATTCCATGATGTCCTCCTTGCAATTATTTATATACAGGTAAGCCCATGCAAAAACATCAACCAAATTTGGAAGCATTTGATCGCGTGGATTGGATGGTCATGAGTGACATGCTGGTCACTGGTTTAGATTGGACAGAAGTTTTCATTTTGAGACCGTTGACTAGAAATGAAAGTGATGCTATTCTAAAGTGGATACCTGACAACTGCGAAGGCAGAGTCAAATCACGTGATTGGCACTTTGTCTTTGAGCGCAAAGAAGATGCTGTCTTGTTCAAACTTAGGTGGGGCGAATGACTGGTAAAATTACTAAGAGTAATTGGGAACTAGGTGGGCTCATCTACGATAAAGGTGTTATACAAAATCCTGAGATAACCAAATTCAGAGTTGAACTTGAAGAAGGTGATGTCTGGGGAGTGCCTTATCATGTGGCAGTGCCTGTGCATTGTTGGGACGATCGCACAGACAATTATTTTCCAAAAATTCTAAAATGGTGCAGACGATCGTTTGGATCAACCTGCGAGAACGGTCGATTCCTGCCAGGCCGCCGTTGGTATGTGGGCTTTGATAAGTTTTGGTTCAAGCATGAACGAGATCTTGCTTGGTTTTTACTGCGATGGCAACCACAGTCTTAACCAGAGCTGAGTTCGTTCAACATTGGAACGATATCAAGCCCGGGCTAGGCGATGCTGACAGTGGAATGTGGGCGTATGAGCGACAATATGGTCCCCACTCACTGTGGTTCATAAGTGTCAAGCCAATACGATTGGCATTATACGGCCCAAAACAAAAAGAATTTTGGGCCTGGTGTAAACAGTATTGTCCCAGCGGCGTAAGTTGTTACAGCGCCAGCGATGAAGTAGAGTGGTGGGGCTTTGTTGATCGGCAAGAAATGACTTGGTGGTTATTGAGGTGGTTATGAAAGCGGATTGGTGTAACATTGGAGTCTATATGCCATGGCGGGGACAAGAACATTTTACAAGTCTGCTTATATGGTTATCCAAAAACATCGACAACCGTGATTGGGATTGGGACATTGCACGTGACAGTGGCCTTCACCATAGAATCTATTACTTCGCACATGAACAAGATGCTGTGATGTTTAAGTTAACATGGGCATGAGATATCATCGAGTAAAAATGCCTGAAGCATACGCCAGGATTGAATGGTGCAAGAAAATTTTTGGCCACACAGGTGAAGACACTGGCTACGCCCCAGGTCGGTCATGGTGGCGAAATCGTGGATATGTTTGCTTCCGTCGTGAACAGGATTACATGTTATACTTGTTGAGGTGGTCGTGATCAAACTAAAACCTAAACAGTGGGTAGAGTTAGAAAATCAATTGTCTACTGAATATCCAAGATCAGTCATGATCATACGCTACAAGATGAAAGAAGTATTAGGATTCACAGTGCGTAAACATAGACAGTGGTTGCCAAGTCATGATGCTGACAGTAAAGGAAGATATCAAGATTGGGTCATGCTAGACTTTTATAATGAACCAATGGAAACGTTTTTCCGTATTAAGTACGCAGAATTCTTAGGACAATGAAATTGTTACGTAGAGAAACGGTCTGTAGACAGCTAGACTATGACAAGTACATCGCTAAACAGGCACTCCGTCATGGCTATCATAGAACCGAATTCAAACCTTTTAATATACCTGATTTGTCCAAACGACTGTGCTGGTTTGAAATATCTGGACAGATGCCTACAAGTCGTGATATGTTTTTTACAGCCAAAGAGCTAGAAGACAACGACATATTGGATCGACTGCGCCAAGCAGCCAATGACAATGAACGATTGGCCAGAGAGTTTATATGGCTGTGCCGGCATCACAGTAAACTGTATCGCAGCAATTATTCCAAATGGTATTGGTCCTATGAACAAGATCAAGTTAGAATACGTGCCAATAACAAACAGCCCTGGGATCTAATGGGTGTTGCTGTGCTAGAACGAGATTACTAATGTTTGATCAAGACTTCCGTGTTGAATATGTAGAAACTGATTACTCACCCAGAGTAATACGTAAACAAATATGGGACGAACAGACAGCACAGTTCGTACCACGATCTTTTGTGCAGTTCAGCGTGTTCGCTAATAAACGAGTCACCGTGGTTGACTGGTTGAAAAACAATTATGGCCCTGAATGTAGATACGGCAGTTGGTGGCAGGCCGGCAATTACTTTTACATGAATGAAAAAATTGCCACCTGGTATGCTTTAACAAATTAAATACTGGAAGAGTTAGCCGAATCGGCATAGCGGCAGCAGTCTTGAAAACTGAGGGCTCCGAAAGGGGTGTGTGAGTTCGAGTCTCACCTCTTCCACCAAGGATGAAAGCGATGTCAACCGAAAACGACAAACAAAAGCATAGTCTTAGACTGCATCAAAAAGCAGTACGAATTCAAAGACAGCTTCAACTGGCAAAAAATTATGCTTATCACAAGTTGAGCAGTGGTATGCGCAATTGGAAATACCTAACGCAGCCACATAGAAATCTCAAAAAAAACATATTCAACTGCGGTGATCCACGTTGCTATATGTGTGGCAATCCTAGAAAGTTTTTCAAAGAAGAAACCATGCAGGAACGTCGACACAAACAGACCAGACTGCATCGCGACGATGATTAGCATATTCTTTGATATTTTGTCGTACTGGATAGGTCTAGGTGTTGCTGTTTTTGCAACCATGTGGGCAGCATTACAAGTGGCAAGATTGTGCGAAATTGTAGTTGACCGCATATTCAACCACTAGTATAATGGTTCAATTGGAGTGTTGGCCGAGTTGGTCGAAGGCACCTTCCTGCTAAGAAGGCATGTGGGCAAAAACCTGCATCATTGGTTCGAATCCAATACACTCCGCCAATAGATTTGGGTAATGTAGCTCAGTTGGTAGAGCAGCACCTTCATACGGTGACGGTCGGCGGTTCGAGACCGTCCATTACCACCAAAGGAGAAGCTATGTGGGGAATCATAGCACTAGTAGCAGCCGCAGTCGTAGTAGGCATATTGGTCAAGATGTCCGAATTGCCCGACGACGACTTTTGGCGAAACGATTAAGGCCGGTTTAGCTCATCTGGTAGAGCAACGGATTTGTAATCCGTAGGCGGTGGGTTCGAGTCCTGCAACCGGCACCAAGAACCTCGCAGTCCCATCTGCGTTATTAATGGGGGTGTATTGGCACTAACCAGAACGCCAGGGCTCATACGATGTGTGCCTCAAAGCCCGCTTACATGGGTGCAAGAAAAATCGTAGGTGGGTACTACGCCTTGCCAGAAGTAAATGTAGTGGACAGGGCAACAACTCAGTCAGGGGCCGGTGAGGACCGGTAGCCTGACACTAAGGATACAATATGATAGAATGGCTTTTGATCATCTGGCTAGAAACACCAGACAACCGAGCAGTTCATGAGCGAGTGGCAACCGAACAGATTTGCGTGGCCAAAAAACAAAGGCTAGAATATTATCTACAAAAGGTGCAGTCCAAGTTACGAGTGGACTGTGTTCAAAACAACTAAGCGGATATAATTCAGGGGTAGAATGTTTCGTTGCCAACGAAAATGTCGTCGGTTCAAATCCGACTATCCGCTCCAACCTAATGCGGGTGTAACTCAGTGGTAGAGTGTCAGCCTTCCAAGCTGTTCGTCGCAGGTTCGATCCCTGTCACCCGCTCCACTAAACTGGCGTTCGTTCAATGGACAGGACAGGAGTCTTCTAAACTCTTAATGGGGGTTCGATTCCCTCACGCCGGGCCATAATATCCAATCCGAGAACTGGAGGAAAAAAATGCGTAGATTGGATCTCGACCAAGTAAAAAAGTTTATCGGCGAAACTAGCCCAGAAACTAGAATATATCTCGGCTGCGACAGCGAACGTATTTTGATTGAAGGACAATGGTGGGCTGACTATACACTAGCTGTAGTAGTTCACATCAACGGCAACCACGGCTGCAAACTGTTTGGCGAGGTGCAACGTGAACGCGACTGGGATCAGAAAAAAGATCGCCCACGCATGCGTTTGATGAACGAAGTTTACAAGCTCAGCGATCTATATCTAAAGATAGCCGATGTGTTGGATGATCGTCACTGCGAAGTACACTTAGACATCAACCCAGATCAAAGATACGGAAGTAACTGTGTTATACAAGAAGCAGTGGGTTACATTCGCGGTACGTGTAATGTGATCCCAATGGTCAAACCCAGAGCATTTGCTGCCAGCTATGCAGCGGATCGTTTCAAAGGTGTAATGGCAGCTTAATCACTAAAAAGGAATCCCATGCGAGAGTATGAAGCGATTAAACAGGTCACCGCAGGTGAACAGTCAAACAGCAATGCCAACAACTATATGTGGCGCACTAGGTATCGTCGAGGCCAGGAACTGGCGCAACGCCACCGGTATCGTATGCGCCTAGGAGCGGCAGTTGTGTTAGGCTACATTACTGGTTGGTTTAGATCTACCAAGAGTCTTGAAGAAGAAAAGCAGCGCGAAGCCATGTGGAATCGACTCAAACAGCGATCACTATACGGCGAAGCAGGAGCACAAGCCGAAGCACCCACAGCCGGTCCACCATTACAGCGTCTAGCCAACGCCATACAAAAACACAACTATTGATAATTAAGGTTGATTGGGTCAAGGCCTGGTCAACCTTTTTTTTTTGGATCTATTATGTTCTGGTTCCTAGTCGTGTTAGCGGGTGTTGCTATTATAGTAACATTGCCCAAGGGCGATTAGCCCGCCAACACCAGTTGCAAATCTAATAAATGTTGCTAATTCAGCAACAAAATAATCTGTTGACCAGAAAATCTTTTGGCTGTACAATTATGGGTATAGTAATTAACAAGGAGCCAAAATGAAACTAGTAATCACTACCCAAGTTTACGAAAACTATGCCTGGCAGGAAGATGGTACCATTGGCACGGGTGATGCTGCCTACTGGAAAGCCAAAGGCGGCGACGAGTACGTGATTCGTGGTTTTGATCCTGTTCGTTATGCGCCGGGCATCATCGTAGAGCAAGTGCGCGGACGCATTGAAAAGGCCAATGACTATGTGTGCGAGACCATTGTTGACTGGATGGTTGTTGAAGATGACTACCTTACTGCCTACGAACAAAGCCAATTGGACTTTGAAGGCAAGATCACTTACCCAGCCCAAGAACTTGCTCTAGCCTAAGGAAACTACAATGCCAGTTAACCAACTTATTCTCAATGCCATAGTAGACGGCGAGCTTACTTTTAGACAGATAGCCGAGAAGTATAACGTATCGTTGCCCGACGTGGAAATGATTTTCGAAGAGTACATGTCGCAGCTCAACGAGTATTATAACTAAGGAGAGTATATAATGTCGCGCAAACATTTCGAATCATTGGCCAAATATGTTCGTGCTATCATGGATCCTCACGCCAGACTACAGGCTGCTTGCGCTGTGGCGTCGGCTTGTGCCGAATCCAATCCAAGATTTGATTCACAAAAGTTTTTTGAAGCTTGCGGAGTATAGTCAGAGCACAGGCTGACTTTATAGTGCCCTGTGACACTAGCGACAGTGAGTTGGCGCAGAAAGCAAGCGCCTAGCGTTAGAGAGCCGTAGCTTGACCATGGCATCCCGGCAAGGAAAAGCGCAGGATGGGAATGGCGGACCCTAAACT
>Ga0315903_10003546_pt1 | contig 21598 bp, 23 predicted proteins | sample LakEriMetagenome_7_FD_203524 | JGI IMG/M metagenome (GOLD analysis project Ga0315903, IMG submission 203524) | Freshwater fungal communities from buoy surface, Lake Erie, Ohio, United States - Buoy 2 MA119 | ecosystem: Environmental > Aquatic > Freshwater > Lake | place: USA: Lake Erie, Ohio... | reverse complement strand
CAATGAAATAGCAATTAAAAATTTAGAAACACGGATTATCAATGTAAGAACAAAATTAAAATAATCACCAGTTTCCGTTTAAACTCAATCTATTAGCAGAATATTTATTATTGTGCCAGTTGCCTCCAATTTTAGAGTGAGACTTCCAATATGTATTTTGTTTCATATATGGATAATTAGCATCAACTAATCCTTTTTTTGACAAGTGTTTCCAAATCAAGAAATCACCATAGTCAGGGTTCCCCCAATGAACGAATTTATTTGTTTCGGGGTTTTTCATCATTAATTTTTTATTTTTCTTATTACTAAAATCAACGGAACGAATATCATCTTCAGTATATATTGTTGAGCGTCTCAAAGCGTTCTTCACACTTCTAAGATATTTTTTAGGTTCATATTTATAGATATTTTGTAGTTTTTCCTCAAAACTCATATTTTCCATATTATTTTTTTATATATATATTACTTATATAAAAAAATATTATTGATTTAATTCACCATACAATACATAAATATCATCGTGTAATTTATCAGTCTTGATACTTCCTTTTTGAAATTTCATTCTTGGTATGACTTGATGAATGCTATGTGTCTTATTATCTTTTCTTGTCAGGTTCTTCAAGTTTCCACCCACAATAGTAGATAATATCTTCTTATGTAAATGAGGTTTCACATTATTCCTAATTTTAACACTGTGAATAGCAAGACTTCCTCCAACTGGAAGCGGGTCTTCAGTTTCGTCTTTAGTGCCTCCCTCTTCTTCTACATAGTTAAATCCTATGAAGTCATTGATTTCTTGGAACACATCTATTTTTTCGTCTTCCATTCTGTCAAGTTCTTGAAGTTCTCTAAACAATTTCATCCTCAAACTTCTCCCCCAATCTTGAATTGACATAGCCATATCACCATTCATAGTAGGGGGAGATGCATATACATAATCAGACATTATTGCCAATATAACTCCTTGGTCTCCATAACCATAATTCAACAATATTTCATTGATTGCTCTTGCTTCATCACGATGTGTATTAAAATTAAAAGTAGCCGTGTGTGCTTCATCCCATAATGCTTCTTCACTATGGTAATCCAAACCACTACCCAATTCACCACGAATTTGTTTTATTCTATCTAATAGTTCCCTACAAAATTGAACTTGTTGAGTTGCTTGACGATAATACCAAAAATACCTTTGTAGTTGTTCCGCAAGAGTTGGATAAGATACTTGAATAGTTGGATAGGGCATATCGCCATAATCTTCTGGTGTCAGTTCTTCCATATAAATATATAATTACACAATGAAAAAAATATTAAAATATTTACATTGTAAAAAATAAATATAAGTTATATTATATATAAGCAATGGAAAAATTAACACCACAAAAGTTCAAAGCGTTTCTCAAAAAGAACAACATACACGAAAAGTCAATCCAAAAATTAGAAGGAGCAGGACTATTTTCTAAATTGACAAACATCCTTACTAAATATACTCCAGAAATATCAAAAGTGGCTACATCCTTAGGCAATCTTGGAATAAATGAGGCTTCTAAACGGCTCAAAGGCGGTTCAATGGAGAAACAAAGCAAGAAGGAAAGCAAGAAGGAAAGCAAGAAGGCAAAGAGAAAAATAAACCCCAAATTGTTATTCAGGGCAAAATATGTTGGTAATTTAATGAAGAAAGGAATGACAATGAAACAAGCCAGTGATAGTTTCAAAGAGAAATATCCCAATTATTTTAGTAAGTAGAAAAATATTATATAACACAATTATATAATATACAATGTCTGATAATTATTTTCCAATTATAAAACTGCCTACAATGCCACTGAGAGGAGAACCAGCTCAAAGAGGAAGAAGGCGAATTGGTATTCCAAGACCCATAGCAGGAACTGGAACACCCTATCAATATGTAGGCGATTACTATAAACATAGGTATGAAATGTATGGAGATAATGCCGATAAAATAAAGTATTATGAAGCGATTGCAATAGACCCAAGGTCTGCACCTGTAAATGAAATAAAATATAGAAGGTTTCCTCCAAGAATATTTACATTAGAAAGACGAGCCAAAACACAGGATGATATAGATGAGGAACTAAAAGTGAAAGAACAAATACAGAAAGATATGCAAAAGCACGAACGCAGAATGAAACAAGAAGAAGAAAACAGTAAGTATCTCACAGGGGGAAAACTTGGAGGCTTTTTAAAGTCTCATAAAGTTCATCCCAAAATTATAGAGAAACTCCATAAGTCAGGGTTATTAGAAAAACTCGCATCCGTTCTCAAGAAACATCAAAAGAAATAAATCACTTCAGTTCTCCAAATACAAGTGTAATATCACTATTCACTTTCTTGGATTTCCAACTTTTATTTTTGAATTTGGTTTTAGGAATGACACGATATGAATTAACATTTTTCATTTCTTTCATCAATAATGTTTTATTTGAATTCGTTATATGTTTAATGTGTTCCAGTTGTTTATTTTTATCCACATTCTTTTTAATTTTAATTGCGTGTAGTGTTAAATTACCCCCAATTACTTTATCAAACAAACCCCCTAAAGTAGTAATACCACTTGCTATTTTTTGTGAAAATTTAGGAGTTTCTTTTACAATTTCTTCAATGTCTTGAAATACAAATTCATTTAATTTGTCTGTGTAATCAATATTATTTGGAGAGCCTTGTAATAACGCACGGATATACCATTGACAGTTATTATTCCACGGATTGTATGGAAAATATTTGTCTCCAAGTTGTTCCTGTCCTCCTTCTAATAACTCATTCAAAGTCAAATCACCAGATACATTCACGACCATAGTTTCACCAAATTTATTTATATCAAATGTTGTTTTAGTGATTTCAACAACTGCGTTTTTCTCACATAAGACATTAGTGTATCCCGCATTTTCATTTTTCAAAATACAAAATAATCCAAGATGGAACAATCTATCATATGGTGTTTTATCTTTTCCCTTGTTGAATTTACCTAATGATATTAAATTCAATACGCCAGTCAATGCCTTTTCTACAGGTTTTCTATAGACATTAATTTTCATAATTCGTAAATCACCATACTTCTTGATGGTCGCAGTAGATTTGTTGTTATATCCTTTTTTGGGACTAAACATATCTTTAATAAAATTCATTTATATATTTACACTATAAAATAATTTACAATGGTTGAGAAAAAGTAATTTTGTTTTAACACAAGCGAGTTAAGTTAAGAACTGATGTTTGAGCGGGGATTGTTCCAAGATTTGTCCCAGTGATGAAGGCAGAAAAAACAAGAATGTCTCCATCGCTGACAGTTGTAATAATGGAAAATGATTGAGTGTATCCTATACCGAATATGACTGGTTGAGATATTTGTTGTATCACTACGCCGTTATTGACACCTTCTGTAATTGCGTTTAGGGCAATTGTGCTTGTTCCTGTGTTTGCACTTACCCCGAAAGTAATATACCCTTGAAACTGGACTAAAGCAGGTGTCGTATTTGTAAAGTAGAAGTATCCTGTGGATGGGGATACATTACAAATAGCAGTAATGTTTGAAGCATTTACAGTATGTGAATTGTCAGTAGCCCATTTGATTACAGTAGTTGTATTGTCAGGGATGTTTTGAGCTACACTGACGAAAGCCAAATTTCCAATGACAGAGGAACTACCAGATGGTGGATTGTATTTGACATCCAGCACACGAGAGATGCCGTTTGGTCCATTGACATATACATTGTTGGAGCCAGTATCGCCTAAGATGATGTCCCCACTGGGTTTAAGAACAAGTTGAGGAACAAAATTCTGACCCGTGCCATAGGACAATGCAAAAGAACTGGTTTCAAGAGATGGTAAGTTTTGTGAAATAGTCCAAGTTTTCCCTCCTCCTCCACCATACATATAAACAGTAGGCTGACTTGAAGTATTGTCGTTTCCAATCTCAATTGTTTCATCAAAAGATGCACTGCTATTACAGATGAAGTCTCCACCACAAATAATGTTCCCAGTGGTAGTTAAAGATTGGAATGTGGGAGCGGAAGGTATAGGGATTGGAATTGAGCCAGTAGCCCCAGTAATTCCTGACATAGGGGGAGGATTAAATGTTTGGTCATATATTCTTGAACGAACACCAGCACTATTAACAATATAAACCATAGGATTTGACACTGTATTATCACCTAAATATAAAGTCCCATCAGTATTTATTGTCATAGGTTGCGACTGTTTCCCTGAATTGTTCCAATAAGCAAATTCAACATCCCCAGAAGTAGATGAACCAGAAGAAATAGAAAAGTTTGAACCAGTTGAATTGTTGTAATTAAATTGTAAATTTCCTAAAGTCCCAGTAGTTCCAAATACAACCCCATTATTGCATTGCATTTGATTGACATTGGTTATATTCAAGTTGTTTGCATTGTTTGAAACCCCTAAGACTTGAGAAAGTGAGCCCACGGAACCGTTAGAACCAGTTGCTCCAGTAATGCCATTGATAGGGATATTGTCAATTTCAAAATTATCAACATCAAGTGAAGACATTTGAAATTGTTTTTGAGTTGTGTTCCATATATTACGGAGAGCCATAATTACAGTATTTTATTATATATTAAACTTATATAATAAATTTACGAAAAAATAATAGTTTTTTTTAATGTTTTACTCGTCTCAAAGCACCACCAGCCACAATTCCACCTCCTGTTAATCTACCACCATTAATATTACTTCGTTGTGCGACATTTAAGTTATTCATTCGGTTCATTAAACCAGCACCACTTTCTTGTTGGACTTCATCACTTGGAGCAGATACAGAAGACCCAACAACTTCATCAAAGGTAAGGTTAGATTTAACAAAGTCGGCTTCAAGGGTAGATGAGTTGATTGTTAAGTATGCATCATACACATAACAAACAGTTAATACAAGAGGTTGTGGATTTGCAAATTGAGACCTGAAAGACACCGTGAAATCATAAGAGAATGAACCAGCAGAACCTGGGACAACACCAACAGGTAAAGGGATGTCTTTACCGAATTCCAAAATCAAAGGGCAAGAACACAATGGAGCAGAAACAGCACCTGCAACAGCACCAGATGAAGAATAGTCAATGGTATTGGCACTTCCATATGCTTCAATCCAAGAAGAAGAAATACCATTTTGACGGTTCATTTGGTATAAGTCATAATCGCCAAAAGAAGACATTAGGTTTTGTCCGTTTTCAGAGTTGATTGAGACTTTAGTAATTGGATAAAACCAATTTGCTTCACCGACATCATAACTTGTAAATTGTTTTCGTCCAGCAAGAATTACATAACGAGGAAGAGAACCAGATGTTTTCATTTGGGTTAGACTTGCTTGGGCGGTTGCATCAATTGCTTGGGCAGACCAACCTTCACCACTTACAGAAGAAGATGAAACAGTGAATGTCTTAAGAGTTGCAACAGGAGTAGGAAGACGGAAACCATCATAAAGAGGAGAAGACAATATTTTATAATGGAGTTTAGTAGAGCTGTCAATACTCATCAAAACAGGGTTTCCTGTGATTTGAGCGAGGGTTGATGCAGTCGCTGCACCTGTATTAAGTGATGCACCATTGTATCTAAACACACGGTTGATAGTTGAAGCAATAGTCATATTTAATACGACATTTCGCACATAATACATACCTTGTTCTTCTTCACTGTCATTCAAATGAGAGAAGAAAGGCATAATCAAAGGTTCAATGGTTGAAACTACTACATCTACAAAACCAGTTCCATTAGGTGCAATGTCTCCAACAGTTCCAGAGACAGTTGTATATACAGCACCAAGTGTATATGAGAAAGCACCATTGGGGACAAAACCAGTTTTACTATCTGCGTAAGTAGCATTACTATTAGAAGATGTGAGCCAAGCATCGGCAACATTGGCATAACCAGTTTCAACACAAGAAGGGCAAGGGATACTTTCTATATTCTTTTTAACATTATTCATACGGATTAATATGTTTCTAAGTTCAGTAGCAGAGTAAGAACAAATTTGTTTTTCATTGACTGAAAGGGATACACTGTCAAATATAGATGATAAAGGATAGTCTCCATATGTCAAGTTGTTTGCATTTATAAAGTTTGCCACATTTAAGCCATCACTGGTTATAGTAGTTGTTGATTTGTTTGTAAAAGGAAGTCTTAATGTGCATTTGACTTGATGGTAGAAACCACGGTCTAAACAAGTGTTAGGGGCAGTGATTTGCACATTATACTGTATGTTATTCAAAGAAGCAGTGCCTCCAACAGGGGCAACAGTTAATTTAGAAATATTAGAAGCACCACGGATAAGAGGGACAACAGGTTCTTTTGAGACGAGACGACTGTCAAGAATGTTAATTTTAGAAGATTGCATTATATAATTGAAATATATAAAAAAATATTTCATACAGTTAGTAAATTAACTTATAATAAATAATTTATACCTTTTTTTCAAACAGCATTTTCACAGTCATAGAACAACCATCTGATAAATAAATATTTCTGTTTATACCAAACTTAGATTTCCAATACACTGAAATAGAAATTGTTTTCAAGTCATTCACGAGAATATCACTATATCGTCTTTCTGTAGGGGTATAAACGATAAATGTATTATAATCAGTTGGATTATCTATTGGTAATCGTATATCATTAATAATTTGTTCTATATTGTTTGAATTGTTATTGCTTTGATTTAATGAACTTAAAATTTGAGTTTGAGATACTAATTCATTCCTTATACCCATTGAAGAAGTAAAAACAATGGACGATACAGGAGACCATATATTAGAAATACTGTTATATGTTTGTTGTTCTATATAATAAAGTTTAGTATTTACAGTTGTATTGTTGTAATATTTGTTGGAGACTAACATTTTCCAGTTCATTTTATCTTCACTATCATACGAATATACACAAGGGAAATTCTTTAATAGATTTTGTAGAGCATCGTTTAAATATAGTTCCATAAGTTCAACTTGAGATGTTCCATTGCTTGTAGCATCACCATCTCCAAACCCATTTGCGTCATAATAAATTGAAAATATGTTATTTTGAAAGGTTATTTTAGGACATTTAGTTTGTAAGTTAAATCCAGTTCCTAAATTATTTAAAGCTCCCCAAGCCCTTATAAGTTGTGCCAAGTCATTATAAGCAGATGACAATGCTACATTAAACATATCACAAAAGTCTTGCATATTATATACCCAAAAATATTCATCATCAACAAATTGACGACCAAATGTAGCAGGTGGATTGCTTCCGCTTAACTTGTTTCTACATTGATAAACCAGACTAACTGGATTGCTTTTTATTGTTGTGTTATGACTACCCACAGTAATATTACAAGACAACTCAACATTATAGGTTGTTATATTAGGGTTTCCTTGTGTAGTGTCAATTTGTGGTATCCATATTGGGATATTTGTGCTTTCTACAGTTGCAGAAACAATTGAGAACTTATATTTTGTAGCATCTAAAAATATGCTTGTGTCTCGGTTTTCAGTGAATATACAAGGTAAATCAGGGTCAGTTGGTTGTGATTTTTTACAGGTTATTAAGGCGTTGTAATAAACATAGTCTAAATTATTCATTTATATATAAATAAGAATGATAAAATATTATTTTCCTAAATACTGAAAAGTTAATTCTACAACAGTCTCATCAAATGTTTTTGCTCCCCATCGTTTCTTCAAGGAAGTCATATAGTCAAGGAATTGGCTGTCTGTTTTGGTGTGATTGAATAGCCTTGTTGCACTCCATCTTCCACAAGTGGATACATTCCCAAGCATTTCTTGATATTTATACACACTATAAAAACAGTTATAACCCATATCCATACACTGACTGAAAAGGTTTGTTAAATACGGTTTATTTTCTTGTAATTTGATGTCAGTATTTTTACTTAAATAGTCTTGTGCTTCATCTGGCTTAAGACCATAACTATCAAAAAAGTGTATGTTCTTACTATTCATAAAACAGGTTTCCCAATGTCCTGTAGTAGCATTTTCAGTTTCAAAAAATAATATAAATCCACTCTTTGGATTACTAAATAATTTAAGAAACTTATTGACATCATAGTATTGTAAATCAGGATATTTTATAATTGGAACTCCTCCAACTAATTTTGTTAAATCTTGACTTGATAAACTGTAATTCTCTTTTTTATCCCAATAGGTCATAATATTAAATTTACATTATAAAATAATATTTTTTATATAACTCTTATATATATATTAATGAGTAAATCCCAAATTATGCAATTGTATAAAACACAGCTTTCAAACATAACGAAAAATAAACAACCTGTTGTGAATGTCGCTTCGAGACCGCAAGTGGATAAAATAAATGGTGTATTAGTTCTAAACAATCCATCATTAGACATCAACGCAAAACAAAAGAACCAAGAACTTATTAATGCTGTTAGTGGTATATCATATCGTGATGCTGTGAAACGAGCCAGAGAAAGCATTGGTAATTATATGAATGCTGAAGCCAATAATTATGATGTTGTTGGAAACTTGATAAAGAAACGATTAAGAGAAACTGGAAAACAACCATTACAAATGGTTGAAGATGAAATATCAGAGTTTGATGAAAGTCCAGTCATTGATGAACTCAATACAACAATTCAAAAAATAAATAATAGCGTTCAAAGTGGCGTATATGACATTTCAACAACTGCCGAATTATACCAAGTATTAAAAATTGTTGAAACTCACACATATAAGTTTTCTCTTCCTTTGATAGTAAAGTATTTGGAAACATTTGAAGATTTAATAAAATTATTGGAGGCAGACTACAATCCTCTTGTTGTTGAACGAGATAGAAAGGCATTGAATACACAACAATTATTTTTAAACATTTGTAAAAAAATTATGGATGTCCTTGGTCATGCAGTTATTATGAAAGATGATGGTTCTCCCATTGAAGATGTGAAAATAGAAATGAGAAATTTTGTTAAGACAAACAGACTGGGAAGTATAGACCGAGAATATTCACAAACAATAGCAGGTGCTATACTAACCAAGGAACGAGAAATAGCCAAAGCAAAAGGTGAAAAGAAAAGACTGTTGATGGAACAAGTTGAACTATTAAGAAAAATGGTTAGTCCTGATTATGATATGCTTGATGTATCCTTTGTTGGTGAGGAAAAAGAACCAGAAGTTGAAGATTATGAATTACAAGACCCCGCACAAGCAGATGCCATAGCCCAACAAGCATTATTGGAGCAAGAAGCATTGGAAAAACAAAAGGAAGATGAACGAGTAGCACGAGAACAAGAACGAGAACGAGAAAGAGAACAGAAACGAATTGATAAAGAACTACAAAAGAGCCTTGAAAAAGAAAGAAAGATACAAGAAAGACAAGAAGAAAAACAAAGAAAGATTATTGAGAAAGAAAAGAAAAGAGAAAAAAAGAGAATGGCTTTAGAGAAAATCCAAAAGACAATGGCTTTGGAAAAATTGAAACAATTTTTAAGAGAGAATAAAAAACGATTGTTAGAAATTGCAAGTATGAAAAAAGAAGATAAACAAGCAGTTCAAGATGTGATAGACGCATCAAGTGCCAAGCCCGAAGATGCTGAAGCAGTTCAACAGGTTGTTGCTGAACTCAAGGAAGCAGGTGCTACAACGATGGTTGATGCAGATAAGGCAATTGATGCTGTGATAGAACGAGAAAAACTTGCTTTAGATGTTGATGAGACTTTGGATGAAATGGAGGCAACATTGACAGACAAGCCTATGGGAGGGGCTGGTGGTGATAGTCCTCCTAAACCAAGTCCATACAAACCAAGTCCATACAAACCAATTATATTGGATGCTGAAGATGATGATGCTGAAGATGATGATGAAGAGGATGAAGGTGATGAGGAAGAAAAAGACGATGATGTGGAAGAGACAAAAGACGAGGGAGTTTTACAAGACAAAAAGGATGAAGAACCCGAAGCAGAAGCAGTTGCTAAATCATCCAAACTTGGTTTTGTGTCTCTTGGTAGTGGCAAGATTGGAAAAACTCAAGTTAGGTATAATTATAAATCGTCAAGAGGTGCTCTAAAGAGTATTATACTATACAGAAATAAAATTGATTTTATTGACAACACTAAACCGTTAGAGTATAAGTTGTTGATAAAGGAATTTGATATTGATTTGGGCTTGAAACCTGTAGAACTTAAGAACTACGAAGACCCGAATGAAGAAGGTATTACGAAACAAGAGAGAAATGCAAGAATGAAAGTATGGGACAAAGTGCATGATAGAGTATTTGATTACTTGAAAACCTATGCTAAATTTGGTGCTGGTAATCGTTTCTATATTTTCAAGGACTAAGAATATTTTTTTCATAATTTAATATATATAGAATGTTAAATTATAACTACGCTTTGAAAAAATCCTACTATGCAATGGTTAAAAATGAGTTTATGGATAAACAAGGAGACCCATATTTTAACAGATATGACAACCGACCAAAATATCATATGCCATCAACCACATCACATCATCAACCACATTTAATAGGGGGGAGAATTCCATTGAGTGAAGTGAAGAAAGCAGAAGAGAAAGAAAGAAAGAAACAAGAAGCCCAAGAAAATGATGAAAAATATGATGATTACTACAACAAGATTGATGAGACTGAAGATAAAATGGGAAGTGCTGAAATGTTGAAGATGAAACAGAAAATGGCTGGTATGACTGAAGCACAAAAGAAACGATTTTTAAGAACTGCTTACAAAAGAGGGACAGACAAATACAACCAAGATATGGCAAGAATTGAAGAAGAAAGGAGACGAGCAGAAGAAGAAGCCAGACGAGCAAATGAAGGAGGTTTCTGGGATGTAGCAACTAACCTGTTAATAAATGCAGGTTCAAAGGCAATTGGTTCAGTAATTCCAGGGTCTGAAAAGATTGTAAATACTGGATTAAACCTTATAAATAATGCCGTAAAAGGTGGAAAATTAAAGAGAAAATCAACGAAAAGAAAATAAACTTTTCCAAGATTTTAGGAAAATATAATTTTTTTATATAGAACAATTATATATAATAATGTTTTTCAATCTAACATTTGACAAAAATCTTAAAACTGGTTTCATTGCTAAAGTGAAAAATGGTAAGAAAAACGGTGAAATCATCAAATTTACAGACAAAAAACCAGAGAAAATGGAGAGAAAAGAACTGTATATTAGTGATTACGAAAAAGACTTGAAAATGTTTAAACCTAAGGACAGACAAAAGGTTTTCAAACAAATTGAGAAAATGTATAACTCAAATTATGATGATGAGAATGACGAAGTTTTTGAGGAAGATATAAAAGATGTATTTAGAAGAGTGAAGGAACGAGAAGACAGTAAGAAAGAATACAAATTACAAGGTGAAGAAGTGTTTGTTCCTGTATTGAATAAAGATAAACATTTCTTGTATTACATCACTGGAGCAAGTGAAAGCGGTAAATCTTATGTAGCATCTATGTTGATAGACAGTTATCATAAACTGTATCCCAAACGACACATATTTCTTATCTCCAAATTAGACAAAGATGAAACATTGGATAAACTGAAATACATCAAACGACTGGATTTAGAAAGTTTTGTAAAAGAACCGCCTGTTATAACTGAGTTTGACAATTCATTATTGTTATTTGATGATTACGAGAATTTACCATCAACAATATTTAATATGGTGTTAAGTTTAATCAATGATGTAGCAATCCAAGGACGACATTCCAATATAGACGGTATAGTGATTTCACACATATCTACCAACTACCAAAAAACAAAAGTCATATTATCAGAATGCACTGATATAATTGTATTTCCTCATCATAATTCATATCAATCAATGGAAAGTTTATTGAAGACTTATTGTGGTTTCAAATCATCACAGATAGCAAATTTAAGAAATCTAAATTCTCGTTGGGTTCTTTTTCATAGACGAGCGCCAAACTATATATTAGGTGAGAAAAGTATTGAATTAATTTAATGATTTTTTTTATAACTGTAATTTATATATAACACATTTTTAAAGATGGCTCTTAGAAATATTTTTAACTCTCAAAGAAATACACTTACTCAAGAACATTTAGACATCACAAATCAACTTGTATTGAAGGAAGAAAACTATGAAATAGCACATACTCTTAATCCTGATAATGGAGAATACACAGTATCAAACAAAAACAATGTGAATTTATTAAAATTTAATCGCAACGGTGTTTTACAATCTTCAAAAGTAAAAGACTACATAGACACACAAAACGCCCCATTATTCACAATATCTAACTCACATTCCGCATCATTAGAAGACCACGAAACAAGATTATCATCTGTTGAAAATGGTGAAGCAGGTAATCAGAATTTATCATCTGTTTTAGATGTTGGTAATGATGCAGATGGAAACAGTATAACAAATTTAAATAATGTCAGTGTTCAATCTATCAATTTTACAAATCCTGAAAGTGATGATTTGACTTTAACTTATGGCGGTAATGAATTATACTGTAATAAAACTATTTCGTGTGATGTTAGTTTATATGCTCCTGAAGTAAATTGTTTAGGGATTGGGGTCAATGGTGTATTAAATGTTTTCAATAGTGAGAATAGTAATATTATAATGCAAAGTAATGCACAAGAAAACAGGATTTTTTCATCTTCTAATGCAAGTTTGCAAGGTTTTATTGTTGGTAATCATTTGACTGGGACTTCAACAAATAGTAATGCTGTTCTGGTTAGTGGTATAGATGTTCCTAATAATAAAATGGGATACATAAAGGGAAAAGCATTTTCTAAATCAAGTTTGTTTGAGTTTGAAGTATTCTGTAAAAATGTTGATGGTGTAGTTTCTATAATGAACTGGAATTTAGACAGTTTATATATTGAAGGAAATGAAAGAATTACATTTAATCCTCACGGTCAAACTGTTTTACCAAGATTATATAACACAAATTCTCCTACAAACTGGAGTTTTTTATATGAAACAAATTTTATTTCAGTATAAGAATAAATAATTTTTTTCTCATTGAATAATATATATGTCTTATTCACGCAAATTAGAAACCTCAGGTGCTTTATCACTTGTATCAAATGACGGTCAAATTAATTTAAATGCCGATACTCACGTGTATGCAAATGAACTTCAACTCGGTGTCCCTCTGGCTTTCGCTCAAGGTGGTCTCGGTTCTGCTTGTGCTGATGCAGGTGAAGCCCGAACTGCTTTAGGTCTTGCTATTGGTTCTGATGTTCAAGCATACAGTGCAAGTTTATCAGATATTGCTGGTCTTGAACCATCTACAGACCAGTATCTTAAATGGAATGGCTCAAACTTTGTTGCAAGTGCTCTTCCTTCTGGAACTGATTACAATGCCGATGAAATTACTTTACAAGAAGCCGAAGGTCAAACATTTTCCATTAAAGATGGTGGTGTTGGTTCAACTCAACTGGCTGATGGTTCTGTTGTCTCATCTAAACTTGGTGAAAACTGTGTTGGTAGTTCTCATATTGACCCTTCTGCTCTTGGTTCTGGTTTGACAGGTGGTGATGGTGATGCTGTGGCTGTTGATAGCACTGTTGTTAGAACTTCTGGAAATCAAACTCTTGCTGGTGTTAAAACCTTTTCATCCCCTTCTGTTTTCCAAAATGCTAAAACTTTACAAGTTTCCTCTCAATCTGGTTATTGTGTTGAAACTCGCTTTGAATCTCAATCCACTAACAACACACAATTCAGTTTAACTACTATGTCAATGGATGTTGATGCTGTGTCTCATTTGGAAGCCTTTGTGTCTGTTTGTAGTGATGATATGGCTGAATGTGCTTCATTCAAATTACACGGTGTTGCTAAAAATGCAAATGGAACATCTTCTTCTCTTGCTCTCAATGATGAAGTTATTTTTAGAAGTGATGCTAATATTGCCTGTGTTTTGGATGTTGATAATGGTATTGATGTATTCCGCATTCGTTGCACTGGTCTTGCTTCCAAAAACTTAAGATGGTCGGCACAAATTAAATACAATGTTTGTCCTAAATACTCCGCTTAAGTAATTTATTGATTTTATAACATAAATATTTATGTAATAAATTAAACATCTAAATGTAATGATTTAGAAAATTCTAATGGTTGTCCTTTGTGTTCTTCTGGTTTCTTCTCATTTTCTGTTGAACCATTTTTTATAATCTGCATTGACCTATTCTCCTCTACAATATCCCTGTTGAATTTAATGCAGTTCCAAAACAGGGAAACATTAATGCATTTGGATAAGTAGCAATATCGCACCATTAAAGCAATAAGACCAACAATGGCAATAATAACATTGGCACTGATGCTACAAATAAGGATAATATTTTCGGTATTCATATAAAATACACTTATATATTTTTTATAGATACACACTAATTTTTCCAACCCGTATTCTTACTATAAACGGTTTCTTAATAACTTGTTTCTTCATTGACTATATAATATACATACATAATATTTATATCAGTTCTTAAACGAATGAGAAATTATATTATAAGCAATCCCAATCACTGGATACTTATAAACTATGATGTAATATGCTACATTTTTAATTAGTCTTGCTGTAATCATTTCTATATATTGGACTTAGATATTTTGTATTTTTTGAAAATTGATTTTTTCAGTTCTTCAAAATCTTCTTTTGCACCACTAAAAAAACCTGTGGTTTTACATAGAGGGAAACTACTGGTTTTATTATTCATATGGAAAACCATCAAGTTAGGACAAGAACCACATCCATAGGATATAGTTCTTAGTGTCAAATTACATCCAAATGGGAGTTTTATGTTTTTCACTATATACTCAATGTGTTCTAATAACAAATCATCAAAATACTCGGCATCTTTAATTTCATCATCGCATTGAAGTTCGTTATACATTATAAATCCACTTTCTATTCCATCAATAATTAAATTTTTTAAACAAACAGGTAAATTTAGGTTTGTGAATTTATATAATTCGTCATTGTCATTGTCATTTATTCTTAAGGTTTTGATGTATAGTGTTTCAGTGTCAAATGGTAGATTGTTTATGTCATCCAAAAAAACTTTTTTTAATTTCAACATATATTATATGCATAGAAAATATATATTGAAATTAAAAAAAGTTATATTAAATGGTTTTCAGTTTTTCACAATTCTTTTTGGTTTAAATAAACTATCCTGTAATTTGTTAAACTCTTTAATTGCTTTTCTGTATGTTCGTTTTAACTCCTCATCAGTAGCATCTTTATTCAACAATAGGTCATATCGCATTTTTGGATGACGACTTAGGATATTATTTGTATAAATATAGTCGCCTTCACTAATGTGTGTTTCTAAATCAATTTCAACATTAAATTCAAGCTCTCTAAAACATTTTTTGAACATCAACTGACAACCAAATGGAAGTTTAATGTTGTCAATAAACAGGTTTAAATAATATTTAGTGTCATCATACACAAGGTCAGGGTCAATATTTCGTATAAATAGGTATTTTAGAAATATAGGCAAGTTTATACTTTTTATTCGTAAAATATATTCCTCATCATCATCATCTATATCCTCAAAACTTAACTTTGTAATTTTTATAAATTCCGTGTCAGATGGTAGATTGTTTAAGTCATCCAAAAAAACTTTTTTTAATTTCAACATATATTATATACATAGAAAGTAATTTTTAAATAAATACCTTATACTAAACTTTTTATTTTCTGTTCTAATTTTTCCAATTGTTTTCTCAAGTATTCCTGTTCTCCAAGTGTCTTCTTAAGATGTTTCACACTCTTCATATGTGTTGATTTACTGTAATAACTGTATGAGCCCCCGCAATCACAATGAACCGTATGACTGATTTTGTCTTGGTTCTTCAGTTTGAAGGCTTCATAGTAGTCCTTGTTTGTCTTCTTGACTTTTGTTGGTTTGGGTTCTGGTGCAATTAAATTTTCCATTATATAATATAACAATAGAAAATAATTTTTAAATAATAAATCTGTTTATAACTTTTAATGGCTTTATAATAAAATTATTTTTCGTTTCTTACCATTATTAGGTTCCACAACTTCAGCTTTCCTGTCTTCTGTATATATTATTTTATTGACTACTATTTTAACCTTTTTTGATAGCGTATTAAACAGTTCATCATCTTTAACATAAAAATGAACTTCATCGTTAATAATGGAATACTCAACTGTTTTTTTCATATTCGTATCTAATACAACAAGAGAAAATATTTTTAAATTACAAATATATTTTATAACTTTTAATTACTTTATACATTATTTTCTGTTATAAATTATATAATGCCTAAGACTGAAATCACAGAAGAACAAAAACAAGACCTGATGAACTTTTATAAAACATTTGACTTGACGAAAGTGAAGAATATTACAAATCTACAAAATCAAATTTTATATCAGTTATACAAAACTCCAAGAGAAGCAGACACGCAACCAAAATTTGATATTTACCCGAAAGACTACATTCATCAAGCAGACATTCTATTTTTACCAAGTGATGCGGGTTTCAAATATGGATTGACTGTTGTTGATATTGGGAACAGATTGACTGACTGTATCCCGTTGAAGAATAAAACAAGTTTAGCAGTCGCAAGAGCCCTTGAAACCATATACAACAAACCAAACGAAACCAGAATATTAAACAAACCTCAACGACTGGAGGTTGATAGTGGGACTGAATTCAAAGGGGCTTTCAAAAAATACTGTGATGAAAACAAAATTAATATTAGATACGCAGAACCACACAGAAGCAGACAACAAGCATACGCAGAAAGTAGAAATGGTGCTATTGCAAAACCACTATTACGACGAATGTTGGCAGAGGAACTACTGACAAACAAAGTCAATAGGAAATGGGTTGATTTCTTACCAAAAGTTCTTGAATTCTTGAACGAACGATATAAACTTACTGACAGTGAAATTAAAGCCTTACAAAAAGACAATAAAGACTTTATCAAACTTGATGACTTCAACGCAGAACTTATTGAGAATGGGACTAAAGTCCGCTATTTGTTGGATAAACCTATTGATTATGTCAGTGGGAAAAAATTGACTGGGGGTTTCCGTCAAGGTGATGTTCGATTTTCTAAACCAACTGTTGTTGAAGCAATCAAACTTGTTCCAAATAATCCCCCTTTATACCAAGTCAAGGGAAGAAGAAACTACTACACTAAAGACCAATTACAAATCATTGATGATGAAATATTACCTCCTAATTCTATAAGAATAGTATCGGCGAACCAACGAAACAAAAAATGAAACTTTTGTTATTGAATTCAAATGTTGGATTGTAAATTCTTTGTATTTCTTAACTTTCCAATCTCCTATTTTCGGTGATATTGTCAAAGTTTTTATTTCTTCTGTAGTCGCAAAGCCATCTGTATTTACAGCAACCAGTTTTTCTAAATCACAGTGTTTCAGTAATGTCTGTATCATTTTCAATCTACAGTATGCAGTGATAAATGATATTCTCGCATAGTCGTGTTTAAATATTTTTCGTGTATCAACAGTCTCTATTGTTATGCCCTTATGTGTTGGTTGGACTTCACTGATGAAATCATCCCCTGTATCTACTGGATGTTCTTTACTTCCATACTGTGTCTTTTTGTTTTTCTCACATAAACAACCATATATTGACGATAAAAATAATTTAACATTTAGTTCGTATTTTTCATCAACTTCACCCCTCATATTGTATAGTTTTTCTACATAGTCTTTTAAAATATTACCGTTCAATCTGGTTTTGGATGAGTAATACAGATGATTTGTGTCTTTGGAACTCATTGAAACTTTAATGTCTAACAATTTGAATATTTCTAAATCATAATGACTGAACCAATCATAGTCGTTCTTGTATGTGTATAATTTATGACTTCCTTCTGGCTTACAGTGATAATAACCATAAGGATAAAATTTTAAGTTTTCAAACTCATCCTGACTGATATGTTTGTATTCTGGCTTTTTCATTGGAAATGTAAAATGACTATTTGTTAGGAAGTGGGAATACATACTGTTTATGTCGTAATCAAACACATTCTCAAATGTTCCTTTTTGATGGCATCTTATACCGCCTCTAAAACCTCTGTCAATCACAAACCCTTCAAATTCATCTATCTCTTCTGGAGTTTCTATTCCTTGAAATCTCAGTAGTATATTCTTGTAGTTCAATGATGAAAAGTTTGACGATTTATAAAAGTTTATCATCTCCCCATACTTACTATAAAAATATTCGGCTTTATCTAAATATTCGTCTCTGTGTTTCTTCAAATCCTCAGTAGGTTTAACATATACTAACAATGTATCAAAATCATTTCTCAGTTTATCAAATTCAGTTCTGGAAATTGTATGTTGTTCTGTTCCATCATAATACACCACATTTTCTTCTGCGTATGTATAAGAATATATTTTATCTGCGTTCTTGAATTTACAGTTATTCACAACATTCAATTTCGTGTTCGGTATGAATGAATAATGCCCGTTCTTCAATGTCATCTTGATGTTCTTGACTTTAGAAACTGAGCTTTTATAATCTGTATCACCTACAACCTCAAACGAACAGTTCAATTGTTCCTCAAGTATTTTGAGTTTGTCAATATGAACTGTGTCATTTCGTTCTAAACCCAGTATCCTCTTTAACTTGAAGGCTTTGTTTATGTCTTTCGGGGGGTCAAAATTGAAGGCTTGACTGATACAATCAAACAAACAGTCGTTCTTGTCTCCTGCTCCTCCTTTCAATGGCTCATAGTTCTTGATTACAAATACATAGAATTCTTTGAATGATGGCTCCAGTTCGTGTTTCATACCATATTCATCCAAGTAAAACTGAATGACTGGTTCAATATCAACATCATTGAAATTTTGAAATTGAGTGTTTGCATATGCCCGTTTATCACGGTTCAATACCGCACATACCTGATACTTGTATTTGTTGATGTTGTCTGCACCTATGGTCTTTCTTATGGTTGCCTGTATCAAGTTCTTGGTATTGCTTTTGATTGCCTTGTTGCTTTGAAAACTATACTGATAAATCTTTCGTTTATTCATTACCCAAGGCGCTGGACTTTCCTTTACAAGTTTTATGTTTAATCTCATTCTATATATATATACTATATATATAAAAATATTTCTTTAAGTCATTTTAATATTAAATAAATTATTCTATATATTTTAAATAATTTATGTGAAAAAATCATTCTTTGTTTTTATCATTCTTCAACTCTGTTATTTCTTTTTGAAGCAAATACATTGTATGTCGTTTCGTTTTCAAATGGTTGAATTTTGTGAAGTATGAGTAATAACCACCACACTCACAAGGGACACCGATTGAAGTGTTGTGTTTGTCTTTGAAGTTGCAATAGTATGTTCTGTTGTCATACTTCTTTTTCTCTGTTTCATCCTTTTTGGGTCTTCCAACTGGTCGTTTTACAATTATTTCCATTATATACTAATATTACTATATAATAAAATTTATTCTTTAAATTAATTTATACTAAAATATTATTTTATTCAAAAAAATTCTCAAGTGCTTTTGAATTAACAGAGATTTCAAAATCTGTTTTGGTCTCATCTTCATCTTCACTATCTACAATGACTTCCTTTGGGGTTAGTTTCACTACTCTTACAGTTGGAGATTTGGGTTTCACTGTCTTGGTTGTCTTTGATGATGCCATAAGTTCGGCTAAATCTTTTTCCAAGTCATCAACTACTACAACTTTCTTCACTTCTGGTTTTGGTTCAACTTTCTTCACTTCTGGTTTTGGTTCTACTGGAACTGGTTTGAATGTCAAACGCTCTAACTGCTTTTTGAGTTCTTCCATCTCGGCTTTGAGTTTATTATTTTCTGATGTTAGTTTTACATTCGCACTTTCATACTCAAGCACTTGGGTTTCTAAATTCATTTCACTATCACAACAATCATTTATTCTACAGTATGTGAATACTCCTTGAATTCCGTTTTTCTTAGGCTTCCACTCATACTTAAAATCTTTGTTCTGTAAGTCATCCCTTAGTTGGGCTTCTGTGATGAGTGATTTCGGTTTGAATAGTTTGAATAAATCATACATCTCAGTTTTACCAACTTTATCACTTGGGTTTTCTGTTTTCACTAAATACTTGCTTACAAAGTCTTGGACTACATCGTTTGAGAATACAATTTCTTCCTTAATATCTCTAAACGCTTGTGTCTGTTTGTATATCTTGCCTTGTGAATAATCTGTGGCATATGAAAATATGATATCACAAATGGCATTCAGTAAATCCTCATTTTCTTCAACCGCAGATAAAAGTTTCTCGTCCTTCTTGAATATTCTCTTCTCTTCATCCACTTTATCAACTTCATTTGTGAAGATTGAAGTGTGTTTAAATGCTTCAATTCTGCGGACAACACCACTATCCATTTTAATTTTTGGCATTGTATTGGCAGTCATACATACCTTTGACATATGTTTGAAACTATTTAATCCATCTTTGAATAGTGATGTGGTTTTAATATTTCCATCAACAAAATCTTTGAATAGTGTTTCATCCATTTTAGTGTCTTTTGGTTCATTGATATGTGTTATTCTAATATTGCGATTGGCTAAGAATGTGTTTAATATCTTATGCACATGAGTATCACTGGTGGAAGCACTAAAAATAGTTCTGTCTAACTCAATCACATAGTTATCAAAAGCAAGTTTCATCAGGGATAATACTGTGGATTTTCCTGCACTGCCTTTACCCAACAGATACAGAATTTGTTGATTTTGAGTTGATAGTCCAGTCATCGCAATTCCAAATCCTTGTAGTAAATATTCTCTGTCCTCTTTCTCTGTGTAAATTTGACTGATTACATCTATTATTTTTTTCACTGACGCTTCTGAAGCCTTCTTGTAATCACGGTTGATATAGAAATTCACAAAATCAACATTTCTTATTCGTGTTTTGAATTCTCCCGTTTTCAAATCAAAATATCCGTTTCTAAAATGAACTCTGCTTAATTGTGGGTCAGTAAATTTATACTTTTCATCAGCCAATAATGTATTGACACAGGGTAAATACTCCTTTATTACAGACAGTTTTGAAATAGTTAAATATGTCTTAGGATACACTTTACGGAAATATGTGTCCTGTTCTACTGTGAGTTTTGATTTGGATTGTGTAATCAAACTTGAAATCAAAGTGAGTATGTATTCATCTGATTGTTTTCCGATTTCATCATATGCCACTACTTCTTTGTTGTATTTGAATGTGAAGTTCTTATACATAAAAAGAATATTCTTTATTTTGTTGGAAATAAGTGATGCCTTTACAGTTGGTTCAGTGGTCTCTAACAAAGTCGTGATTTCAGTGAAAGTTAAAAGTTCAGTTTCTTCAAAAGTATTCATTTATATATTTATATTAGAAAATAAAATTATTTCTTTAAGTCATTTTATTATTAATGAAAAAATTACTCTATATATTTTTAATTATTTCTGGAGGTTTTCAGATTGAGAAAGACACACGTCGCCCAACATACCCTGTTATTTTGTCCCCGTTCTTGTGAAATACTAATATTCAAGAAAAATAAATGTAATATTTGAAATCAGTGAAAATTTTCAGTCCAATATGTTTTTTTTCCGCTCAATTT
>Ga0315903_10003545_pt1 | contig 21600 bp, 18 predicted proteins | sample LakEriMetagenome_7_FD_203524 | JGI IMG/M metagenome (GOLD analysis project Ga0315903, IMG submission 203524) | Freshwater fungal communities from buoy surface, Lake Erie, Ohio, United States - Buoy 2 MA119 | ecosystem: Environmental > Aquatic > Freshwater > Lake | place: USA: Lake Erie, Ohio... | reverse complement strand
TGGTCTTGCCGGCCCCGTTTGGACCGAGTAATCCATAGACTTCTCCAGGCTGGATAGCAAAACTTAAGTTCTGTAAAACTTGCTTCTTCCCATAAGATTTACAGATTTTGCGAACTTCTAGCACAGGGGATATATCTCTTTAAAGCAATGCATAAAGTATAGCAACCGCTATTACAAAACTACAAAAGCAGAAACTACACTTTATGCAGTTTCTGCTTTTGAATATAGCAGTCCCATATCATTTGTGGATTTATTTGGGTTTTGAGTGGCGCATAAAAACAAAGAGTATCGGCGCAAAGCGCTGATACTCTTTGTTTAATACTGCAATATACTGTACTCGCCTTGGGGTAGAAGTAATGTAGACTCGATTTGACTCTTGACTAATGGGCTGACATATTCAGCATTATTTAGACATTCAATCAAAAGCTTATTGGCATCATGATATGTACGCAACAAATTAAGTTGGTTTTCGTTAAATCGCCATTCTTGCGAACTTTTACGGTGCTGAACGATTAGGTTTCGTAATTTTTTAGACCAATCTAGTCCTTTAGCTTGCCACCACTTCGTAAAATTTTCTCTGCTTTTATGAGGATCAGGAAATTTCTGCCGTAAAAACTGTAATCCTCTATGGAGATCTGGCTCAAGTGCACAAGCAAGCTCTATAACAGGGTGATTAGCAAAATATAAAGCCAAGTCAAGATTTAGAGCTAGATTAATCGTGTAATCTATGTCAACCTCAGTTTCCATCGTATTGTCTATACCCATAACTGCCCGATTCTTAGGATAGAGATCGCTAAAGCTAGATATTTTTTGGGTAATTTCTGCGTGATAAATTTCTGGTAGGTCATCTAAACCATCCCACAGCAATAAAAATTGTCCTTGATTTAATAATTGTTCTAATCCTTTGTCATCAAAAAATTCATCTAACAAACCGTAGTTAATAATTTGATGCTTTAACCATATAAATGGATTACCGATATCATTTAGAGAAACAAGCGATCGCAGTGGCAAAAAAATAGGCAAATATTCGGGCAGAATTTTGTCTGAGATGCAAGCTATTGTCCAATATTTAAGCAATGTTGTCTTCCCAGAGCCTAAACCACCCACTAGCAAAATTTGTTGGGATTCCTCCATAGCATGATTTGCTGGAATTGTCGATGGACGAATTTTGGCTAAATAAAAGCGATCATATTGCTCTGGAGATACATTTGCAAAAGCTTCAGCTAGATCAATACTTTGACTACTCGGCAAAACAGTGAAAATATTAGCCTCTGCATATATATCATGCAAATAAAGTGGCATATTAATATCAATTATTCTGAGGCGATCGCATTGACGCATTAACGGACGATTTTTCCATTTAGGAAATTCTCGATTAGTTGAACCGAAAGACTAAGCTCAGATGCCAATTGGAGAGGCTTGTAACCTCTAAGCGCGAGTTATCTTGTGCTTTACTAAGAATATCTGATGGCGCTCTTAGCATTAATGCTGTATCCATTGTCCTAATTCCTCTTTTACCTACTTCAACGAAAAATTACCAGCAATTCTAATTATGAAATCAATTTTGATATTTTTAGCGCTTCAGACGCTAAAAATATCAAAATTGATTTTGATAAAATCTGGCTTTAATCAATTCTATTATCTACTATCAGAAGTCTACATACTGTGAGTTTGTTAACATTAGCGATTGATGTGGGTGGCAGTAGTATCAAGGCAATCATATTGCAAGATGATGGTACTAACGCCTCAGCAAGATCACTTATTCATACACCCCATCCCGCCACTCCTGATGCCATCGTGGCAACATTAATCGACTTGAGTACAAAACTGGGTGAATATGATCGTATTTCGATTGGTTTTCCTAGTGTTGTCGAAAATGGGGTCACAAGAGGCGCGATTAATTTACATCCTGACTGGGACGGCTTTCCATTAGCTCAGGTTTTGCAAAATAAATTAGATAAACCTATTAGAATTGCTAATGATGCTGATGTGCAGGGATGTGGGGCAATCTCAGGTCAAGGCGTAGAGTTAGTAATTACCCTAGGAACTGGCTTTGGGTCATCACTATTTCTCAATGGTAAGCTGCTGCCAAATCTGGAACTTGGTCAACATATTTGGTGTAATCGCAATACTTATGAAGATTGTTTAGGGCAGACAGCCTTAGAGCATGTGGGTATTGAAGTATGGAATATGAGGTTGCTAGAGGCGATCGCTACGCTCTATAAATTATTTAACTACGACAAACTTTATATCGGCGGTGGCAATGCTCGCTTAGTGAAGTTGGCTTTACCGCCAAATTTGTCTGACAAAGTTGCGATCGTTTCTAATGATTTAGGTCTGATTGGCGGACTTGCCCTGTGGCGATCTGGCATTCAGAACAAATGAAAAAACTTCTTTTCCCCAAGGGAAAAGAAGTTTTTTAAATTACTCAGAGACAAGGCGCGAAACAGAGAGCGTGTCACACATTTTATTGATTTGATTGCAAACCCGATCAAATTGGTGGCGATCGCTAATATCAATACTCAAATCAATAATTGCTGCCTTACCTTTTTTAGTTTGCACATTTGCCTTACGGACATTAATTTTGTTATCCGATAGACGAGTCAAAATATCTCTCAGTACTCCTACACGATCAATTGTTTCCACCCGAATATCAATGGGATAGGTTTGAACTTGATCATTATCCTTTTGCTGATTCCAACCTACATGCAACAGGCGATCGCTAGGGATATTCGCTAAATTAATGCAATCATGACGATGAATCGTGATGCCTCGATTACTACCTAACGCGACGACACCTGTGATCGGTTCTCCTGGAAGTGGAGCGCAACAACCTGCGATCGAGTAAACCATACCCTCTAGCCCTAAAATTGGCGACTTAGAGTTGTTACTATGATGGGGGCTTTCATGGCGTGCTTCATACTTTTGAGGATTGAAGTAACGATCATTGTGTTGATTTTCACGCAGTTTATTAACTACAGAATTAACTGAAGTTTCACCGTAGCCAATACCTGCAATTAGATCCTCAACATTGTGATAATTACAGCGTTCAGCAAGTTTTTGCATTTGGTCAGATTTGAGCAATGCTTCCAATCCATTTTTGCCTAGTTCTCTTTCTAAGGCACTGCGACCTAATGCAAGATTTTCATCACGGCGCGATCGCTTAAACCATTGCCGAATTCTACTTTTTGCCGAATTAGTAGCAACAAAATTAATCCAATCGGTACTGGGGTGGGCATTGTTTTGGGTGAGAATTGTGACAATATCGCCATGTTTAAGCGGACGTTGCAAAGGAACCATCACATTATTTACCAATGCACCAGAGCAATGATTGCCAACTTCAGTGTGCACGCGATAGGCAAAGTCTACAGGTGTCGAGCCTCGAGGCAAGCAATACACATCGCCCTTAGGACTAAAGACATAAACTTCACTATCAAATAAATCTTCCTTGACGCTATCAAGATATTCCTGAGGATCTTTCAATTCGCGCTGCCATTCCACCAACTGACGCAGCCAAGTAAATTTTTGATCATCCCCCTTAAGTGGCTTGCTAGTCGAATTACTCTCTTTATATTTCCAATGCGCTGCAATGCCATAATCAGCGATATGATGCATTTCCCATGTGCGAATCTGCACTTCCACAGGTTGTCCTTTTGGTCCAATTACCGCCGTATGCAGCGATTGATAGCGGTTTGGTTTGGGTAAACCAATGTAGTCTTTAAAACGACCAGGAATCGGACAGAAATAGTCATGGACAACCGCAAGAACCCGATAGCATTCTTCTTTGGTATTGACGATTACTCTAACGGCTTGGATGTCATAAATCTCGTTATATTGTTTCTTCTGGCGCTCCATTTTGCGGTAGATGCCATACAGATGCTTTGGTCTACCACTAATTTCAAAATCATCAATGCCCATTGATTCCAGCCGATCAGCTAATACCCTTGTCACCTCCGTCAACTGTTCGTGGCGATCCTCATGGGTCTCGGCAACCAGAGACACCATCGTTTGATACTGATCTGGCTCAATATATTTAAAAGCAATGTCTTCCAATTCCCATTTGATTTGCCCTAACCCCAGACGATTAGCCAAAGGCGCAAAGATCTCTCTCGTTTCTCTAGAAATTAATACTTGTTTCTCAGGTCGCAAATGTTCCAGCGTTCGCATATTATGTAGGCGATCGGCAAGCTTCACAATAATCACGCGAATATCTTGCGCCATCGCCAGAAACATGCGGCGAAAGTTTTCAGCTTGACTTTCAGTTTTACTTTCAAAACTCAGTTTCGATAATTTGGTTACTCCTTCAACCAATTGTCGTACTTCTTTCCCAAACATTTCTTCGATCTGATCACAGGATACATCTGTATCTTCCACCACATCATGTAAAAAACCTGCGGCGATCATCGCATTACTTCCACCTAAATCTTTCAGGATTGCCGCAACTGCGATCGGATGTAATATATAAGGCTCTCCCGATGCACGGCATTGTCCATCATGGAGTTTATAGGCAAAATCTAAAGCTCGACCAACAACATCTTCATTATCTAAAATTTCACCCCTTTGCGATTTCTCCCAACTACTTCTCAGCCAGTCTGGGATCCATGCATCTACTACCGCATTACATTCCCGCACGTTTACACAAGCTATTTCATCATCAATCGGATGACCTAAACGTTCTACTGGAGCTTCAGCTAATAAAGTCATCGGAGTCATAGGTTTAATTTCGCCCTAGCTAAAGAAGTTATCGACATCTGCATAACCTTATCTTAAACTTTATGTTATTAAATATACGATTTTGTCTTTAGGAAAACAAATTCTGATATTTATCATTGGCAATTAGCTAATTAAATACAGTAATAAAGTAGTAAAAAAACTATTAGGAGAATGTTTCGCCTTCTCCTAATTCTAAATATTGATAATTGATAATTGATCGATTAAGTAAACCTAAAAAATTATCGGTTTACTTAATCGATCAATTCGCTTGCACAAAGTCAAACGATGTGTACCCATATCCCAATGCACATGCTCAAAAATCTTGCGTAATATATAGAATCCTCTGCCACATTCCAAGTCATGACATGGAGTGGGATCATCTTTTGATCCACCAGAGGATTGCATATCTTTACCCTGATCAGTGATCTCCCACCAATAAGATTGCGAAACTATCGAAAATTTAACGGTGATTTGCTTGCATGGATCGAGGGAATTTCCATGCTTTACTGCATTGACTAATGCTTCTTGCAAACCCAAACGTAATTCTGGCTGCCATTCTGACGGTACTTCGTCAAGCAACAGGTCTAGTACTGGGGCAAGATAGAGGGTTGAAGTAAAACTAAGATTTCTCCACTTTCGCCCTACAGGACGCACAGGTGTCACAATCACGGACTTTTAACTCCTCTGAAAGACGGCAGTAGCTTGCTTTTGTGCTTTGAGAACAGCGAAAATGTCCACTAAACTTGCAATGGAATTAATTAAATTCACGATCGCCATACAATAGATCTATCTATTATTCTAGCGAAAAAATCTTTTTAAAAATCTTTCCTAAGCAATATGACTTTTACGCAACGACAAATTTCACCTTTTAATCCCACCGAAAACACCCGCACGATGGGAAAAGGGATGAGGGCGGCTATTTTATTTTTGCTAAGCGTATTGGTGCTAATCGGGATTTTAGGTGGACGACTTTTTTACTTGCAATTGATTGAAGGCGATCGAAATCAACAACTTGCTGAGAATAATCGGATCAGATTAATTGCCAAACCCCCTGAAAGAGGTCGGCTGTTTGATCGAAAAGGTAATATTTTAGCTTCAAGCCGCTTAGCGCATGTAATTTATCTATGGCCGATCGCTCAATCTAAGGACAAATGGCAGCCAATTATTAATCGTTTAGCTGGATTAATTGGCGTTTCAGCTCAGACGATTACCGATAAGCTAGAACAGGAAGGTTATAACTCTCCAAGCCTAGTGCGAGTTTCTACATCGATTAGCCCCAAACTTGTGACTGTTCTCTCCGAGCACAGCCTCGAATTACCAGGTGTAAAAGTTGAGCCAGAAGCCGTACGCTATTATCCCAATGGTGATGTCGCAGCTCATGTGTTGGGCTATACAGGAGAACTAACTGCCGAAGAATTACCCAAGTTACGCGAAAAAGGTTATCGGCCTGGGGATGTAATTGGGAAAGCAGGAGTGGAATATGCCTTTGAAAATCAACTGCGTGGTGAATGGGGCGGACAACAGGTAGAAGTCGATGCTTTTGGTAAGGTGCTGCGAATTTTAGGTCAGAAACCACCTAAAGCGGGTAATGCCGTCAAAATGACACTTGACGCAGATTTAGAAAAAGCTGTAGAAAAGATTTTAGGCGATCAGCAAGGCGGGATTATCGCGATGGATCCTAATAATGGGGAAATACTCGCCATGGTTAGTCATCCCGCCTTTGATCCAAATCTGTTTTCGGGCAAGATTTCTGACGCAACGTGGAAACGCTTACAAGAAAAAGACCATCCTTTTGTAAATCGAGTCTTGCAGGTATATCCTCCAGCTAGTACCTTTAAGGTCGTAACCATGACCGCTGGTTTAGAAACCAACAAATTTGGTATAAATGATGTCCTTGCGACCTACCCCTATCTTGATGTGGGTGGTTTTCAATTTTGGGATCATAACAAAGCGGGGTTTGGCACAATTGGCTTTTATGATGCGATGGCATTCAGCAGCAATACTTTCTTTGGACAGGTAGGTATGCGCGTGGGTGAGAAAGACCTTGCTTCGTGGTCGCATAAATTTGGTTATGGTGAATATTCAGGCATTGAAATAAAAGAGGAAGAAACCAAAGGTACAGTTCCAGACGAAGAGTGGAAAAAGCGGGTAATTGGCGAACCTTGGTATGTCGGCAATACTCTGAATATGTCGATTGGACAGGGTGATGTGCAGGCTAATCTTGTTCAAGTTTCGATGATGACTGCTACTGTTGCTAATGGTGGATTTAAAATTAGACCCCATTTGCTATTGGACGATAATGATGCAAGGGAATGGCGACAATCTCTGAATATAGCGCCATCAAATTTGACAGCCTTGCAAAAGGCTTTAAGATCTGTATTTGAGTTCGGTACTGCTGCATCTCTAAATTCTTCAGAAATAGCGATGGCAGGTAAGTCTGGCACTGCCCAAGATCCTCCTCGTCTTAATCATGCATGGTTTACTGTATATGCACCCTATGAAAAACCTGAAATTGTCGTAACTGTATTTGCAGAGAATGCAGGTGGTGGTGGTGGTAGTGCAGTTGCAGCCCCTCTGGCAGTGAAAACTGTTGAGGCTTATATGCAAATTAAAAAACAGCCAAATTCCCCCAATAATATGCCAGCTTCTACGGTAACAAACAACTAAAAAAGCGGCGCTTCGCGCCGCTTTTTTATCTTAATATTCAGCAATATTTGAGCGGATCTTGAACTATTTGCTTAGATTTTCTTCAACCAGCTAAACATTGCTCGGAGATCTTTGCCAACTGACTCAATCTGGTGCTCTGCTTCTTGGCGACGCATTGCGGTGAATCCAGGTTTGCCAGCTTGATTTTCAAGAACAAACTCACGGGCAAATTGACCAGATTGAATTTCCGAAAGAATTTTCTTCATTTCGACCTTAGTCTGCTCATTAACTACGCGAGGACCACGGGTGTAATCACCATATTCAGCCGTATTCGAGATGCTATAGCGCATATTCGACATACCGCCTTCAACCACCAAGTCCACGATCAGCTTCACTTCATGTAGGCACTCAAAATAGGCGAGTTCGGGCTGATAGCCAGCTTCTACAAGGGTCTCAAAGCCTGCCTTGATCAGCGCACACAATCCGCCGCAAAGTACTGCTTGTTCGCCGAATAGATCGGTTTCAGTTTCTTCACGGAAAGTCGTTTCGAGAACACCGCCGCGTGTACCGCCGATACCCTTGGCATATGCCATCGCGCGATCGCGTGCTTGTCCAGTGGCATCTTGATACACAGCAAACAAAGCAGGAACTCCTTGACCTTGGGTATATGTGCGACGCACCAAGTGTCCAGGGCCTTTAGGAGCAACCATGATCACATCGACATCCGCAGGAGGCACAACTTGCCCGAAGTGAATGTTAAAACCATGGGCGAAAGCTAGGGTATTACCAGCTTTGAGGTTAGGTGCAATTTCGGTAGCGTAGATTGCTTTTTGAGTTTCGTCAGGCAATAAAATCATAATTAGGTCAGCAGCAGCCGATGCGTCTGCAACAGTTTTAACTGTTAAACCTTCAGATTCTGCTTTTTGCCATGAGGGACTGCCTTGATATAACCCCACGATGACATCCACGCCGCTTTCTTTTAGGTTAAGGGCATGGGCGTGACCCTGAGAACCATAGCCGATAATTGCAACTGTCTTACCTGCTAGAAATTCAAGATTTGCGTCCGTGTCGTAGTACATCCGAGCCATAGTGTGGTTATCTCCGAGACAAAAGATGGGGTGATTAGTTTTTTAGATGTAGTTTGGAAGATTTATTGTCAATTGCCTTCAAACACTTTTCCTAGTCTAACAAAAATCGTTGCAACTCTTTAAATATATTTAAGTACTTACAGATCGCCACGCTGCTGAGGTGCATCTATTTGATTGGCAAGGCAATCTATATGATCAGCGATCGCGATGATCATATAGATTGCGCTCTATTTTAGTTTAGATTTCCATTAAATATCGGACTCTTGATGGAATACTCTCTTAGCATTTTTTCCACAGGTATTAACAAATATCCCGTCAAATGATCCGCCAACAATACCTCCAACCAGTGGCACTAATTTCATAAGATTGATCACTCCTTTTTCGCCAGCCTTGGTAATTAGTCGGAAACCAATCTTTTTATTAATTTCAATCAAAACCTTTCCAGGTATCTGTTTAATCAGTTTTTGAGTTATTTTTGTTCCAATTGCAATTCCTGCGGTTTTGAGAACTCCTTCGCCTGCTTCACCAATCAGACATAACAGAATCATTGTTCTTACTTGTTCAGAATGAATGTCATATCCTCGAAGATATGCAATTGCGGCGGCGGTATTTGATCCAAGTGCATAGGACGCAGCTAAACCTGCGGGGATGGCAATGGGCATTGCAGCAATACCACCTAGACCAGTAATAAAACCTGTCCCAGCAGCATAGGTTGTCCTCCAAGCAATAATCGAGTTAATAGCATCATCAATACTAGCTGACTTATTAAAGTGGTCTTCTGCCACCTGCTTTGCAGAAGGCAAAATTCCCATACCATTAATTCCAGAGCTAGTAATCCATTCAAGTGTTGTTTGTATCAGATTGTTGTTATCGTCATTTGGAGAATCTGAAGTCATGTGATTTTTAGCGTGTTTAGTGTATCAAGAGTACGTTGTCTGTGCTTCTAAATTTCAGTATTCCCCCAATCACGAACAAGATATCAATGAATTACTAAAAATGGCTAAAAATTAATTGTGTTGATTCTGCAATCTGGATAATTTTATCTCTATTGATATCCTGCTTGTATTCCTGTATTTTTTCATTATCCTTAATTTATTCTCGAGAACAATAAAATCTGAAAATTATAAATCTGTATCGTAAATCAACTGACAATAGAAAAAGCTTCACAAAACTTTACAAATATATTTAGAGTTGGCAAGAGTTATATAAACACTCTAGACTCTATCCGTAGTGATTGAACCTGTATTTAATTTAGTCGGTATCTAGGTGATACATCATTTTTATTTTAAAAATAGTAATGTAGTCGTTATGCTATTCACCCTATAGATGAATCAACTGCTATGATTGACCACAAATATTTATATCAGGTCAATTATGCGACTCTTATTTAAAAGTAAAAAGCTTGAGGCTTTATATACTGAACTAAAAGGAGAAGATAAGTATGAAGCAGGCGTGGTTGATGCTTTTTTTAATGTTATGTCTCGAATAGTTGCGGCATCAAATGAACAGGATTTACGTGAGCCAAAAAGTAGGCGATTAGAAAAATTGGTGGGAGATAAAAAAGGTAAATACTCAATGCGCCTCAATAAGCAATGGCGACTAATTTTGACAATTGAAGAAGATAAGCAAGGTAAGTATATACAAGTTCTAGAAATTAGCGATCACTACAAGTAAAAGGTGCAAAACTATGATTAAACAATTAAAACCAGCAAGAGTTCCCCCTCCTGGTACTATTTTGAGCGAAGAAATAGATGCGCGGGGATGGACACAAAAAGATTTAGCCGAAATTATAGACAGACCTGCTCAAGCTATTAATGAAATTGTTAAGGGGACAAAGCAAATAACTCCTGAAACTGCTATAGAATTGTCTGCTGCTTTTGGGACTTCCGCTCAATTTTGGACTAACTTAGAAGCAAACTACCGTCTACATCTTGCCCAAAAAGAAACAGCAGAACAAGAAATAAGTCGCAAAAGTAAGCTCTATAGTATTACTCCTGTATCAGAAATTATTAGGCGTGGATGGATTCAATCATCTGATTCGATTGAAGAGCTAGAAAAAAATGTATGTCAATTTTTAGGCATTACATCTCCGAACGAAACACCTAAATTAGCAGCTAATCTGCGTTGTAATCCTGACCAAGAATCAGAGGTTAATGCTCGGATTGCTTGGGCAAAGCGTGTTGAAAATATCTCTAAAACGCAAAAAGTTAGCAAATTTGATCATGACAAACTGCAATCTGCGATTCCTACTCTGCTTTCCTATGCTGAACGAGAAGAAGATATCTCTAAAGTTCCTGACCTATTGCTTAGCTTAGGGATTCACTTTGTAATCGTTCCTCATCTCAACAAAACTCACTTAGATGGTGCAGCTTTCTATGTTGATGCTCATCCAGTAATTGCGCTGACACTAAGACATGATCGCATTGATTGGTTTTGGTTTACGCTCATGCACGAACTGGCGCACATCATTCTTAAGCATGAGGGATTTTACTTAGATAACCTTGACGAAGGCGACATTACTCCCCAAGAGCAAGAGGCTAATCAAAAAGCAAGAGACTGGCTTCTTAAACCAACAGCTTTTAATTTGTTTTTCCAAAAAACTAAACCATACTTTTCTAAGTCTGCGATCGCCCAGTTTGCTGCTAGTCAAAATCGCCATGTGGGGATTGTCCTCGGACGTATTCATCATGAGACTAACGATTACACAAAACTGCGATCGTTATTAGTCAAAGTCAGTCCTTTTCTCAAGAAATGGATTGATGCCCCAGACAAACTTTAAACAAAATTAAATTTAAGTGCGGCGGCGTGATCGCGGACGGTTGCGTTCAGCTTTATCACGTTCGTAATTAATCAGTCTGCCGTAATATTCATGTTTGGCGAGATTTAGCGATAGAAAAACGTGTTCTCTGGCATTGCCGAAGCCTTTGCGGTTAAAGAAATTAATAGCGGGCGTGTTCGCAGGATCGGTATCAACTAGCATTAAACGCACATTATCTTCAATCATGCGCTCAATGATTTTATCGACTAGGCGATCGGCTACTCCTCGCCTTTGGAAATTAGGATTTACTCCTAGCCAAGTGATATAGCCATATTTCCATGAGGCTTTATTAATGATCGTGCCGAGAATGAATCCTGCAAGTTGATCATCGATTTCGGCAACTAGGCAATATTCAGAATCAGTGTTGTACATCCCGATTACTTCCCACTCGTCCCATGTGCGATAGAGGTATGGATATAAGTCACTGGTAAATAATTGTTCGCCTAAGTGAAAAATTGTTGCAATATCATCGATATTCATTTCGCGGATCGAGACACTATTGCTCTCAGGGCGATCTCGATCGCTATCCTTGTCTGTAGATTTATCAGGTAAATCGTTCATAATCGTTATGTATATTTAAAAAAACTGTTAAAAAACTATGTTTGAGTTTGCTTACATCTGTCAAAAGCATTAAAATATATTACAGCTATCAAAAAATTGTTAACTAGTTCAGCAATCTTGGGTTTTTCAATTACATGAGTAAAGTTTACGATTGGTTTAACGATCGCCTTGAAGTCGGGGCGCTCGCTGAGGACGTTACTAGTAAGTACGTTCCTCCTCACGTCAATATTTTTTACTGTCTCGGTGGCATTACCCTCACCTGCTTCCTGATTCAGTTCGCGACAGGTTTCGCGATGACATTTTATTACAAGCCATCCGTAACCGAAGCATTTGACTCAGTTCGCTACATCATGACCGACGTTAATTTCGGTTGGTTGATCCGCTCTGTCCACCGTTGGTCAGCAAGTATGATGGTGTTGATGATGATCTTGCACGTTTTTCGCGTGTATTTAACTGGCGGTTTCAAAAAACCACGCGAATTGACTTGGATTACAGGCGTAATCCTTGCTGTAATCACAGTTACCTTTGGTGTAACAGGTTACTCCTTACCTTGGGATCAAGTAGGATACTGGGCAGTAAAGATCGTATCTGGCGTACCTGATGCAATTCCTGTTGTTGGTGGAACATTAGTTGAGCTATTGCGCGGTGGTCAAAGTGTTGGTCAACCAACTCTTACCCGTTTCTACAGCTTGCATACCTTTGTATTGCCTTGGTTGATTGCGGTATTCATGTTGGCTCACTTCTTGATGATCCGTAAACAAGGTATTTCTGGTCCTTTGTAAGGTTTCTTTTCCTAGAAACACTTATGTGATTTTCCTATTAGATAATTTTAGAAAACCATAACGCAATAAATAAAGCAATAACATGGCAAAGACTGAAAAGCTCCCTGATTTAAATGATCCAATTTTGCGTGCAAAGTTGGAAAAGAACATGGGTCACAACTACTACGGCGAACCAGCTTGGCCCAATGACCTGTTGTACATGTTCCCAGTTGTAATTACTGGCACGATCGCATTGATCACTGGTTTGGCTGTCCTTGACCCCACTATGGTCGGCGAACCTGCGAACCCTTTTGCAACTCCTTTGGAAATTTTGCCTGAGTGGTTCCTTTATCCTGCATTCCAAATTTTGCGGATTGTTCCTAACAAGCTTTTGGGCGTACTGCTCCAAAGTTTGATTCCTGTTGGATTGATTCTCATTCCTTTCATTGAGAATGTAAACAAGTTCCAAAATCCTTTCCGTCGTCCTGTAGCGATGGCTGTATTCTTGTTTGGTACTGCTGTTACTCTCTGGTTGGGTATTGGTTCGACTATGCCAATTGACAAGTCTTTGACTTTAGGCTTGTTCTAATTGTTAAATATGTTGCAAAGCAACATATTTAACAATAAAAAAAGGATTTTGAGTATTTCTCAAAATCCTTTTTTTTGATCCTCAATTGAATTAGAGAGGCATTTTGCTATTTTGTGCTACAAAGTATGTAATACATATTGAATTTTTATCGCCCTTAAATGAAATCGTAGTAGCAAACCGTTATGACTATTACATCCATCATATCCAAACCAGAAATTGCAGCAGCACCAGCTAATAACGCTGTACTACCAAATATTAGTTGGCAAACCTACCAAGCCATGCTGACTGATATGGGCGACCAGCGATCCATTCATTTAGCTTATTATCACGGAATTTTAGAAATACAAATGCCTTTGGGATTGCATGAAACCATCAACTACATCCTAGAGAGAATAGTTATTGCACTAACAGAAGAATTAGATTTAGGCATTCGGGGATTTGGCTCGACAAGACTAAATCGAGAAGACTTAGCTGTAGGTGTAGAGCCAGACTGTTGTTTTTATATTCAAAATAGCGATCGCATTACTGGTCGTGAAATTGACCTTGAGAACGATCCTCCTCCTGATTTAGTCGTTGAAGTGGATATTACTAGTCCTAGCAACCGTAGATTTGCAATTTATAGAGATCTAGGTGTACCCGAAATATGGAAATATAGCGATTCAAGTATCCGCATCTATAAATTGCAAGGCGACGCATATTTAGAAAACGATTTCAGTCTTGCATTCCCGATGGTTTCTAGTGAGATTCTTAATCGATTTTTGCAACAGTCAGTATCCAATGACGACAACAAATTGATACGTGAGTTTAGGAAATGGATAAGGCAACAGATAAACTCATAAGGAACCAGTTTTTGTTGGCGCGGCTTTGCCGCGCCAACAAAAACTGGTTCCCAAAATAAGGGTAGTGCTTTGCGCCCGACCTTCTTTTTGGGTTTTAAAAATTTGCGTTTACAGAGAAGTAAAGCCCTGAATCTTGGAGGTTATTGCCTGAGTTAGAGACATTTACTAAAGGAATACCATAGTCAAGACGCAGGGTTAGATTGTGCATCGGTTGATAGGTCGCACCTAAGCCCAGACCAAATAATGACTGAGTTGTCGAACTTACACCTGAAGAATTCCAAATTGTGCCAGCTTCCACAAAAGGTAATAGCTTCACAATGGATGCTCCTTCTTCATCTCGTGCCACGGGAAATTGTAACTCTACCGAAGCCTGAAGCCCACTATCCCCAGCTAGTTGATTTTGGCGATAGCCGCGAATAGATTGAGGACCACCAATACTAAACCGATTAATAGACAGCAACTGATCTCTCGAAAACTGCATATTAAGCCGAAAGAATGCCAAGGTGTCTTTATCATTACCAAGACGTTGAACCCTCAACACCTGTCCAATCCAATAAAAGAATCTACCGTCAGGTGAACCATCATTGCGAATCGTCGCGCCAAGAATATTTAATCCCAGATTTAGGGTAGAACGTAATATCCAAGCTCCCTCTGGATCTCGGCTTAAATAATCTTGGCTAAATCGTAAAACTCTAGACTGCGATCGCCCATCATCAAACTTGAAATTTTGAAAATTAAACGATCGATTACCAAAATAGGAGCCACTATTCTCAAAAGCAATACTGCCTCCAAGGGCAAACTCTTCGCGGGGCGATCGCATTAAAGGTTGACGGTATGCTATCTCATAGGTTTGCGAATCTGTGAGGATATTCAATGTATCGAAAGGCTTCTCAGTGATCGGGTTTTGACCTGCGGAAAAATTAAAGCTTATGGTTCCAGCTTTGGGGTTAATCGGGTATTGATAATTCAGTTGATAAATATCTGAGCTGCCAGAACGGGTATATCCAGCAAAAAGTGAGTCCCCAATACCTGTGGTGTTAAGTTCTTGTAGATTCACGCCTACCCGATAGATCCCTGTAGAGGTATTGCCATAGTTATCAAAAAATGGACGGATACTAAAGGATTTTGCCTCGGTCAATGTAATCTGTAAAATGCTCTGGTTTTGCTGGCTGCCTGTAGCTAAGTTGGCTCTAATGTCACCAATTAAAGGATCCGATCGCAATAACTGGAGAGTATCTTCTAAGCTCGTAAAATTGAGAGGTGTTGATGCTGCTTGCAGGAGGCGATCGCGGATATAGCTATCATTTAACCTGCCGACGACATCTCCCGATCGCTTGACATCAACTCGCTCCAAAGCTCCTTCTCTGACTTGGACTATAACCACACCATCTTTAATATCCTGCGGTGCAAGAACTGCGCGAGAAGTAATATAGTTACGATCTTGATAAATTTGTGTAATTTTATCGGCAACTTCTTGTAATTGTCTGAGCGTAACCGATTTATTTTGGAGCGGCAACACCAGTGATTCGATTTCGGCTAATGTGAGAATTGAACTGCCCAAAATATCAATTCGCTTGACTGGAATTAAGATTTCATTTTGAGATGCAGGTGATAGTTGGTCTGGTGTACTTATTGAAGGTAATGATTGCGCGGGATTGAGAATCGGACTTACAGGCTTCGTCGGTAGTTTTGGCGATAGAGATTCTGGGGGGCGAGTTAATGGGGAAGATATTGAAGGAACTTGTGCATAGCTAGCCAATCCAACACAACTAAGCATGAGGCTCGGTAGCGAGACAATTATGATCTTGCTACTTGTCTTGATTGAACTAATCAAATTTTGATTCACCTACACACCTCAAATTGATAACTTATATAAATCTTGTAGCCCCCAGATTGCGATCGCATTACTATACACAACTATTAAAGTAATTTGCGATCCGAAAGAATTCACAAACAAAGTTTTGTAAAAAAAGCTGCAAAGCAGCACTTTTTGCAAAACTTTGTTCAGGTTTGAGCGTAAAGCAATGTAACTCATAGCCAATTGCCCACCAAAATAAAAGATGACCAAAAGAAAGGATGACTTATATCGATATTTCCAGTTCCTTTTGGCAAAGCGATCGCAGCCAAACCTTCAACTCCGACAATTTGATTATTCACAATCTTGACCTTCCCTTTGATCAAATCAAGCTGCGCTTTTCTTAAAGCCGTCGCCTTACTAAGCGCATCAGGAAAAGCCTTGTAAAAACTAATCATCAAAGGTGCTGTCCCCGCATCCGACACTGTCCACAGAGACGCAAGAATACTTCTTGCCCCTGACTCAACTGCTAAGCCACTTATACCAAGATTGTTGCCAACAGCAGTTTCACAAGCACTTAAGGTCAGCATATCGATCACAGGTTGATCAAATCTTAGACTAGGAATTTGGCTGGAGCGTAGCTTCCCATCCCAAAACTGAACAAAGGACTCATTAGATCGATCTTGCAAGAATTTTCCGTGAGTTCCTAAATGGATAATTCCATATTTTGCCTTACCACGTTGCGCTTGCAGATTATTGACCGTAAAGTCTCGATCTAAAAACGTAGTCCCAGATAGCACTTGATTAGCTATTGTTCTAATTTCCACTTCCACGGCTGGCAATGCACTCAAACCTTCCCTTGCTTCGGTTAGACCCATTGCTAAAACCCGCGTATTTTTGCGATCGCGCTCTTCTAGTCTGGTCACCCGCAATGAGGGAATATTTGCCGAAGCATAGCGCTCAACTAAGAACTGTTTGCCATCATGAAGGGAAGCAGGAGGGATCACTCGCAACCCTGAGTCCATCACAAACACAACTGTTTCAATCTTTAGTGATTGCAGTTGAGCATCAATCGGACGCATCACCCAGTCATAGAGCTTCTGCGCTTGCTCTAAATAATCCAGTGAACTTGTGTCTCGGAGGCTGGCTCGGTAATCATTCAAAACTGTAATAATTTCTTCTTCGCTAGCATAGTTGGTATAGCGATGAAACGGTTTACCAAGTTCTTTCGGTGGGATAACGATAATTTCAATGCGATCGTTCAGCATGATCGGATAGATTAACACTGAGGGACTTCCAGATCTTTTTGAAACATCGCTTAATATATCTTGGGCTTGGTTGATGGTTAAAGTTGGCAGCTTGAGAGTTTCCCCCAAAAAAATCCCTAACTCAGAGATATAGGCTTTTTCGATCGCCTCAAAAGCCTTGTCCAATTTTTCTTCTTTTAAGAAGCGATCGACTTGTTTTTTTAAGACAGTGCTAATTCCGAGCAGTTTTTGTTCGACCTCATTGGAAAGTTTCCTTACGTTACTATTTTGATTATTCGGGTTATTTTGATCATTTTGATTATTTTGATTATTTTGATTATTTGGCGCTTCAAGTAATTCAACGCCTCCACCCGATGATGGGCTAATGGCTATATTGCCTAGAGTAAAAGTACCTACGCCCTTAGGAATAATTTTAAATGGAGTAAGAGTGAAAGTTCCTGTTGTAACATTACCAAGGGTTCCATTCTTTGAAGAATCTCCGATAATAAACGGCTTAAGTCCATCATGACTAATATTCAATAAGCCTCCACTTCCTCCTGCTGTGCAAATACTAGAACCAAAGCAAGCGCCTGACTCAGAATTAAACCAGAACGCCTGAATATTACCATTTGGAGAAGTTGCTGTAAAATCACCACCCTGAAAACCTCCAGAAGAATCAGCATAGGTAAAGACAATATTTTGGGTAGTGGAATTGAGAATAATTTTCCCACCAGTACCAGAGAAAGAAGGACTCTTAGAGATCAGTGCACCTGCGTTGATACTTTTTTGTGCTTCGAGTTCAATTTTGCCGCCACCAAGACCATTGCTTGCTACAGCCCTAACTGTTCCCGAATCGATATCAATTCTCCCACTAGTACTTGAAATTGTAATGTTTCCTGCATCTCCAGTGGTAGCGAAAGAATCCGTAACGATACTGTTTGGCGATCCTGTGGATCTAATGTTATTACCAGCCGAAATATTTACATCACCACCAGATGCAACAGTGGAAGTAGCTTCAATTTTACCAAAAGTAATATTACCAGAACTAGCAGTAAGATTAACACTACCAGCATTAACAGTGTTGCTAGATGTAGAAATATTTCCATTATTTCCGAGAATATTATTAGAAGTTGCTGTAAAACTCAATGCTCCGCCATTTGTTTTTATTGATGCATTATTAAAATTAATATTATTCCCAGCTGTAAAGATTATTGCTCCGTTCTGTGTTTCTATTGGAGCATCAATATCAATATTATTGCCTGCATTAGCGGTCAAACCAATATTAGAATTAGTCATATTAACGGGCGCATCAAATTTAATATTATTTGTTGCTTGTAAACTCACATTAGCGATCGCATTGTTAATCAAGCTGACATCTATTGTGTTTGGTTGATTATCTGGGTCAAGAACATCATCCACATCAGTCAGAGACGTAAATGACCCAGGTCCATTGATTACTGTGATGTTAGTTGGATCAAGCAGTAGAGTTCCAATTTTGCCATTAGGAGCTAATGTATTTACATTTCCTCTGTAATCAAGATTCTGTTTTCCAGAGACTTCCACAAAGCCGCCATCACCAGACTGATTTCCACCCTTGGCAATAATCGATCCAAGAAATCTTGTATTAAGATCGGCCCAGACGATCACAGTGCCAGCATTTCCACGCAAGATGGCGCTAACATCGATCTTCGAGCTACTATTCACAAAAGTTTTCAGTGCATTTGGAGAAATTCCATTACCCTGAAGATTGCCGCCAATCAGAACTGTTCCGCCCCCAAGCGCTCCCGACGCATCAATCTGAGCACTTACCAATCCTACTTTTTCACCAAAAATTCCAACATTGCCTGCTTTTGAGTCTGAAGAAGATACATCGACTCTTCCCGATATAACTGACATTCCATTGGTCACAGTAATATCGTTAGCCGCAGGACTTGCCACTAGAGCCAGCGAACCATCAGCTTTGACCACGACTTGATTGGCTTCAGGTACTTTGCCCGTAAGTAGCTCCGCTAATTTGGGTAACTCTGTAATTTTGCCGCTCCAGTTAGTGGGAATAGCATTATTGGTTACTTGCAAACCTAAAACCACATCAGGCGATCGCAACTCAACTTGGCTATTGCCTGCTACAGCAGTTAGAGCAATATTGCCACTAGGAGCTGTCAATGTGCCTGTATTGATAATGCTGCCACCAGTAAAAGTAATAGATTTACCAGTATCTACTGATAAATTGCCTTGATTGATAATGCCCGCAGGTTGAGCGATCGCAAAGCGAATTGTTTTCGGATCGCCATTGGGAAAGCTGAGAGAATTCTTGTCAACGCTAAAAGTACCGCTATCAAAGCCCAAACCATTGCCTGTAGTCGCATGAAAGGAGCCACCAATATCTAAACGGGCATTTTGCCCAAATACAATCCCATTGGGATTCATGAGATAAAGATTGGCATTAGGAAAAGCTTGGCGGCTCTCAAGCGTGCCTAAAATTGCAGAAGGATTATCGCCTGTAACCCGATTGATAATGTTGCGAACGTCAGCGCCATTTACCGCAGAGTTTCCAGTATTAAAGATTACGCCCGACTGCGGCACGTTAAATTCACTAAAGCTGTGATAAAGATTATTGCCATTGATAGTGCCTGCTCCTGTCGGGGCGATCGCATTGCCATTTACTTGCGTTGCCGTACTACCATCAACCGAGATCTGGGCTTGAGTGGATTGGGTGATGCTTAAAAATGCGATCGCTGACAAAAGTAGGCAAAATCTATTTCTCATTTCAATTCACACCAGAGAAAAATTAATAACTACTGTGAGCAAATACGTAAATTATAGCCCTAAATTATCACGAGGTCATAAAACAGTAAAGGATATTTATTCAGCAATTTACACTATTTGTTAAGCGAAAATTGGCGACTGCGGGCTGCGATCGCAGTCATCTGTTTTCGGCTTCGTCGAACTGACGTTAAAATTAAGTTAGAGCTTGTTTGAGAAATTTCCTATCTAGCATGAATTTCTGCTTTTACCCCCCTTAATCCCCCCTTGCAAAGGGGGGAAACTTGAATCCTCCCCCTTTGCAAGGGGGAGTTAGAGGGGGTAAAAAACTTCTCAAATTTAAGTCGCCATTTATTTTTAGTGTTTTTTAGGATTCAAAATTTAAACATGGGTAGTACATTCGGACATTTATTTCGCGTCACGACATTTGGGGAATCACACGGCGGTGGCGTGGGAGCGATCATCGATGGATGTCCACCACAACTAGAACTAAGCGAAGCCGATATTCAAACTGACCTCGATCGCCGTAAACCAGGCCAAAGCAAAATCGTCACCCCACGCCGCGAAGATGATCGTGCCCAGATATTGTCAGGCGTATTTGAAGGCAAGACCCTCGGCACACCGATCATGATTTTGGTACAAAACAAAGATGCTCGTAGCCAAGACTATTCCGAAATGGCTGAAAAGTTCCGCCCATCCCATGCTGATGCCACCTATCAAGCAAAATATGGCATTCGTAATTGGCAAGGTGGCGGCAGATCTTCAGCAAGGGAAACAATCGGACGGGTTGCCGCAGGTGCGATCGCTAAAAAGATCCTCAAACAAGCTGCAGGTGTTGAAATTATTGCCTATGTCAGACAGGTTAAAGACATGGTTGCATCTACCATCGATCCGAATATAGTCACAATGGAACAAGTGGAAAGCAATATTTTGCGCTGTCCCGATTCTGAGATGGCGGAAAAAATGATCGACTTCATCGACAAAATTCGTCGCGATGGCAACTCCGTCGGCGGCATCATCGAATGTGTGGCACGAAATGTGCCTGTTGGTTTGGGCGATCCTGTATTCGACAAATTGGAAGCAGATCTAGCTAAGGCAGTCATGTCTTTGCCAGCTAGCAAGGGTTTTGAAATTGGCTCAGGCTTTGACGGCGTTCATTTAACTGGTCGTGAGCATAACGATGAATTTTATATGGACGGCGATCGCATCCGCACAAGGACGAATAACTCAGGCGGTATCCAAGGCGGCATTTCCAATGGCGAAAACATTATTTTGCGGGTTGCTTTTAAGCCAACTGCGACAATTTTGCTAGAACAGAAGACGGTATCAGCCGCAGGTGAAGATACTACCCTCACAGGTCGAGGTCGCCATGACCCTTGTGTATTACCTCGCGCCGTGCCGATGGTAGAAGCTATGGTGGCTTTGGTGTTGTGCGATCGCTACCTCAGCCAAAAAACAGTAAGTATTTAAATCAACAGGCTATTTTGCACGAGTAGCGGGCAAAATAGCCTGTTGATATAATTGGATTATGACTGAGCCATTACTGCAAGATTCTGAAAAATTACAGGCGCGTTTAAAAGAAATCCCTCTAGAAGCAGGGGTTTATTTTATGCGCGATCGCCATGATGGCGTAATCTATATCGGTAAATCTAAGGCTCTACGCAATCGGGTGCGATCGTACTTTCGTAGTAGTCAAGATTTGTCGCCTCGCATTGCGATGATGGTGCAGCTAGTCCATGAAATCGAGTTTATAGTCACAGACTCCGAAGCCGAAGCCCTC
>Ga0315903_10003544_pt1 | contig 21603 bp, 32 predicted proteins | sample LakEriMetagenome_7_FD_203524 | JGI IMG/M metagenome (GOLD analysis project Ga0315903, IMG submission 203524) | Freshwater fungal communities from buoy surface, Lake Erie, Ohio, United States - Buoy 2 MA119 | ecosystem: Environmental > Aquatic > Freshwater > Lake | place: USA: Lake Erie, Ohio... | reverse complement strand
GCGGCTGGTCTGGGCTGGTCGCTGTGGGACAAACGGCAGAAGTGATCTGACGCAGCAGCGGGCCAGCGGTGTAGACCCACCGATACTTGGTCCGCGTGGTCGGGTCGGCGCGCTTCGTGCGGGTGACCCAGCCTGCTTGCTCGGCATAGCGCAGGGATGCGCCCACATTGTTGGGCTTCATGTCCCACTTGATGCCGACGTCGTGGGTTGTCAGCTCTTCTTCGGGATTGCGGGCGAAGAAGACGGCGACGTGGGTGACGATGCTCATGCCTGCCCCCTTGCGCGGATGATGTCGCCGCGGGTCATGTCAACCCCGCCAGTCGAAACGCCACCTCAACCGGCACCGTGGCGTAGACATAAGCCCCGTGCATAGGGCTCCAGAAGTGAATGGTGGTCATACCTTCCCTTCCACCCGTGCGATGGCGGCGCGGTTGAGTTCGATCTTCAGCGCCTCAACGATCTGCGTGAGCCAACGCTCTTCCCGATGCCCGGCGCGCTTGAGCATCACGTCAAGCGGCAGCATGAGTTTGTGAACGATGTAGCCAGTGGACGCTTGTCCAACAAACTCGGCCAACGTGACGCCGTCTCCCATTGCGCCCCAGAAGTGCGTCCAGGCGCGGCCCCAGCAGACCAGCGTTAACTGTCCGCGACCGGGTTCAAAGTCCTCAAGAAATGCCGTCACCGGATCGAGGTCGAGAAGTCCTTTGGCTGCGTCATACCGCTGGCCGGGGATGTGAAGCACACGGAGGCTCATACCTTCCCCTCTGCCCGTGCGATGGCGGCGCGGGCAATGCCGCCCAGCATGTCGCGGACGTTGATGGCAATGCCATCGGCCTCGCGGGTAAGGCGCTCAATCAAGCGCAACGCCTCCAGCAGTTCCCCGTTCAGGGCGTGCTGGCGGCGCAGTTCGTCGCGCTCGTCCTCTAGGCGGTTGCACTCGCGCACGTACATCGCGACCTTCTGGTGCGACTGGTTGATCTGGTGTAGGCGCTTGTTCTCGGCATGCAACCGGCGCAGTTCGGCGGCAGCAGGTTTGATAATGAACGTGGGCAATGCTGCGTCTTCTAGTTCGTCAGCCAGCCGCAGGGCGGTAGATTCAGCCATAGTTCTTGCTCCTTAAAGCGGCCTCGACGGCGCGAGTGAATGAGTAGTTCGGGCGCTGGGTTCCTACCCATTTCCGCCACAGGCTTTCAATCTCCTCCTCGCTCAACGAGCGCCACTCGCGGCGGGGTGGGGACGCCTCATATAGCCGTCGAACTTGCCCTTCAATCCACAACTTACCCGTGTAGTCTGCTGGTAGCTCGTGTGGCTCGTATCCTTCAGGCCACGCCACCGGCTCCTGCTCCGGCTGCTCCAGCGCGGCGCGGAGGGATGCTTCTACTTGCGGCGCAGTCGATGGCGGTTCAGGTAAATTGCCTGACTGACTAGGATCGAACTGACTCCAACAAATAAACTCCAGCGCCTGCTGGGCGGCGGTTCGTAGGTCAGTCATGTCAGTACCCTCCACAGCGCATACAGACCCCAGCCCAGCACCGACACCGCGCCGATGATGGCAAGGGTCAGCAGGGTGTGCCAGAACCGCTCAAGGCCCTGTCCTTCGTACTTCATACCTTGTTCCTTTCTTGCCATTCAGGATCTGCACGCATCTGTGCGTATGCCTGTGCCATTCCTGCGCCGAACTTGCGGCCTGCTTCCTTGATCTTTTCAGCCAGCGCGTCAAGTCTTTTGCGGGCGTCAATGATTTCCCGCATTTCCCACAGCACGCGGTGCTTGCGTTTGGATTGGCGCTTCATGTCTTGCTCCTTCCAATCTCAGCCGCAGCCCTGACGATGGCGCGGCGGGTGGCGGCGAGGGGGTCACCGTTGTGCATCTGTGCGATTCGGATCGGGAGCTTGCCGTCTTCAAAGTCGTCAGGGCATGGGGCGACCCCCGCGTAAGTTGCACCAAGGTGCGGGCCGACCGTAAACCCCAACTTCACCGCCAACCGCAGCGCATCGCCGTCGTCGGTGAGGGGGTTCCAGTAATCGCTTCCAGCATCGTTGACCAAGCGGGTGTAGTTCTCTCCGGGCCTGTAAGCCGCATATGCGGCCCCCAGTAGTTCGCGATCTGTCATACCAACACCCCCACCGCAAGCGCAATCGCACCGACAAGGACAACGACGCCGAGCCCGAGCAGCACCAGCCTGCCCAAGGACTCCACGGCGTCGTCATCAATGCCCACTTCTGTTGCCGCCTCGGCGACCTCGGGGTAGCGGCCTTGATAGTCGCAGCCTTTCGGCATCTTGTTCATGCACCCTCCCCAGCCAACGTGGCCTTCAGACGTTCGATGCGGTTCTGGTGGTACATCACCATAGCCTCGGCGTATTCGCGGGCGCTGTGAGCCTCCAGCAGGGCTCGGCGGGCCTGGTCGTACTCTTGCGCGGCCAGCACCTCCGCAGACGGCGGCTGGTACAGCGACTTGAGGGTCTTCCACATGCTCACTTGATTGCCTCCTTCAGAATTTCCATGCGTTCCCGCGCAGCGCGCAGGACGGTGTAGCGTTGATGCAGCCGCTCCAAGATGGTGACGCGGCGCAGCGTCTTGCGTTCCTGCTCCAGCAGGGTGTGCACCTCTTGCTCAGTCTTGCTTGACAGGTGCTCGTTGAGCCATCGCCAGTTCATGCTTCTTCTCCAGTGTGTTGATGGTGACCAGCACCCTATGCAGCCTGCGCTGCGCCATGTTGAACGCCTTGAGCGCGATCTTGTGCTCGGCCCGCGCTACCTTCAGCCGCTCCGTGATCTTCTTCACTCTGGCACCTCCATCCAATCAATGGCCAGCATCTCCTCCGAATCGGGGAAGAACGGCGCGATCTTGTTGCGGGCCGGAAGGTTCACAAAGAACGCATCGCCCTGCCGAAAAGCGTACAGGCCGGGGGACCACATCGCGCGCCTAATCTTGCGGCCTGCGATCAGAACCTCCATCGCGCGGGGGAAGTCCATGTGTCCGTTCTCTGGGTTGTATCTCACTTCAGTGCCTCCAAGGCCAGTTGGGAAAGGGATTGCTTGTCGTGCAGCGCCGCCCAGATCTTTTGGTCCACGGTGTCTGCAGTCAGCAGGACGTAGTTCCACACGTCACGCGCCTGGCCGCTGCGGTGCAGCCGCCCGATGGTCTGCTCGTACAACTCCAGCGACCACGGCAGCGACAGCCAGATCATGTGGTGCCCGCCGTGCTGCAGGTTCAACCCGTGTCCGGCGCTCTTGGGATGGATGGCCAGCAGCCGCACCTGGCCGGCGTTCCAACCCTTGATGACGTCCCACTTCTCATCCATCGCCGCCAGCGTGGGGTAACGCCTGCGCAACTCGGCCAACTCCTCGACGTAGTTGTAGACGACGATGGTGTTGGCGTGCTGGTTCTCTGACAGGATGTCGTCCAGCGCGTCGAACTTGTGCGGCGACAACCACCGCGGCCCGAAGTCGGTGTACAGGAACCCGCTGGACATCTGCTGCAGTTTCTGCGTGACGACCGCCGCGTTCTGCGCAATGGTCGTCTCGTTGCCGAACTGCAGCACGAAATCCTTCTTCATCTTGGCGTAGTCGTCCATCGCCATGCTGCAGGGCATCTCCACCGTGTGCAGCGGGGGCAGCTTGTCCTTGTACTCGCCAGGCTCCAGCACATAGGTGGCCGGCTTGATGCGCTGCATCACGGCGGGCAGCGAGCCAGGCCGGGGCTCCCACTCGGTGTGCGTGCCGCGGTTGTTCTGGTAGAAGTACTGCTGCATGAACGCGCCCTTGCTGCGGCCCAGCAGGCTCTGGTCGATCACCTTGCACTGCCCGAACACATCCTCCAGCCCGTTGCTGGTAAACGATCCGGTCAAACCCCAGCGGATCTCGACGGACTTGATGACCTTCTCAAACGCCTTGAAGCGTTTGCCGCTGGGGTTCTTCAGCCGCGTCAACTCGTCGAACACCACTGCATCGAACTCCACGTCCTGCTCGGCGAGCCACTGCAGGTTGTCGTAGTTGGTGACGATGACGTCAGCGTCACTGTCAAGTGCTGCTTTACGCTGGGCGGGCGTGCCGACCGCCACCCGCACGCGCAGCGGCGGCGCCCATTTGGTGGCCTCCACAGGCCAGACCGAAGTGACCACCCGCAACGGCGCGACGACGAGGAAGCGGATGTCTTCTGCAGCCACCAGATCGCGCATGGCCGTCAACGTGATGGCCGTCTTGCCCGCGCCAACCGGCGCGAGAATCATCGCCCGGTCGTGCTCGTACAGGAAGTCAGCGGCTTGCTCTTGGTATGGCCTTAATTGCATACGCGCTCCCATCTTGTACGAGCAACGCCGCCGCTTCCAATGTCAAGCCGCGCGCGACTAGGGGCATCCCAGCCCTTACGCGGCGGCAACTCAGCGGCTATCGCCCAACCGGCACCACGCAAACTGGCCCCGCTCTCGCCGTGCTGCGTATAAGTTACGCACTTGCGATAGCCAAGCGCTGTTGCGGCGCGAACAATCGCCCCGTACAGCATGGAGTTGGCGTTGCGAGTGCCGTCCGTACACGTGCGCGTAACCTCTAACGTCAGCCCGTCGTCAAGCGCGCGCGCCACTGGCCGCCCCGCAACCGCAACGCCTACGCAACGGGCATCAGAAAACAAACCCACGCTGAACTTGTGTCCGGTTGGCGGTTTGTTGTGCCGGTGCAGCTCGCGCACAAACGCTTGCGCAAATTTCAGCGAAACAGGCTGAATTTTCATGTTGTCACCACCCAATCCAAGAAGTGATCCACGTCTGCGGCGCCGTACAGGCAGCAGTAGTTGCATCTCATCAAACTCATGTCGTCGCGGAAAACCCGTTGCAGCGGGGACAAATAGCCCGACTTGGTCTTGACCTCGACGAACCACACGCGCCCACCAGGCAGCACGACCAGACGGTCGGCCACACCACGGTGAGCGGGCGATACGAACTTGTACGCCTTGCCGCCGAGGGCTTCGACACCCTTGACCAGCCTGCGTTCGACATCTCTCTCAAGCATTGCTTCTCCTCTTTGCTGTACATGCTGCGCAGCGCCACAGCCGATGCTGGTAGCTGCTGCCTTCGCCGTCCCTGACGTTGCGGTTGCAGTCAAAGCACCGCCGCAGGAACATGTGCGGGTCAATCGGCTTCTCCGAAATTTTGTGTTGGGCCATGTCCGTAACTTTATAGCGGAAAAAAGTCTTGTGCAAGTCTTTTTTGTCGGCTACACTGCAGACCTCATCAGTTCACTGGAGTTCAGATGCAACACAGTAAAGTAGTCGGCGGCTCCTCCGCCAAGCGCGTCATCAACTGCCCCGGCAGCGTGGCGCTCGTTGCCAAGATGCCGCCGCAGGCGTCGTCCAAGTACGCCGAGGAGGGCACGCTCCTGCACGGCTGCATGGAAGACCTGCTGGCCGACGGCGAGATGGGCGACGTGATCGCCAAGCACAACCTGTCGCCCGAGCAGGCCGAGAAGCTGCAGTTCTGCATCGACGCGCTCGACCAGATCGACCCCGAGCAGACGATGCAGTTCGTGCAGGAGGTCGAGGTCGAGTTTGAGGGCGTCAAGGCGCTGGAAGGCGTTTTCGGCAACGCTGACCTGATCGGGCGCGTGGGTGACCGCGCTGTCGTGCTGGACTGGAAGTTCGGCGACGGCGTGATGGTTGAGGCCGAGGAAAGCGAGCAGGGGCTGTTCTACGCTGCTGCGGCGCTCAAGACCAGCAAGGTGCAGTGGGCCTTTGACGGTGCGACTGAGGTCGAGATCGTGATCGTCCAGCCGCCCCATGTGCGCCGCTGGGTGACGACGTTCAAGCGCGTGCATGAGTTTGAACGTGAACTGGTCGTGGCCGTGCAAGCCGCCAAGCGCCCCGACGCCCCCATCGTGATCGGCGACCACTGCCGGTGGTGCACCGCCAAGCCGATCTGCCCGCAAGTCAGCGGCGCGGTGGACCGCGTGACGCATACGGCGCTGGCCACGGTGGACCCCGAGGCGCTGGGCCAGGCGCTGGCGCTGGCCGAGCGGCTGGAGGACTTCATCGCTGACGCCCGCAAGCTGGCGCAGGCGCGGCTGGAGAAGGGCATGGCCGTGCCGGGTTATAAACTGGTGCCCAAGCGGGCGACCCGTCAGTGGGCCGATGACAAGGGGATGCACGTTGTCTGGCTGAACGCCGGCATCTGCCCCACTGTCTACCAAGAAATCAAATTGCGCAGTCCTGCTCAGATGGAGAAGGTCTGCAAGGAGCAAGGCGTCACGTTTCCGGCCAATCAGGTCGTGAGCGTCTCGTCAGGCAACACCCTCGCACCGGAGAGCGATCCCCGGCCAGCGGCGGTGCTCATCGGGCAGCAACTCGTTGCTGCTCTTTCTAAACTGAAGTGAAAGGTTCAATCGTGTCCAATATCGTTGCGTTCTCTCAAGCCGGTCTGCCGGCAGTTTCCTCCCTCTCCACTGCCCTGCGGGCCATCGCACCTGACGTGGGCTCTGCCACCGTCATCGTGAAGATGGACAAGACGGGCCACTGGGTGTTTGGCGCGGATCAGACCGAGGTGGAAGACGGCTCCCTGTGGGCCGTCAATCCCTTCAGTTTCGTCCACGGCTTCATCGCGTGGGGTGAGGGGGAGGTGCTGGGCGAGAAGATGGTCGGCATCACCCAGCCGCTGCCCGAACTCGACGTGGCGCCCCCCGGCGCCAAGCGGGGTTGGGAGGCACAGGTGGGGTTCTCGCTCAAGTGCATCAGCGGCGAAGATGCCGGCATGGAGGCGCGGTATACCGTGACTTCTGTCGGCGGCAAGCGCGCAGTGCAGACGCTGGCGGTCGAGATCGCCACGCAAGTGGAGAAGGATCAGACCAAGCCGGTGCCTGTGATCGTTCTCGGGAAGGATCATTACCAGCACAAGTCCTACGGGCGCGTCTACACGCCCGAGTTCAAGGTGCAGCACTGGGTCGGCATGGATGGCGCGGCTGATGAAGCCACCGAGTCTGCCGGGGAGACTGCCGCCGAGCCGGCACCGACTGGCCGTCGTCGTCGCGCGGCCTGAGAGTAAGGGTGGCCCTCCGGGGCCATCTTTTTTATGCCCATCTGGTGTGACTTCGAAACAAAATCCGACTGCGACCTCACGGTCGCGGGCGTTTACAACTACGCGCAGGACGCGAGCACAGAAGTGCTGTGCATGGCGTATGCGCATGATGATGAGGAGGTACAGGTCTGGACACCAGACCAGCCGTTTCCGGGCACGGTGATCAACGCCATCAACTTGGGTGAGCGCATCTGCGCCCACAACGCGGCGTTTGAACGGCTGATCTTCTGGTTCGTGCTGTGCAACGATTACCCAGTGCCGAAGCCGTCATTGGACCAGTTCTACTGCACCGCAGCGCAGGCCCGCTCCAACTGCGCGCCGGGCTCGTTGGAGGACGTCGGTCGGTTTGCCGGCGCCAGTATGCGCAAGGACCACAAGGGTGCTGCGCTGGTGCGCAAGTGCTGCATCCCGCCGTTCAAGCACACCGAGCAAGACCTGGCCGACCTGTTTGACTACTGCGCTCAGGACGTGCGTGCGATGCGGGCCATCAGCAAGGCCCTGCGCCCGCTGTCTGCCGAGGAGTTGTCCGACTACTGGGCGAACGAGCGCATCAACGACCGTGGCGTGCTGGTGGACGTAGACCTCGCCAAGGCCGCGCAGACCTACGCTGTGGAGGAACTTGACGCCATCCAGCAGGAGGTGCGTGAGGTGACGGACGGCGAGATCACGTCAGTGCGCTCGCCCCGGATGCGCGAGTGGGTATGGGAACGCGTTGGCCCCGAAGCGCGCCGTTTGATGACGGTCCACAAAGACGGAGAAGAAAAGCAGTCCATCGACAAAACCGTCCGTGCCGCGCTGCTGATCCTAGCAGAGGAAAACCCTGATGAAGTACCCCCCGACGCGGCAACCGTCATTCAGTGCGCAGACGACCTCTGGGCATCGTCGGTCGCCAAGTTCGTCCGTATGGCCGCGCTTGCGGATGTCGAAGATCACCGTGTGCGCGGCGCGTTCGTGTTCGCTGGCGGTGCTGCCACGGGGCGGGCGTCCAGCTACGGGCTGCAAGTCCACAACTTCGCCCGCAAGGTCGCCAAAGATCCGCAGGCCGTCCGTCATGCGATGTGCCGTGGACATCAAATCGTGCCTGCGTTCGGCAAGCGGGTGACGGACGTCTTGAAGGGAATGCTGCGGCCCGCGCTGATCCCGGCAGCGGGCAAGCAGTTCGTCGTCGCTGATTGGTCGGCCATCGAAGGCCGCGTGAATCCGTGGCTGGCCGCAACGCCTGCGGGCGACGCCAAGCTGGAGGCGTTCCGTCGTGGGCTGGATGCCTACATCGTCAACGCTGCAGCGACGTTCGGCACCACATACGACGCCATCTTGGCCGGCTACGAAGCCGAGGACGCTGTGTCCACCGGGCAGCGCCAGATCGGCAAGGTGCAGGAACTCGCCTGCGGGTTCGGGGGTGGCGTGGGCGCGTTCGCCGCGATGGGGCGCGTGTATGGCGTGAACCTGCCCGAGCATGAGGCCAAGCGCATGGTGGGCGCCTGGCGCAAGGCGAACCCGTGGGCGCCGCTGTTTTGGAGTGATCTTGAGCGGGCCTACATGGGTGCCATGCGGCGCAAGGGTCAGGCGGTGCCGGCAGGGCGAGTGTCCTACTTGTTCGATGGGACTCATCTCTGGTACGCGCTGCCGTCTGGGCGCATACTCTGTTACCCCCACGCAAGACTTGACTCCGATGGCATCAGCTACGCCAAAGCCTCTTGGAAACCCGCCGCTGATGCCAAGGAGTGGCCTCGCGCGCGCTTATGGCCGGGTCTGGCATGTGAGAACGTCACGCAAGCCGCGGCGCATGACATCTTGCGGTATGCGCTGCGTGAACTTGAGCGCGAGGGCGAGGATGTGGTCTTGCACGTCCACGACGAAATCGTCTGCGAGACGAGCGAGCCTGCGCGAACAACCGAACTGATGAAGCGGGTGATGACCAACCCGCCAGCATGGGCGGCGGGTCTGCCGCTGGGCATTGGCATCAAAACAATGGAGAGATACGGCAAATGATGACGCAAATTGGGTGCTGTAAATTGTATTTGGGTGATTGGCGCAATTTAGACTTGCGCGCCGACATCCTGTTGGCTGACCCGCCCTACGGTAATGATTACCGTCAAAAGCGCAGCAGGGATAAATGGGTGCGCCCTACCCAAGAGCACGCGCCCATCGTGGGTAACGCCGAACCGTTCGACCCCCAACCTTTGCTGCAGATAGCACCAGTGGCCGTAATGTGGGGCGCTAACTACTACGCCGACAAACTGCCGCCAAACGGCAAATGGCTAGTGTGGGACAAGCGAGAAAACACCACGCCAGACGACGGCGCGGATGTTGAGATGGCGTGGACAAACCTGCCCGGCGTGCCGCGAATGCACCGGCAATTGTGGCGCGGCGTCTGCCGTCGCGGAGAAGAAAACATAAGCAAAGGCGCGCGCAAGTTGCATCCAAACCAGAAGCCGGTTGCGCTGATGGATTGGTGCCTGCAGCAGACCAAAGCGACGCAGGATACCGTGGTGCTGGACCCGTTTATGGGTAGCGGTACGACCGGGTTGGCGTGCTTGCGGCGGGGCGTGCCGTTTATCGGCGTGGAAATTGACCCCGTGCATTTTGAAACTGCAGCTAAAAGATTACGCGCAGAGTTGCAAAACATATGAGGGGACTTGGCAAATGACATCACAAGAATTCATTGAGTACCTCGCCGCGCTCGCGCCTGCTGGCGAGACGGCGCTGATCGTGCGGCAGACACCGCGCCTGGTGAACGGGGAAATGCAGTTCCACGCCAACGGCGCGATCAAGGCGTCTTGGCCGGCGTACCTGCCCACGCGGCGGATCAAGGAAGGTGAGGCGTGGTTCGGCAACACCGCCTCGTTTATCATCGACCGCTTCATTGAGGGCAAGCCCAGCGCAGGCGCCGCCAATTGCGAATATGTGCTGGTGATGATGCTGGACGACATCGGCACCAAGAGCAAGACGCCCCCGCTGGCCCCGACGTGGATCATGGAGACGTCAGCCGGGAACTATCAGTGGGGCTACGTCTTCAGCGACCAGCCGACCAAGCTGGAGTTTGTCGGCGCGATCAACGCCATCGCCGCTGCGGGCTACACCGACGCGGGGGCCTGCAACCCGGTCAGAAATTTCCGACTGCCCGGCAGCGTCAACTTCAAGCCCGGCAAGGACTCGTTCGTCTCGCGCCTGGTGGAGTTCACGCCCGGGCGTGAGTACACGCTGGCCGAGATCTGCGCCGGCTTGGGCGTCACGCCCGAGGTGGTGGAGTCGTTGGGGCCGCGCCCGGTGCGCCTGTCCGATGACGGGGCTGATGACGTGGCGACATGGCTATCCGAGCAGGGCTTGGTTCTGTCGCGTCCGAACACCGAGGGCTGGATGGGGGTCGTGTGCCCCAACGCCGAGGCCCACACCGACGGCAACCCCGAGGGCCGTTACCTGCCTTCAGGAAGGGCGTTCTGCTGCCTGCACTCGCACTGCATCGACCTCGACAGCGCTTGGTTCTTGGAGTGGGTGGCCGAGCGGGGCGGGCCAAAGCACACGCCTGGCCTGCGGGATGAGTTGCTGCAGCAGGCGATGCTGCAGACCATCGGGCGGCTGACCCCCACGCCCGAACTGGCCGGTGCGGTGGCCGAGGTGATGGCCGAGGTGGACCGGGCCGAGGCTGCGCGGACCGACAAGGCCGACTGGTGGTCCCGGTTTGCTTACGTTGTGTCCGATGATGCGTACTTCGACATGCGCGAGCGGCGCCAGTTCACGCGGACGAACTTCAACGCGCTGTTCCGGCACGTTAGTTGCCGGTCGATCCACGGCAAGAACCCCAAAATCGAAGCGTCGATCTGCTTTGACGAGCACCGTCAGACCAAGGGCGGGCGGGTGCTGGACGGTATCGCGTACAGCGCGGGCGATGACGTGCTGGTGGCCCGTGCAGGTGGCGTGTACGGCAACAAGTGGCGCGACGGGCGCCCGGCAGTCACTGGCGGTGCCTCGGACGCTGCGGTGCGCCCGTGGCTTGAGCATGCCGAGCGGATGATCCCCGACGCCGCCGAGCGTGAGCATGTGCTCAACATCATGGCGTTCAAGGTTCAGCACCCGTCGATCAAAGTCAACCACGGTGTGTTGCACGCTGGCCGGCCTGGCAGTGGTAAGGATTCGCTTTGGGCGCCGTTCCTGTGGGCGGTGGGCGGGGAAGGGAAGACGAACGTCGCAACCGTACGGAACGAGGAGATCAATTCCCAGTGGGGATACGCTTTTGAGAGTGAAGTGCTGGTGCTGAACGAACTGCGCCAGCCCGAGGCGTCCGACCGTCGCGCGTTGGAGAACCGCCTGAAGCCCCTGCTTGCCGCGCCGCCTGAACTGATCTCAATCCAGCGTAAGGGGCTGCACCCCTACGACGCCGCGAACAGGCTCTTGGTCTTGGCGTTCAGTAACGAGCGCGCCGCCATCTCACTGCCCAGTGATGATCGTCGATGGTTCGTCCTGTGGTCCGAGGCCGAGATCATGCCCCCTGACGCTGCGGCTCGCCTGTGGGCGTGGTACGCGGGCGGGGGCCTGGCTTCGGTGGCGGCTTGGCTGCATGCCCGTGACGTGTCCACGTTCCAGCCTGGCGCCGCCCCGCCGATGACCGAGGCCAAGGCCATCATGCTGCAGGCGGGCCTGAGCGGGTCGGAGGCGTGGCTGGTCGAACAGATGACTCACCGTATCGGCATGTTCGCCCGTGGGGTCGTTGGCGGGCCGTGGCAGGGGTTCTTGGAGGGCCTGCAAGCCCGTGCGCCAGCGCACATCAAGCTGGTGGTCCCTGCCCTGCTACACGCCTTCCGTGAGGCCGGTTGGGAAGATATGGGGCGGGTTTACTCGGTCGAACACCCGACGAAAAAGCACGTTTTCCGCGCGCCTGACTGGACCGGCAGCAAGAGCGAGGCGCGCCGTCTGGTGGATCTTCCTGAGCCCAGCGCGGCTGACATCATCGCTCGCGTGAAGGGGTGAAAGAAAAGCCCGCCGGGCTTGTGGCCTGGCGGGCTTGAAGGATCAGGAGAAAGTTGGCAGGCCCGACTATAGATCAAGGATGATGATCAGTCCAGCGGCCAGCAAAAGGGCTAGGCCGGCCCAGATCATCGCCGTTCCTGCGGGCCGTAGGAACGGGTATCGTCCGATACCGGGGTCAGTTCGTACAGAACATCCTCCAGCGTGACACAAGGGCCGGCTGCGGGCGCGTCATCCTCCCGCAGCACCACGGGCGTGTCTGGGTCCATGCGCGAGAGATACGCGATCAGTTCAGCTACTGTGGCGTGGTCGTGGCGGGTCATGGTGTCAGTCTCCTTTGCGTTATATGCGGCCAAGTGTTCAATGATGTCGTCGTCGGTATATTGGAACGATTCGTCCAGCCCGAAGTAGGGCACGACAAACTTCCAGAATCGCTCGCGGTCTTCGGCTGGCAATTTGTCCGGGTACAGTTCCCGGCGTATCTCCTCCAGTTCGGAGGGGGTCAAGGGTCGATCCGGGTCAAGACAGGGGATCATGATCGGGTTCATGTTGCGATCCTTTCAGAATGGCGCCGCTGGCGCGTTGACGGGATAGGGCACTGGCGCGCGCACGGGCTTAGGGTCCGGGGCGTGGCCGGGGGCCGGTAACGTGACGGGGAAGGGCCACGGGCGGGGGCGTGGTGGCGTGGCGTGGTGCATAGGGTTGCTGCGGGACATGGTCAACCCTCTTCAATGTTGCGAGCGATACAGTAGGAATCTGCAGCATCCTGCGGGGTCAACCCCGAATAAAAATAGTGCAGCGCTGCAGGCCATTCGATCCTTCCCGATAACGCGGGCCTGCGTGTCACCACTAAATCATTGAATGCTGCGAGCCATTCGGCTTGCTTTTGTGCTTTGGTTTGCGCGTAGTGTCGTTTCATGGTCAATCCTCACGCGTTGCAACACCCGCAGCAAGGGGCATCCTCGCACCGTCCCTTGCGATTCCGGTAGAACTCACGCCCGCCAGAATTCCAAACATGCGACACGCCACGTTCCAGACTCTGGCGCAGGTATCGCCCAGCATGCGATGCTGCCTCCGGGTCGGCATCCGCCAAATCAGGGTCAATCGACCGCGCCAAAGACAAATCAGGGTCGACTGCGGGCATGAGGTCGGACAGATAAGCCCGGCCCTTCCCGACGTAAACGATGGTGTCCCCCGGGCGGATAGGCGCGCCAGTACGGGAACACTTCCCCGGATAACGTGCTTGCATGGTTCTCATGGTCAACCCCTTCATGCTGCGCGAATGGATATGACACGCCGGGCATGCCCTGCAGCATGGTCAGCGATCACGACGCTGCGCGCGGCTTTGCTGGTGCCGGCACACAGCATGCAATCGGAACACTGGGCCTTACGGCCACCCTCGGCACTGGCCGGGCACGTTACCTCACGCGGAGCCTTATCAACGCCGATGGATACGCGAAAGTAGCGCATCCCCATGGCGGTGGCTTGCTGGGCTTCGTCGGCAGAGTCTGCCGATGCCATTACGAGCGGGGACCATGCGCGCGCGTCAAAGCCTACGGACTGCCATTGGTGCGTATAGCCCACATGGCCAGCACTCAGGGACACCAGTAGTTGCCAAAGCGCGACCGGAGCTGCCGCAGGGTCACCGTAAGTGCCTAGTCTGAGCTTTCGATTGCGCAGCATTGCGCGCACTTGGTCAACCGATGTTGCGCGCGGATACGATCCGCGAGCGTATGCCCGATAGACTGACAGAACAGACTCATGCACTTTGACGTAACACGGCGCCGAGGGAAGCCCTGCGCGCTCGAGCATGCGAGCGATCAAGGGGCGATGCGGGCACAAACCGCATACGCTCGCATCATCGCCAGTCTTAAGCGCCGTGTGTGGCTCAACGTCGGATCGAATGATGAACGATTGAACGAGGTTCCCCGTTTTACCATTGGCACTAGACTGGTCGAGCCCCGTCAGGATGACAACGATAGGCTTTCCATCGATGGCGCTGGGGCCATCGTAAACAATCAGGCTGTTGGTGTTTGGCATGGTGTTACCTTATTGGATTGCATTGGACTGTGCGATGCGTGGCGCATCCCATAGGCGCCCGTTGGGGGCGCCTAGGCGGATAGGTCAGGCTCCACTAGCGGACTCGTGGAGTCCAGCGGCTCCCCTACGTTTAATCATCGCGTCCGCTATGTGATAAGCCTCATAAGCTAACGAGTCCGTCCAGCCTTCATACAGCCCGGTCGCAACGGTGTATTCCGTGGTTAGCAAAGCCTGCAAGGCTTTCGCGGCAAAGTAGTCGCGCAGGGTCATCCCATCTGCATCGCTACCAAGCCGACTATGTGGAAACGCGAGCGGCGCAGTCATACGGGCTCCACGATCGAGTCACAGACTGCGCGCAGATGCAATTCGCTGCGACGATCGCGGGCCAGCAAACGACCCTTGAGCGTGTATGCGCACCATTCCGAGGGCGCTGTTTGACGCACGGTGTAGGCCACGTGTTGCAGGCGCTCTGTAGTGCCGTCTGGTTTGATTTTGGTGAAGATCATGTTGTCTCTCCTGATGTGTGAGGGTGGCTTAGATGCCGGCGGCGATCAGCGCGCCGAGCGCGAGACCGAAGGCGATGGAAAAGAGGATGTCACGGATGCGGATCATGGTGTCAGGCCTCACAGGTTACGCAGGTGATTAACGTCAACACCTACGACGCGCAGGAACGCTGCGAGGGTTGACACCTTGACGCCGAAGTAGTCGGCAGCGTCTGCGCATGCGTCAATCGGGTTCTGTACGCGCTGTGTGCGGTGGAATCTGTAGGTGGTCAGGATGGAAGGGTGCAGCATGATAGGCGCCTTAGGCGGTTGGTTGATGACAGAGCCAGTGTAAAACAATGTTGTTACCTAAGTGAAGTGTAGGGTCAAATTGTTAGGCTATGGGTGTTGCCTATGGGTGCCTAGAACCATGACCTAACTCCCAAAACGGCCTTACGGGATTGTCGTTAGTTGACTAGAGCACTTGGGTTTAGGCGGTTTGAGGCCTTCGGTCTAGCCTTGACGCTAGCCCATTGGCTAGGCGGTGTCTGCGCCCGTGCTCACCGAGGGAGATATGCTAGTTAGGCTATTAGATGATCTACCCTTAGGAAAAAGAAAAAAATACTGTATATATATACAGTACACATACAGTGGCGGCTGGCATGCGCGGTTAGGCGTAGCCTAGATCGCCTATCGCCCCATCGCACCCGCGTCACCACGCAACCATATGCAATCTAGGCGCATGGCATGGCGTGGCATAGGTTGCCTATGGTCTGGTAACCATGCTGGCCAAGGCAGCGACCCCGATAGGCGTGGCCTAGGTGACCTAGCATGACCTAGCAGACTGCAGACGGCAGACGGCAGACGGCAGACGGCAGACGGCAGACGGCAGAGAGGGGGGAGGGGAGGGCCGGCGACCTGAGCGGTCAAAAACGAAGGGCTCGCAGACAATTTTTATTTTTTGGGGCCACAAACCATTTTTATTTTTGCAGACACAAACGGAAAAGGCTTACGCTATACTCAGATCGCCATGTTCAAGTCGCTCCCGCTGACCATCCGCGAAGTCAAGGCCACGGAGGCCGTGCTGAACCGCGTGTATGACGCGGCAAAGCTGGGGTTGAAGGGTGATAACCTGGCGTTGGCGGCAGGGTTGTTGCCGAGCGAGTACCGGCGCTTGCGAGAACTGGACCCGATTGCGGAGTTGGCTGAGCAAAAAGGCCGCGCGGATGGCGAGATCGCCATGTCCACGGTGTTGCATGAGGCGGCGATGAACGGCGACTCCAAGGCGGCGCTTGAGATACTGAAGCACGCTCACGGTTGGGTGGCCAAGCAGCAGGTACAGATCGACGTGGCGCAGCAGATCAGCATCACGGCAGCGCTTGAGCAAGCGCAGTCGCGGGTGCTGGAACTCGTACATGAGGTGACGGATGCAAGAGCCCCGGTTTTCGGCGGACCAAGAGCAAGGCTTGATGGCCAGGCTCTGGAGTCCGGCGATAGCGAACGACCCTGAAAAGTTCGTCCTGTTCGCGTTCCCGTGGGGCGAGAACGGCACGCCGCTGGCCAAGCACAAGGGGCCGCGGGGGTGGCAGCGGCAGGTGCTGCGCGACATCCGCGACCACATCGCCAAGAACGGGTCGATAGATGCGTACCAGGTGCTGCGCATGGCCACGGCGTCAGGTCGGGGCATCGGCAAGTCGGCGCTGGTGAGTTGGCTGGTAGTGTGGATGCTGACCACGCGCATCGGCGCCAGCGTCATCGTGTCGGCTAACAGCGAAGCGCAGCTCCGCAGCATCACATGGGCCGAGATCACGAAGTGGTTGGCGATGCTGATCAACAGCCACTGGTGGGAGATCAGCGCCACGCGGATCACGCCGGCCAAGTGGCTGAGTGAGATCGTCGAGCGCGACCTACGCAAAGGCACGCGGTACTGGGGCGCGGAGGGTCGGCTGTGGTCGGAGGAGAACCCTGACGCCTACGCCGGCCTGCACAACTCAGACGGCGTGCTGCTGATCTTTGACGAAGCCAGCGGCATACCGGACACGATCTGGGACGTGGCGCAGGGCTTCTTCACGGAGAACACGCCGCACAGGTTCTGGTTGGCGTTCAGCAACCCCCGGCGCAACCAGGGGTACTTCTACGAGTGCTTCAACGCCAAGCGGGCGTTCTGGAACACGCGGCAGATCGACGCGCGCACGGTCGAGGACACGGACAAGAGCGTCTACGAGCAGATCATTGAGGAGTACGGCGAGGACAGCCCGCAGGCCCGCATCGAGGTCTACGGCGAGTTCCCGTCAACGGGCGACGAGCAGTTCATCGCGCCAAGGCTGGTCGATGAGGCGTTCAAGCGAGCCAAGTACAAAGACCCCGGAGCGCCTATCGTGATCGGCGTGGACCCGGCGCGCAGCGGGGCAGACTCCACCGTCATCGTGGCCAGGCAAGGGCGCGACCTGGTGGAGATCCGGCGCTACCGCGGCGACGACACCATGACGGTCGTGGGGCACGTCATTGAGGCGATTGAAGACTTCAAGCCTACGCTGGTGGTGCTGGACGAGGGCGGGCTGGGGTACGGCATCCTTGACAGGCTGAACGAGCAGCGGTATAAGGTGCGCGGCGTCAATTTTGGCTGGAAAGCCAAGAATCAGGTCATGTGGGGCAACAAACGGGCCGAAATGTGGGGTGCGATGCGCGACTGGTTGCGCACCGCGGCTATCAAAGAGGACCGGCAGCTCAAAACGGACCTGACGGGGCCAAAAACCAAGCCTGACAGCAGCGGAACGATCTATCTGGAGTCAAAAAAGGACATGAAAGCCCGCGGATTGGCCTCTCCAGACGCAGCTGACGCGCTGGCGGTCACGTTCGCCTTCCCCGTGGCCTCCAGAGAGCGCGTGGAGCGCCCCAGAACGCTTACAATGCGCGACAGAAGCCAAATGTCGGCGAGTTGGATGGGGGCGTAATGGCCGATTACACGGGAATCACCGCCGCAGCAGCCGTCGCCAACGGCGGGGGCGGCAAAAACAAGTCCGAATCGGACGTTTTGGCCACCGCCCGTACCCGGCTGAACCAAGCCATTTCGGCCTACAGCGAGAGTCGGGAAGACGAGATTGACGACCTGAAGTTTTTCGCCGGCAGTCCGGACAACCACTGGCAGTGGCCAGCAGACGTTCTGGCCACCCGCGGCGCGGTGCAGGGGCAGACGATCAACGCCAGGCCGTGCCTGACGATCAACAAGCTGCCGCAGCACGTCCGGCAGGTCACCAACGACCAGCGGCAGAACCGCCCCAGCGGCAAGGTGATCCCGGCTGACGACAAGGCCGACGTCGAGGTCGCGGAAATCTTTGACGGCGTGGTGCGGCACATTGAGTACATCTCTGACGCCGACGTGGCTTACGACACGGCCTGCGAGAACCAGGTGTCGTTCGGTGAGGGCTACATCCGCATCCTGACCGAGTACTGCGACGACAACACCTTCGATCAGGACATCAAGATCGGGCGGGTGCGCAACTCGTTCTCGGTCTACATGGACCCGATGATTCAAGACCCCTGCGGGGCTGACGCCAAGTGGTGCTTCATCACTGAGGACATCACCCGCGAGGAGTACCACCGGCTGTACCCCAAGGCGTCGCCGGCCAACACGCTGATGAGTCTGGGCGTGGGTGACCAGTCCCTGAGCCAGTGGATCAACGACGACACGATCCGCATCGCTGAGTACTTCTACGTCGATTACGACACCGCCACGCTGAACCTGTATCCGGGCAACCAGACGGCGTTTGCCGGGTCGCTTGAGGACAAGGAACTCAAGGCGATGTTCGGCAAGCCGATCCGCTCGCGCCAGGCCGACCGCAAGAAGATCAAGTGGTGCAAGATCAACGGCTACGAGATCCTTGAGGAGCAGGAGTGGGCCGGCAAGTACATCCCCGTGGTGCGGGTGGTCGGCAACGAGTATGAGGTCGATGGCCGGGTGTACGTCTCGGGCTTGGTGCGCAACGCCAAGGACGCCCAGCGGATGTACAACTACTGGACAAGCCAAGAGGCCGAGATGCTGGCGCTGGCCCCCAAAGCACCGTTTATCGGCTACGGCGGGCAGTTCGAAGGGTACGAGATGCAGTGGAAGACTGCAAACACCCAGAACTGGCCGTATTTGGAGGTCAACCCTGACGTGACGGACGGCGCGGGCAACACGCTGCCGCTGCCGCAGCGCGCCATGCCTCCGATGGCCCAGACGGGCCTGATTCAGGCCAAGATGGGGGCTGCAGAGGACATCAAGGGCACCACGGGGCAGTACAACGCATCGCTGGGGCTGGAAGGCAACGAACGCTCAGGCAAGGCCATCTTGGCCCGCCAGCGTGAAGGCGACACGGGGACGTACCACTATGTTGATAATCTGGCTCGGGCTGTGCGTCATGTTACTCGCCAACTGGTGGATCTGATCCCCAAGATCTACGACACGGAACGCATCGCTCGCATCATTGGCGAGGATGGCGAGTCCAGCATGGTCAAGATGAGTCCCATGCAGCCTGAGCCGGTGCGCAAGATCGTCAACCAGCAGGGCATCGTGATCGACAAGATCTACAACCCCAGCGTCGGCAAATACGACGTGGTGGTGGTGACTGGCCCCGGCTACGCGACCAAGCGTCAGGAGGCGCTGGAGGCGATGGCTCAACTGCTGCAGACCAACCCGCAACTGTGGGCGGTGGCGGGCGACCTGTTCGTCAAGAACATGGACTGGCCTGGCGCGCAGGAGCTTGCCAAGCGGTTTGAGAAGACCATTGACCCGCAGATCATGAGCGACGCGGACGAAAACCCGGCGCTGCAAGCCGCCAACCAACAGATGCAGGCGATGTCCGCGCAAATGGAGCAGATGGCCGGCATGCTGCAGCGCGTCAACCAGTCGATGGAGGCCCAAAAGCTGGAGATCGACAAGTTCAAGGCTGAGACGGACGCCGAGGTCAAGGCGTACGAGGCCGAGACACGGCGACTGCAGGCAATGGCCGCGGGCATGCAGCCTGAACAGGTGCAAGAGGTCGTCATGCAGACGCTGCGCGACGTCATGACGGTCGGCGACATGGTGGTCAACCAGCGCGCGGCTGAGATGCCGATGGGCGAGCCGATGGGAGCGCCGGTATGACTTATGATGAAGCGCATAGGCTGTTTGAGTACCGTGACGGCGCTTTGTACTGGAAAGTGACGTCTAACTCTAGAGCGCTCGCCGGCGCAAAAGCGGGCACTTTCAATTCTCATTTAGGCCGGTTTTACGTGCGTGCAAACAAAAAAAGTTATTTGCGGTCTCGGCTAATCTTTTTGATGCATCACGGGGAGATCCCAGACGAAATAGATCATGTTGACGGAGTACGAGACAACGATCGCATTGAAAATTTACGCGCGGCTACCGCAGGTGAAAACCAACGTAACAAACGGCGCCCGCTCAACAACACTAGCGGTTTCAAAAACATTCGTTTCAGAGCAAAAAAGTGGACCGTAGAACTAAAAATCAACAACAAAAATCACTACTTTGGGCGGTATGATGACCTTGAGCTAGCCGAACTTGTAGCGGTCGAAGCGCGTAACAAGTACCACGGAGCGTTTGCAAATCATGTCTAGCTCTACAATGGCAGACTTCATTGGCACGTTGTTTTTGGCTCGTGACGTAAGTCATAGTGTTCATCTAAACACACGCTCTTACGCTAAACACGTTGCGTTGAATGAGTTCTACGACAACATCTTGGACTTGGCCGATAAATTGGCAGAAGCAGCGCAAGGCAGACACGGGCTGATCGGCCCGATCACCTTGATGAGCGCCAAGAAGACGGGCAACATCTTGGAGTTCTTGGAGGACTCCCTGTCCGAGGTCGAGAAGATGCGCTACGACGTGTGCAAGAAGGACGACACGCCGCTGCAGAACATCATCGACGAGATCGTCGGACAGTACCTGTCTTCAATCTACAAACTCAAGTTTTTGGCGTAAGGAAACACCATGTCCATGACCAACGCCGCCGAAGCGGCACTCCTCGACCTTCTGTTTCTCAACGTTGATTGGGCGAACATCGGCGACGCTGCTGGCCTGCAGAACTCGGCCACGGCAGGTTCGTTTTACATCTCGCTGCACAGCGCAGACCCCGGCGAGGCGGGCAACCAGAGCACCAACGAAATCAGCTACACCGGCTACGCCCGCGTGGCTGTGAACCGCACGGCAGGCGGCTGGACGCGAACGGTCAGCACCATCGCCAACACCGCGCTGGTGCAGTTCGGCCAGTGTACGGCGGGCACCGCCACGGCCACGCACTTCGGCATCGGCACGGACAGCACAGGCGCGGGCAACCTGCTGCTGAAAGGTGCGCTGAACGCCAGCCTGTCCATCAGCAACGGCATTCAGCCGCAGTTTGCTGCTGGTGCCATGACCGCCACCGTGGACTGATGTGAGCCTGCGGTACTTTTGCGCCCACTGTCTGCAAGACCTTGAGCTTGTGGACAACGAGGTGCAACAGTGCCCGGAACACCCAGATGGCGCGGTGGATTGGCATGTAGAGGTGACACCCGATGTCGCTGAATAGCGTTCGCGTGCTGGGCGATGCTGCGGATGGCAGCAACACCTGGCAGTCATTCTTCTACAAGACCACAGGCCCCAACGTCGCCGGGCGCTGGGTGGACACCTCGGTGGGGTCGGGCATCCCGGTCTACCAAGCTTACGTCGGCGCACAGTTCCAGGCCACACCTGTCTACGGCGAGGGCAATCGGGGCATCTACGCCGGGCCGACGCCGCCAGTCGGGCTGACCAAGTACCTGCACGCCATGTCGATCGGCACAGCGGGCGCTGGGGTTCCGGCGCACTTCATGCTGTGCGACTACCTCATGTTCTACCCGCTGGTTGACGGCGACGATGCCGACCCGCAGGCGATGGACAACGCGCTCACGCTGCCCAGATACATAGACGGCCATGGCGTGAGGCTGATGTGCGTGATTGCAACGCCGACTGCAAACTCGGTGCAGTGCACGGTCAACTACACCAACAGCAATGGTGTGGCGGGTCGCATAGTGACCTTCGGGGTCACTGCATCGG
>Ga0315903_10003536_pt1 | contig 21633 bp, 20 predicted proteins | sample LakEriMetagenome_7_FD_203524 | JGI IMG/M metagenome (GOLD analysis project Ga0315903, IMG submission 203524) | Freshwater fungal communities from buoy surface, Lake Erie, Ohio, United States - Buoy 2 MA119 | ecosystem: Environmental > Aquatic > Freshwater > Lake | place: USA: Lake Erie, Ohio... | reverse complement strand
CGTTTAATCAGCAGCAGCCCTACCAACACGCGCAGTCTTACAACTTTATGTATTGATGCTGAAGGTAGTACCCCAATTGCTAATGTAGTACTCACCATACTCAGCGATAACACAAAACGCAAGTCGCCTGTATCTGGTTTCAATGTATTTCAAAATTTAAAAGCAGGCAAAGAACAAATTCGTGTTGAGCATGTCGATTACAAAACTCAAATTATAGACTTCACAATGGTTACCGGCAATACTACCGAACTTGCCATTACGATGGTAAGGGTTTAAAATTAAATCTCTTCGATTTCTGTTCATGTTAAAGCACCTAGCGATGGGTGCTTTTTTAGTTTTGCATTATTGTTTCTTAAGTGTGATGATACCAACCATCGCAGAAGCACGAATCGGCTCATAGCTAATTTGCTCATCGGCTCATTATTCTTACATTTTTATTTATCTTGCAAATACTTTTATGAAAAAAATACTTCTTACTATTAGCTACCTGCTTTTTATTACATGCCCTACAATCGCTCAAGAGAAGCCTCCATTAGCCATTCAAAAAGGTCAATTCACCATTTCAGCAGGTTATGGTGCGCCTAGTATTATACGAAGCTTTTTGAAAATAAATAATAAAAATAAGCAGTATGAAATAATGGGTTACGGACCTTCGATGTTGAAAGCGGATTATATGCTTACGAATAAATGGAGTGTAGGCTTAAATTTTAGCTATAGCTTTTCGCGCCTATCTTGGATGGATTATGGATGGGACTCAACCATTAAAGCCAGCAGACCTTACGAATATGGTGTTGAAGCAGAAGAATTTTCTCTATTGATAAGAAGCAATTATCATTTTTACAACAAAAAGAAAATAGACGCTTACGTGGGTGCCGGTTTTGGTTTGGGCAGAATTTACTTAGGCACTTATACTTTGGCACCGCAGAATCAATTTTCGGTTGGCTACTCTATACCTAGACCAATCAGCTTCGAAAGTACAGTGGGTATGCGCTATTATTTTACAAAACATATCGGCATTTATACTGAAGTAGGATTGGGTAAAAGTTGGTTGCTATTTAATAAATATTTTATCCCAGAATCTATCATACAAGGTGGGATAAATGTAAAGTTCTAGCAATAACAAGGTATGTTTCCGAAGGTAAACTTTGGAAAGGTAATCAGAGCAGATGCCCGAGGTATAAACCTTTCCGATAGCACCTTCCTCGTATTGATTTTTCGAATAAAAAAAGAGTGACATTACATCACTCTTTAAATATTTTATTGCTAAACAATTAAGGTTTTTTCGCCGTAATCTTAAATTTGATATTGGTAATAAATGTTGTGTTAGCAAGCATCCCTTGATTTGCTTTGGTATTAAATTTCAAAGAAAACTGCATAAATTGATTGTTGAAATAATCTTTTACATCTGTATCAACCACTGTAAAATCAATTGATGTTGCACCCGGCAATATACCATACTTATAAGCTACCAAACGTGGATTCGTGCCATTGTAAGCATCTACATACACTTTTACAGAGTCGTCCACAAAGTCAAGATTTTGTGTGTTAGTATTGTCGATTGATGTATTCATCATCATCGGAGTGATTTTTACAATATCCTCTTTCTTAACACCTGGAGCATAAGTCGTTAAATACTCATCTACTTTGGTAGCAAAAGTATCTTTCAAATCTATAGGCATCGAGAAGGCTAAGCTAGGAATAGCGTCTGTAATCGTCTTACTCTTCGTATAAGGTATTTCTACATCAATGTATTGAGTATTCGTAGTGTTTGTATTCGTGTTAGCAGTACTTTTCTTTTTACAAGCGCTTGCAGCCAGTATGAATATGCAAGCGATGAAGCTAAATTGAAGGATTTTTTTCATTTTAAAATAATTGAGGTTTAAAAGTAAGTTTAAAAATTGGTATCAAAACCAATTGTATCGACTTTATGACGACACCTATTTGTGAATCGTTAGTGAGATATTCAAATTTTGTATTTGAACCTAGTTTTTAGGTTAAATAAAAAACTCCGAAAACTAGTTCTCGGAGCTATAAAACATAAGAATGGAAACCCTTACTTTTTAATCACTTTCAGTATTTTTTCTTTTCTATTTAATGCCATGAGCATCATTACGGGTACAATAAGTAAAGTCAAAACCGTTGCAAAACCAAGTCCAAATATCATAGTCCATGAAAGTGGACCCCAGAATGCCACACTGTCGCCACCAAAAAATATATGCGGATTACCTGTTTGAAATAGCTTCACGAAATCTATATTTAATCCTACCGCTAAAGGCACCAAACCTAACATGGTTGCTGATGCTGTAAGTAAAACGGGCGTCATTCTAGTTTTGCCTGCTTCCATCAAGGCGTCTCTGGGCGACAATCCTTCTTTCAGCATGATATCGGTAAACTCGATGAGTAAGATACCATTTCGAACCACAATACCAGCCAACGCTACAATACCAATACCTGTCATGATAATTACAAACTCCATATTGAAAATAAAAATGCCTAACAATACACCAATGATGCTGAGCAATATTTCACTCATAATAATGATGGTACGACTGAATGAATTAAACTGAAGTATGAGCACTAAAAATATCATGAGGAACGAAATACCCATGGCAGACATTAAGAAAATACCTGTTTCCTTTTGCTCTTCTTGCTCACCTCCCATGCGAATGCTAATACCGGTCGGTGGGAAATAACTATCAATTTCGCTTTGCAATTGTGCAACCACTTCATTCGGATTAAACCCGTTCAATACATTCGACGAAAGTGTGATAATGCGTTTCTCATCTTTACGTTTAATACCTCCATACGTATTTCCATATTTCAAATCAACAAAACTTCCAATAGGTACCTGACGCACCATACCACCCATCGCCATATCGCGATAAGTCATGTTAATATTTTTTACAACATCAATATTATTACGTTGTGTTTCATTCAATCGCAATGTGATAGGATAATCGTCGTTAGCATCCTTGAAACGTGAAATTTCTGAACCGAACATAGCAGTTCGCAAATCGCCAGCTATCATGCCCGTGCTTATCCCTTCAATATTCATACGCGCGCGTGAAAGATCAAATACAATTTCGGGCTTGTTGGCTTGGAAATCACTTTTCAATTCTTCCACACCGCCAATTTGTTTATTGTCTAAAAATTTCTTCAATCGCTTAGATGTAGCAATAATAGAATCTAAGTTTTCGCCTGTAATTTCAATCACAATAGGCTTAGCCGTTGGAGGTCCATTCGATTCTTTATCTACGGTTACCTTAGCCCCTGGAATATCTTTTACATTATCTCTTACTTTATCAAGTAAGGCTTGCGTGCTTAGGCCATTACGTTGAGCAAAAGGTACGAATGCTATGGTAATTTTTCCGCGATTCGGATAATCACCAATCTCTCCTGAATTCTGATCGGTGGCGCCAACTTTCACATTCGAAATCACTGAAGTTACCAATGGATTGGAGCGATTAGTTGCCAAATCAATATCAAGGGCTTTATAAACTTTTGTTTCGAGTTGTTTCAGCACCTCGTTGGTTTTACTCTGATCGGTACCTTCGGGCATGGTTAAATAAACGTAGGTAAAATTGGGTTCACTGCTTGGAAAGAAAACCGTTTTGGGAGGCACCGCCATAATGAGACCAATAGAAAGTACAAACAATAAAATAATAGCACTTAATGAAATTCCTCTGTGATCGAGACACCAACTTAATAAACGTAAATAACCTTTTACAACCTTAGGCCAAATTTTAGTTTGGAAAGTATGTATCCATTTTACTAAAATAAATTTATTCAATAAATAAAACACCCAAATAAATAAAACCAAGTTGGCAAAACCATGCGAACCTCCTAAGTGAAACAATAAACCTATTGCGACAAATATTGCCGAAGTAATCGTGGTTCTCATATCCCATTTAATTTTCGATTTGCCATCATACTCTTTATCCTTCATGAAATCAACGGCAAATACAGGATTAATAAAATACGCTACTAATAAGGATGCAACCAATGTAATGATTAAGGTGATAGGTAAAAACAACATAAAGCTACCAATAACACCTTTCCAAAAAGCAAGTGGAATAAAGGGAAGTAAAGTGGTAACTGTACCAGTTAGAACAGGTAGAAATACTTCGCCTGTTGCCTTCTTGACGGCTTCTTTAATGGGTATTTTTTCATCATGAAAAATTCGATGCGCATTTTCGATCACCACAATGGCATCATCCACTACAATACCCAGGGCGAGTAAGAAGGCGAATAATACAATCATATTTAAGGTAAAGCCAATCGCTGGCAATACCATAAATGCAATCGCACATGATAAAGGAACCGACATGGCTACAAACAAGGCATTGGTTGTACCCATGAAAAATAACAAGATTAGAGTTACCAACATGAAACCAATAATGATAGTATTAATTAAATCGTGTAAGGTGGTGCGTGTACTTTCCGATTGATCTCCTGTAATAACTACATTCAAATCCTTTGGCAAATCATTGGCCTTCAATTTTGTAATTAACGTATCAATTTTATCAGATGCATCAATCAAATTCTGTCCACTTGCCTTAATTACATTTAAGGTAATTACGTTCTTTCCATTTAATCGAGCAAAGCTCTCTTGCTCTTTGTAAGTATCTTTTATTTCAGCAATATCTTTTAAATAAATATTAGCACCCATCGGATTTTTCACAACCACATTCCCAATTTCATCGGCAGTTTTAAATACTTTTTTCAAACTAATAATACGCTGCTCTCCATCTACTTTTACAACACCTGGTGTGGCTTCCACATTCTCATAGGCAATGGCGCCTTGCACATCTCGAAACGATAATTGTGCGGATTGCATTTTAAACAAATCAACATTAATTTGAATTTCACGCTCCAAGCCTCCTACTTTGTCAACACGCTTTATTTCCTTCATCGATTCAATGGCATCCTTTATCTTATCGGCGTATTTTTCTAGCCGAGCTTCATCGTAATTACCCGAAATATTTACAAATCGAATCGGAAATTCAGATACATCAATGTCTTTAATTTCAGGCGCATTGGGTAAATTATTTGGCAATCCATTTTGGGCAGATTTTGCTTTATCAACCGCATCTTTTACATCTTGTTTTGCTTTGTCAACTTTTACATCTGTATTGAATTCGGCAATGACCACCGAAAAATCTTGAAACGAATTACTGGTTACTTTTTTAACTCCTGTAATATTTTTCAACTGTTTCTCTATCGGCTTAGAAACCAAATTTTCCATATTCTCTGGCGAAGTACCTGGGTAGATAGTTTGCACAATGATTTGCGGAAACTTTACTTCAGGAAATTGCTCCTTGGGTAAATTGATATAACTCACTAATCCAAATCCGATTAGCAATACTGTCATGATATAAATAGCCGTTCTATTATTAATGGGCCAAGTTGATGGATTGAGTTTCATAATTTCTTGAATTTGACTATGCGTGAATTCTATACTTTCGGTTTATTTAAATTAGCTTATGCTTATTATTTTCAGTGCTAAATCGTTTGCGTTAATTGCACAAATTTTTGTTTGATGTTATTTACTTAAGATTTTCATTCTTTTCTTTTTCTCATCTTATTTTTAGTGCATACTCATTTAATATTACATTTATTATTAGGTTGTTTTTTCGAATAACGGAATAGTGTTTCACCACATCGCAAACATGGTATGGTTCAAGAAACATCAAATCATCACATTTCCAAATTCTCAGATTCTCACTTACCCTTATTAATTTCCTACAGCCAAAGCATCCCCTTCATTCAATTCTTCAAAACCTGTTGTAATTACTTTATCATCTAAGTTTAAGCCACTTGTTATTTCTACCTTGCTATTATAGGATCTACCTAATGTTACCGGAATTAATTTTGCCTTATTATTTGCATCAGCCACATATACAAAATCACCATTTCCAGTTTTTTGAATAAGACCTTCAGGTAATACAAACGCACTTAAATTGGCATAGGTTACAATTTTTACCTTGGCAATCATATTCGGTTTATATCTGCCATTATTTACTAAATTAATTTCTCCTTCAAATGTTCGTGATATTTGATTTATAGTTTGCGCTACATAACTTATTTTGGTTACTAGTGTATCTTTTATATCAGGAAAAAACAATATTGCATCTGTACCTGAGCCAATTTGTGCTGCATAATTTTCGGGAATATCTGCTTTCACTTTCAACTTTGAAGAGTTAACAATGCGTATCAAATTCGGAATACCAGGAGAAACGGCTTGTCCTACTTTTATTTCAACTGCATCTACCACACCACTTATCGGAGCTATAATATTGAAGCTACGCTTTGCAATATCAATTCGCTTGCGACCTACTTCAATTGAAGCTTTCTTTTTAAGTAAGGCGTCATAATTATTCTTTGCAGAAAGTAATTGTATCTCTGTTCCAATTTCTTGATCCCATAAACGTTTTTGTTTATCATATAATAATTTTGCAAAAGAAATTTGTTGCTCCAGCTCTGCGATGCCTTTATCTATCTCATCATCGATAAGGGCTTCGCTTTTTAAGCTGGCAAGTACTTGTCCTTTGTTTACATACTGCCCATTACGCACAAATATTTCTTTCACCACACCCATATTTTCAGGAGATGCATTTACGACTTGATCTGCGTCTACTCTGCCTTGAATTTCTATATAAGTTCTAAATTGAGAAGGAACCATACTTGTTACTACAACAGGTACTTTTCTAACACTTTGTTGCTGCGGATTTGCTTTCTCTAATCTGTCAATACTCGCATTCAATTCTTTTTGCTCTTGCTTAAGTTTTGCCAATTCCGCTTCACCGTTTTTATCATCAGTTTTGCTGCCACATGATACTGCCAATGCACTGACAGAAATTATCAAAGCGTGTTTTAAAATTGAATTTTTCATATATCTATTTTTGCGTTGAATGTTTATTTTAATAATCCTAATGATTTTTGGAAATCTATTTTTGCTACTACGGCTTCATACAATGAGTTATAGTAATTTGTTTGTGCTTCTTTCAAAGCAGTTTCAGCTTGTATAATTTCGATATTTGTGCCTACACCTTCTTTAAATTTTTTCTGTGCTATATCAAATACCTTCTCAGCTAGCTTAATATTCGCTTCTTGATTTTCGAGTGAAATAATTGAATTTTTTAACTGTGTTCTTGCATTGTGGCTTTCGAAATTTACCGCTTGCTTGAATGCCTCCATATCATTATCATTCTTCAAGAGGTTCAATTTCACTTGATTCATTTTAGCACGCCTTGCACCTCCACCGTATATGGGCATACTTGCATTAAGTACGAATGCCCCTGTTGGGAAATACGAATATTTGAATAAATCACCGAAAGATTGAGTTTGCGTTGCCAAACTTGTGCTGATTGCCGCCGTAAGCGTTGGTAAATAACTCTTTTGATATCTTTCATAATCAAGCTGATTCAATGATTTTGCCTTTTTCAAAATATCCATTTCGATACGTCTAGTATAATCAACTACCTTATCTAAATCTAGACCTTCCTTCACTTGAACCATAGTAAGATTTTCATCCAGGCCAATGTTCTTATTCAAATCCATTCCCATCTGAAATTTGAGTAATGCATAACTCAATTCAATTAAATTTTTAATTTTTTGCTTTTCAATATTCAGATTATTGAGTTGCACAGTTAGTCTATCTACATCAATGCGTTCTACAAAGCCTTCGTCAAATAGCTTACTAGTCTGAACTTCAATCGCAGATAACATGGTTATATTCTCTTCTAATAATTTCATTCGTTTACCCGCGATTACGCAATTGTAATAAGCTTTCGATACGGATAATCTAATATCTTCTTCAGTTCGCTTTGTATTTAATGTCGATAACTCCTCTAATCCTTTACGCGCTTTTAATGCAACAAAAACACCTGCATCAAACAATATTTGAGTTGCTTGAACACCTGCAGAAAGATTGAGTGGCAAGCCAAATTGCAATTCGCTATACTTTTGTTTGGGCTGTTGCTGAAATGCGACGAACGCTGGTGTATCTATTTTAAAGAATGAAAGACTAGAGCTAAAATCGAAGGCATCAGCAGCAGCTCGTTGCTTAGGAATAATGAACAAATATTGAAACTGTCCATTGGCACTTACTTGTGGTTTAGTGATAGCAGCTACTTCATTATTTTTCTCGCGTTGCAACTCTTCATCCATCAAAGCAGTTTTCATACGAGGTTGGTTTTTGATTGCAAATTCTATGCAATCTTGTAAGCCAAAGACTTTATCACCTTGCGCAAAAAGTTGTGCGCTAGAAAAGGCGCACCAAGCGAATAAAATTAGTTTTGTATTAAATTTTCTCATGCTAATATAAGTGTTTAGAAATAAGCTTATGACCTTTTATGGTTGCGATGCCATATAAATAGTGTGCAAATAATTGTCGGTTCAAAGTGATAATATCATATTGATTAATTGGATAAATATTGTTTTGAAAAATCATGAAGGTTGTTTCAAGTCGGTATTTGGCGATAATATCAACGTCTATGTCTTCTCTATACAAACCCTCTTGAATGCCTTGTTTTAGGTTATTAAGCAATGATTTAAAAATATAATCTCGTTTGTGGTTTTCTACGTGCTGATAACTTTTCGGATAAAATTTTTGCATTTCTGTATGACAAACAGGATTCATTTCGCGAACCATACTTTCCATCATATTTAAAATCCCTACCAATTTCTGAATCGCATTATGACTTGATTTTAGAATTTTATCAGAGATCACATGCTGAGCTTGTATCATCTTCTTCACAGTTACGAACACAAGTTCATCTTTATCTTCAAAATGCTCGTATAGTGTTTTCTTTGATATACCTGCGGCGCGCGCTATTTCATCCATCGTAACATTTTTGAACCCCAATTGCTTAAATTGCTTAAAGGCTTGTTCTACTATGTTATCGTATTGTGGATTCACGAGGCGAAACTATGAAAACTTTTTAAACTATAAAAGTTTCCTAAGTATTATTTTTCATTTTAGCAACATAAATAGGATAAGCGGGTAATTCCATATGTAAGCGGGTAAAAAATGAAAGTTGTAAAATTAGTCTTCATGAATGTTGAAACTATTTCATAAAAAAAACCATCCTCAAAAGATGGTTTAACCGTAACTATTTTTTACCGCTAATTAAACAACCGTTTCAGCTCCCTCAATAAGAACAACAGTCTTATTGCTATTCATTTCCACAAATCCACCTGTTATGTTATAAACTTCTTGACTATTTTTATCTTTTAAAATCTTGAGTTGTCCCTTTCCCAAAGCTGCTACTATGGGAGCATGGTTATCGAGTAATTCGAAGTAGCCAGAAACACCTGGCAATAAAACACCGTAAACGTCGCCGTTGAAAATTTTTCTTTCTGGGGTTAGTATGTCTAAATGCATTTTTATGATTAGCTGATATGCCAATTAGCTAATGTGCCGATAGCTAATAGCGTTTGTTATTTAATTGAAAGCTTTCTTTTTTTATATTAAGCACCAATTGGCATATTGGCACATCTTCAAATTTGCTAATTAGTTCTTCGCTGCTGTCATCATACCCTTACCTTTAGCAATGGCATCATCAATAGAACCTACCAAATTAAATGCGGCTTCAGGATACTCATCTACTTCACCATCCATAATCATATTAAAGCCACGAATGGTTTCTTCGATAGGAACAAGAACTCCTTTCAAACCTGTAAACTGCTCTGCCACATGGAAGGGTTGCGATAAGAAACGTTGTACTTTACGTGCCCTAGCAACGGTCATTCTGTCCTCCTCACTCAATTCATCCATACCTAGGATGGCGATAATATCTTGTAATTCTTTATAACGTTGTAAAATTAATTTCACACGATTCGCACAACGATAATGCTCAACACCTACGATAGCTTCTGTAAGAATCCGTGAAGTGGAATCTAAAGGATCAACCGCTGGATAAATTCCTAAATCGGCAATTTTACGACTCAATACCGTGGTTGCATCTAAGTGGGCAAATGTAGTAGCGGGAGCTGGATCTGTTAAATCATCCGCGGGTACATAAACAGCTTGTACAGAAGTGATAGAACCATTTTTTGTAGAAGTAATACGCTCTTGCATCAAACCCATTTCTGTTGCTAGCGTTGGTTGATAACCTACCGCCGATGGCATACGTCCTAATAAAGCCGAAACCTCAGAACCTGCTTGTGTAAAACGGAAGATATTATCCACAAAGAAAAGGATATCACGACCTTTCCCTTTGCCATCGCCATCACGATAATATTCAGCAACTGTTAACCCAGACAATGCCACACGAGCACGCGCTCCTGGCGGCTCATTCATTTGTCCGAATACGAAAGTCGCTTTGGAATCTTTCAAGCCTTCCATATCCACTTTATCTAAATCCCAACCACCATCTTCCATACTGTGTTTGAACGCTTCTCCATAATTCATGATGCCTGCCTCAATCATTTCACGCATCAAATCGTTTCCTTCACGGGTACGTTCACCTACACCCGCAAAAACCGAAACACCACTATATGCCTTCGCAATATTGTTAATCAATTCTTGAATTAATACTGTTTTACCTACACCCGCACCACCGAATAATCCGATTTTACCTCCTTTCGCATAAGGCTCAATTAAATCAATAACTTTAATACCTGTAAATAGTATTTCGGAAGCCGTACTCAAATCTTCAAATGCCGGTGGAGTCGCATGAATAGGACGACCTCCAACTTTTGAAGGTTGTGGTAACCCATCAATTGCATCTCCAGTTACATTAAACAGACGACCTTTAATAGCGTCTCCAATCGGCATAGCAATTGGCGCACCTGTATCTGTTACAACCATTCCACGAATCAATCCTTCTGTACCGTCCATCGCAATGGTACGAACACTATCTTCGCCTAAATGTTGTTGTACTTCTAAAACGAGAGTTGAATTATTGTTACGCTTTATTTCTAATGCGTTCATAATCTCTGGCAATTGGGAACCTGCATCAAAATGCACATCCACAACCGCTCCAATAATTTGCTTAATTTTTCCTGTATTTGCCATATTTTACTGAGTTATATATAAAAAACCAAAGGCTTTTTAAATTTTGCGCAAAGGTAAGTTTTCAAAGTTTAAAATCAAATAATAGTGAGTCAAATATTTCAGGTTATTGCCAGAAATCCTAAAAACTTGCAAAAAGAAAAAATATACCCCCTGTATATTTGTTTTTCAAACCCTTTTTCATAAAAAACAATAAGAAAATAATTATTTCGTCGTTATATATTTTTTACTACATTTGTTCATAAAATTAAACAATAATAACATGAAGAAATTATTACTTTTCGCGGGTATTGCTGCGGCAAGTTTGTCCACAAATGCTCAACTTCTTAAGCCTACAATTTCCACAGGGAAGGGCAAGGTTAAACATGTGAGCGATACGCCTGGCAACTTACAAAGCTCAAACGCTAACAAAGATAAAACCCCTGCTATTCCATTCTTTGGAGGCGGTGTAGGCCCTAGAGAAAATGTTGGTAAAACAACATACGATTTACAATCAAATGGCTCTATGATGCGTCGTGTGTTACAAAATGGAAATAATATTTCTTGTTTTTGGACAATGTCACTCGAAGAAAATGTTACCGACCAATCTTCGTTTAACGATAGAGGTACTGGTTATGCACATTATAATGGCACAGCTTGGTCATCCTATCCAACAGCTAGACTAGAAGCAATAAGAACTGGATTTAGTTCAGCCTTTTATAGTGGAAGTAATGAGGCTTATATAGCTCATGATGGTATTAATAACGTTCTTCACTTCGGCAAAAAGACAGGCACAACTTGGGGCTTGAATCAACTGAACGTTTCAAATGCGAACAAACCAATTTGGCCTCATGTAGCTTCTGCAGGTAATTGGATTTATCTTATAGCTTCTCCTTCTGATTCTAATACCCATACAAATGGTATCAGAAATGGTTATTTCTTCTCTCGTTCAGACGATAATGGAGATACTTGGATTGATGATATGATTCCAATGCCATTGATTGATTCAGTTGGACACTATAGAGGAGGTGGAAATAGTTATGCAATCTCTGCAAATAACAACGTTGTATCTATCGTTTTTGGTGATATGGGAGCTGATTTAACCTTAATAACATCAAATGATAATGGTGCCACTTGGACTAAAAAAGTAATTTTGGATTGGCCATTGAATAATTTTGACTTTGCAGGAACGGTTTCAACCGATTATACAGGTGATGCTATTGCTGATACAATCGAATGTAACGATGGTTCACACTCTGTTGTAGTAGATGATGACGGTGTTACCCACGTAGCCTTTCCTATCATCAGAGTATATAAAGATGGAGCAAGTACAGGATACGGATTTTTCTATACTTCATCTTTAGGATACTATAATGACTCCCCATCCAATGATTCAATTGCTATCGTTGATAATATTTTCAGACTTTACCATGATTGTAATGGAGATAATACATTTAGTATTGGAGAGAACTATACGGGCTCTACCGCGACTTCACCAGATGCTGCTTACAATACAATAGGAACAATTACACAACCTTCGATTTCTGTAACTTCGGGTGCAAATAAAAAAGTATTAATCACATATACAGCTATTATGGATGCTGATACAACTGAAGATGGAACTAATCCATTCTGGTTTGGTTCTTCCCAATTATCAGGTCAAAATTATCGTGATGTATTTGTAATCGGAACAGAAGATGGAGGTTTAAATTGGACCTACCCAGTAAATATTACGCGCTCAGCTCACTTTGAAGAAGCATTCGCTTCAACACCAGAAGTTCTTACAGGTACTACATTGCCTGTTTTATACCAAGCTGACATTGAACCTGGTACTATTATGCAAAATGCTGATGTGTACGATCCAACTTTTCAAAATGTAATGATACTCCAAAGCGTTTCAATTGACGATATTTTCACAGAAGGCGCTCTTGCAACAGCACCATGTGGTCAATCAGAATTACCGCTTGGTATTAAAACTATCGTGAGCAAAAATTTTGATGCTTTAAAAATTTGGCCTAATCCAGCTAGTGATCTTCTTCATGTAGATTTACCAGTAAATTATTCAGGTTCAAATTCAGTTTGCAATATTTTTGATATGACAGGAAGAAAGGTAATTGAAGCCAAATTGAATAGTCGTAAAGAAATAAACATTAGTTCTCTTACGCCAGGTATGTATCAAGTTCAGGTTACAGGCTCAAACAAGAGCTATACAGCAAAATTTGTAAAAGAATAAAATCTTTATATATTTTAAAAAAAAGAGAGACATTGTTCTCTCTTTTTTTATTGTTACATACCAAGTTCTAGACCAGTTATTCAAAATAATCAAAAATTTACTAACTTCGTACTTATAAAATCCAATTTAATTATGAAAAACCTTTATCAAATTTCAATGCTAAGCCTAGCTCTCGCCTTATTATTAGGTGCAAGTGCTTGTAAAAAAATTAAAGAAGCTGCTCAAATCAGCATTCCATTAACTACTGAAGAAGTAGCATTCACAATCCCGATGATTATCTCTGTAGGAACGCAAGAAATCGCGAGTGTAACTTTTCCAATCAACATAGATAGTATTATCAAAGCCAATAATGTTGAATTTGCAACAAAAAATATAAAATCAGTGAATGTGAATTCTTGCAAACTTATGTTATTAGATGGTGATGCTACGGATAACTTTTCAGCGTTACAAGATTGTGCAGTTCGATTTACATCGAATGTTAATAGCAGTGAAATAATACTAGCAGAAATAACAAATAACCCAGATGTAGCTTCACAAGAACTTGTGATTCCTGTTAAGTCAATCTCATATTTGAGCAGCTATTTCAAAACTAATTCATTTAGTTATCGTATAACTGGCACAACACGTAAAACCACCTCTAAGCCTTTACAGTGCAAAGCACGTTTATCATTTACCATGAAAGTGGGATTATAAAAATAAACACTTCTCATATTATAAATGAAACGTCAGTTTACCTGGCGTTTTTTCTTTTATGTACAAATCATAATTAAGAATGATTATTCGTTAAACCATTAGACAAATATAATAGATTAAAATTTCGTTTCTCCATTTAATCTAAACATTTGTATCCATAGGCATTCACCATTTTCGTCAAGCGAAATGTATAATATAAAATTAATGTCAAAATGGTATTACAATTACTTCATCAATTAAGCATTTCTAATGCTTAATTAGGGTTTATGGATAATCAAATATTTATGAAAACAAGATGATAGAAGATAATACATAAAAAGACCGCCTCTACGAGTATAGAGGCGGTCTTTACAATCTTTCTTATTTGACTATTCGCCAATTACTTCGAATTCCATTTCGATTACATTGGAATTACCGAAATCGATGTTGGCTTTAAAAGTACCTAATTCTTTAACTTCATCTACTAGCGTGATACGTTTACGATCAATTTCGTAACCTTTTTGTTCACGAATTGCACGAGCAATTTGAATAGAAGTAACAGAACCAAATATTTTGCCTGATGTACCTGTTTTAGCGCCCACCTTAACTGGTGAAGCTTTCAATACATCAATTACTTTGTTAATTTCAGCCAACAAAGCGCCTTCCTTCTTAGCTTTTACTTTTTCTTTTTCAGCAGCCACTTTCATGTTCGATGGCGATGCTTCAATAGCGATTTTGTTCGGGATAAGATAATTACGAGCATAACCCGGTCGGACATTCACTACTTCATGAGCAGATCCCAAATTGTCCATATCTTTTACTAATATTACTTGCATGATGAGTTTACTTTAAAAGGTCGGTTACGAATGGTAAAATAGCCATTTGACGCGCTTTTTTAACGGCAGTTGCTACTTTACGTTGAAATTTCATAGAGTTACCTGTAATACGACGCGGCAACAATTTACCTTGCTCGTTCAGGAAGCGTTTTAAAAATTCAGGATCTTTATAATCAATATAATGAATCCCCATTTTTTTGAAACGACAATATTTTTTTTGACGTACTTCTACTCGGTTGGTAGTTAAGTATTTTATATCTGTCTTTGCCATAATTATGCTTCTTCTTTTTCGGTTACAGAATTTGTTTTAGGCTCAATTTTGATTCCTTTGCGCTTACGATCGTTGTAAGCAACAGCGTGCTTATCCAATACAGTTGTCATAAAACGCATAATGCTTTCGTCACGATTCATTTGAATGGTGGTTTTAGCAATTAGGCTAGGATCGGCTTTGAATTCCATTACATAATACAAGCCTGTTGTCTTCTTATCGATTGGATACGCAAATGACTTTAAGCCCCATACGTCTTCTCCTACGACTTCACCGCTATTATCGGTAATAAATTTTTTAAGATTTTTGGTCCCCGCGTTGAACTCTTCTTGTGAGAGCACTGGCGTAAATATGACCATCAGTTCGTAACTGTTCATATATATCTAGTTTTATTAAAAAATATTTTAATGCCTTTTTCAGCAACTATGTTGGACATCACTTTCAAAATGACGGCTGAAAAATGGAGTGCAAAAGTAGGGTAAAATTGGTAGAATCCAAGTATTTATTCTCTTTTTTTAGGGTGTGATACAAAAAAACCGCCACAAATTGTAGCGGTTCTTGTACTTTTAGTCTGTTCTTTCTAAAGAAGAGATTAGTGCGGCTTTGCTGTATCAGCAGCAGGTGTTGCTTCAGCAGGAGCTGGTGTAGTTCCTGTAGCAGGTGTTGCTTCAGCAGCAGCAGGAGTAGCTTCTGCAGCTGGAGTAGCTTCTGCAGCTGGAGTAGCTTCTGTTGGAGCAGCAGCTTCAGTTGCAGGTGTTGCTTCTGTAGCAGGTGTTTCAGGTGTTGATGCCGAATCAGCGCAAGAAGCGAAGAAACCTAAAGCCAAAGCGAAGAATGAAATTTTTACTAAATTTTTCATGTTTGTGTTTTTAAAAGTTTTTTAATTGTTTGAATATTAATACCACAAGTAAAAAAAGGTAACCCATAATTTTAAAATAAATTTTTTAAGCTAATTAACTTCATTGGACAGAGGACTAGTTATGCCCTCTGAATAGGCATTTAATTCTTGCTCGTTGAATCTGAAAAACCAATTTAATCTTTTCTTTTGCACGCTTAACTCCTTGGTTTCATTTTTTTTCGGACTTTTGGGTTACCAATGTCTAAAATGCGTATTAATGAATAACAATCCTTCTCAAGGAATGAATGATGAACTTTTAATTAGTTCTTTGGCAATTGGTGAATCGAAAGCCATCAACTATATATACAAACATTTTTATCCGACCATCGAAAAAATGGTGTTTAAAATGAATGGCAGTACAGATGATGCTTACGATGTATTTCAAGATAGTATGACTATTTTGTATGAAAAAGCGAAGACAAATAATTTGCATTTAACTTGTCAGCTTTCGACCTATTTAACCGCTATTGCTAGGCACATGTGGTTAAAAAAACTATCGAAACGCAAGCAGCAATCCTTTTCGGTACTTTACGACAATATGGACGAAGACGTAGCTGTTGATGATGATCTAAGTAAATTTTTTGAATTTGAACAACATGCAAACAAGCTTACACAAAGCCTTACACAATTGGGCGAACCTTGTAAAAGCCTCATTGAATCTTTCTACATGCATGATAAATCCATGCAAGATATTGTAGAAATTTATCAATACACCAATACCGACAATGCGAAGACACAGAAGTACAAATGCTTAAATAGATTGAGAAAGTTATTTTTTAACGAAAAAGAAAAAGTAGGTAATGAGCGATTCTAACAACACATACGAACAAATAGAAAAATATTGCTTAGACTTAATGGACGAGCGTGAACGACATTATTTCGAATTGGAAATGGAAAGAAATCCGGCTTTACGCAAGGCAACCGAAGAGCATAAAATCTTATTGCAAACTTTCGACCATATCGAAAGCAGTGAATTCATTCATCAAAGCCTCAACCACATACATCATCACTCTCGAAGCCAAACAGATGTATTGATTAACCAATTGAAATTACATGTCAATAGATATTGGAAAACGGCATCGGTAGCGGCAAGTGTAGCTTTCATTGCTTCGTTTTTAACTTTTTTAGCGGCTCGCAGCGTTTACAATAAAGACGCGGCTGGCATTTTTGAACCCCTCAACAAAACCGATGAAAATTTAAAGAAAGAAATTAAAGGTTTAAAAAACCAAGTTGCCAACCTAAATAAAAAGGTAACGCCACAACCCGAAGGACCCGCTAAATTTACAGGATCCTCATTTGCAATTAGCCAAAATGGTTATATGGTAACAAGTTTGCACGTAATAGATGGCTATTCTAATATATTTGTATTCACCGAAGATGGTATTGGTCACAAAAGTGAAATTGTAGCAACAGATGACTCTAACGATCTAGCCATTTTGAAAATAACTGAAGAGGATTTTAAATTTAATGGTCGCATTCCTTATTCTATTCGCAAATCAAATCCTTCTATTGCTCAAAGAGTGTATTCGATGGGTTATCCTAAAGATGATATCGTTTACAATGAAGGTTATGTAAGTTCATCAACTGGTTTTCAAGGCAGTGAAAATCAATATCAACTCGAATTGCCTTCAAATAAAGGTGCGAGCGGTTCTCCTGTTTTAGATGAAATGGGTAATGTGATAGGAATAGTCTCTGGAAAGCAATCGCAATCTGAAGGTATTACATTTGCTACCTATTCCAAAGCATTACTCGATTTAGCTAGCAAATTACCAAAGGATTTTATTGTTTCTTCTTTAACTAACTCAGCATTGAAAGGTAGCACAAGATCAAGTCAAGTAAAAAAGATAGAACCATTTGTTTGTGTCGTGAAAGTCTATAACGACTAAATCACTTTTTTCTCAAGTAATTTCTAGGCCTTCTATTCGCATGTTGTAAGAGAGCTTACGATGCCGCAAACTGCTATCTCGAGCGCATCAAAAACTTTTGATGACGATGATTTACATACAGTTAGTTAGAATCACAAAGGCAGCTTGGTGGGTAGAATGTATCGTCAATGACCGTCCCTTTGTCGATGGTAGTATGCAAACGTAATAATGGCTTTTTAAACTCAAATTAAGCATGAGAATTACATAATCATTTCAACATTTCTATTGCTGAATCTGAGTTAATAGCAACTAATAATTGCACAGGTGTATAAAAAAAATTTAGAATCCCGTAAATAATAAGCACTTTTGCACTTGATGGGAAAAATTATTTCAGTTGCTAATCAGAAGGGAGGCGTAGGGAAAACTACAACTGCTATAAATTTGGCATGTAGCCTTGCGGTACTTGATTATAAGACCCTTATAATAGATGCCGACCCTCAAGCCAATACTACTACTGGCAATGGATTCGACTTACGCAATGTGCAGCTTAGCTTATACGATTGTTTGGTAAACGACACGCCTGTCAAACAGGTCATACTCGAAACCGAGACACCTAATTTATCACTTATTCCTTCACACCTCGATTTAGTAGGTGCCGAAATTGAATTGGTAAATCATCCTAATCGAGAACGTAAATTGCAACAAGTTATTGATGAAGTTAAAAATGATTATGAGTTCATCATCATCGATTGTTCGCCTTCGCTTGGTCTTATCACGGTAAATGCTTTATGCGCTAGCGATAGTGTAATTATTCCTGTTCAGTGTGAATTTTTCGCCTTAGAAGGTTTGGGGAAATTGCTCAATACCATAAAAATTGTACAAACACGTTTAAATGAATCATTGAGCATTGAAGGTATATTAATGACTATGTACGATGGTCGTTTACGCTTATCAAATCAAGTAGTAGAAGAAGTAAAAAATCATTTCGACGATTCGGTATTCCGAACCATCATTCATCGTAATACACGATTAGGAGAAGCTCCTTCCTTAGGCAAGCCTGTATTGTTGTATGATGCCGAATCAACAGGTGCTTTAAACTATTTAAATTTAGCCAAAGAAATTTTGCAACGCAACGATCTAACCAAAATAAAGAATAAGGATAAAACAATAGAACTGGAAGAAAATGAGCAGTAAAATAAATTCGAAAGAACAGATTGGGAAAGGCATTGGTGCTTTACTAGGCAATATCAAAGACGAAGTCAATTCCTTTCAAAAAAATGCGCAATCTGGCGATGTGTTAGTGGGTAGTATTACACGAATTCCCCTTTCATCTATTGAAGTAAATCCAAATCAGCCAAGACGTACCTTCGAGGAAGGTCCTTTGCAAGAGCTTGCCGAATCGATAAAACTACACGACATCATACAACCCATTACGGTTGTAAAATTAGCTAATAAAAAGTTTCAACTTATTTCTGGAGAAAGGCGCTTTAAAGCCTCTGCTATGGCAGGTTTAAAAGACATTCCGGCTTACGTGCGAATTGCCAATGACCAAGAAATTTTGGAAATGGGCTTACTCGAAAATTTACAACGAGAGAATTTAAACGCCATTGAAATTGGATTGGCTTACAAGCGCCTCATGAGTGAATGTAATCTCACGCAAGAGCAAGTGGCCGATCGAATGAAAAAAGAACGAAGCACAGTTACCAATTATATTCGACTGCTCAAATTGCCCCCTTCTATTCAAGTATCTGTTCGTAATAGTGCGCTAAGTATGGGTCATGCAAGAGCCCTGCTCAGTTTAGAGCATATTGAACAACAACTATTTGCCGCAAAAGAAATTATTGATAAACAATTATCTGTGCGAGCTACAGAAGAGTTGGTAAAGAATATCACGGCGGCAAAATCTGGTGCTACAAAATCAGCAGTTGAAAATAAAAATCAACTTCCACATGCTTTTAAACGCATTCAAGATCAAATGGAATCACATTTTTCTACCAAAGTACATTTAGACAGAAAGAAAAATGGGAAAGGAAAAATTGTTTTAGAATTTTACAATGACAGTGATTTAGAACGCATTTTAGATAAAATGAGTCTGTAGTCTTTTATAGCAATGAAACCCTTTTTGCTCATACTATTTGTTTTATTGATTTCTCAATTTCGATTATCAGCGCAGCAAAAAGATTCTATACAAGTTGATTCTACTTCAGCATCTAAAATAACTCCTGCAACATTTCCAGATTCTATATTTAAGTTCCGAATAAATTACGCTTCACCCAAACGTGCGGGCTTATATTCGGCATTATTACCTGGCTTGGGGCAGGCTTATAATAAACAATATTGGAAAACCGGTCTGGCATATGTGGGCGTAGGGGTTATCGCCTACTTTATCATAGACAATCATAATAATTTTCAGAGATATCAAAAAGCTTATGTTGCTCGTTTAAATAATGCTAATAATTTATCCCAATTTCCAGAGTTAAACATAGACAATTTAAAATATTTACGAGATAATTATGCTCGCTTTAAAGAGTATAGTGTGATTGCCGCAGTAGTTGGGTATTTTATAAATATTATAGATGCTTTTACAGCAGCTCATCTGAAAACATTTGATATGAGTAAAGATATTAGTTTTCATATAGCACCAAATATGAATATGCAAACGAGTGCCAGTTTAATAATCACAATTCCATTACATTAATATTTTACAGCATGAAAATTGGTTTAATCGGCTATGGAAAAATGGGAAAAGCCATTGAAGAAATTGCTTCACGTAAAGGGCATGAAATAGTCTTAAAAATTACCGACCAAAACTTGCAAGAGTTTACACCCGAAAATATTCGGAAAGCAGAAGTATGTATCGAGTTTACAGCACCCGAAATAGCTTTCGAGAATGTAAAAAAATGTTTAGAGGCTGGCGTGGCGGTTGTATGCGGCAGCACTGGATGGTTGGATAAACTTGAGCTTGCAAAAGAAATTTGCTTAGCACACAAGACTGCATTTTTGTATGCCAGTAACTTTAGTATTGGGGTGAATTTGTTTTTTAAAATCAACGAATATGTTGCTTCCATGATGCATAAGCAAAATGCATATCAAATTAGTATGGAAGAAATTCATCATACTGAAAAAAAAGATTCTCCAAGTGGCACTGCTGTTACCTTAGCAGAAGGTATTTTGAAACATTACAACCAAAAAACAAGATGGGTAAACGAACCAAGTTCAAAAGAAAATGAACTGGAAATTATTTCAAAACGAATTGACCCAGCACCTGGCACACATACAATTCAATATCATTCGGACATTGATAACATCACGCTTACCCATACTGCACACAGCCGCAGAGGGTTTGCGAGTGGAGCTTTGCAGGCCGCAGAATTTTTATACAACAAAAAAGGTATTTACACCATGAATGATGTGTTGGAATTGTAGCGCTATTTTATCAAAGTAATATCGCCTCGTTCTTTTTTACGTTGTTTACTTTCAGCACAAGTATACTCTAAATAATAAAAATAAGTTCCCATATCACACGGTGCAGATTGTAAAAATCCATTCCACGATGTAGCATAATCTGCACTTTCAAATACTTTTTGACCCCAACGATTATAAATGATGATTTTAAAATCATAAAACTCGCTACGTGTCACCAAATTCAATTTATCATTTAGACCATCATTATTTGGAGTAAACGCGTTAGGCACAACAATCGTGCAACAATAGTTATCTGTAACTTTAAATCTAGCGCTTGTTTCGCATCCTCTTGCATCAGTTATGTAAATCGTGCCGAGCGACACATCCAAATTTGTAAGCATCAAACTTGTATAAGCAGGGTTATCATACACAAATGAATAGGGCGGCCAGCCACCTACAA